>PPYE01432678.1_pt1 | contig 37729 bp, 29 predicted proteins | sample 1559881 | NCBI WGS metagenome assembly PPYE01 (sample SAMN08240022, study PRJNA423297) | Human gut metagenome, whole genome shotgun sequencing project. | reverse complement strand
AATCGCCGTCATGGCTGTAGCCGTCGCCGTAACTGTCGCCATAGCTGTCCTCTTTCTTGCCGTAGCCGTCGCTGTAGGAGTCGCCGTCATGGCTGTAGCCGTCTGCGTAGCTATCACCATAGCTGTCTTTCTTGCCGTAACCATCACTGTAGGAATCTCCGTGGCTGTAACCGTCCCCGTATCCTGTTGTTTCACTATATCCGTCACTATAGGAATCGCTGTAAGAATCCTTCTTAGCGTATCCTTCTGTTTCACCATAAACCATAGTTACATACCTCCTTTTTCTTTCTTATACAGCAATTTAAACATGATTTTCTGGGGTTGTCAATGGATTTCTGGCGATTTGGAAAACATTTTTGATAATGATTATCATTTTCATTTAGGGCACGATTATCCTTCAGTCCATCTCTTTTATGGAACTGCCAAAAACATAATTTCCTGCTTTTTTCATATTTTTTTATTAAATACATTTAACGGAGCCTTCTATGCAAAAAATCGCCGCCTACTGCCGGGTGTCCACCGACAAAGGAGAACAAGCCCAGTCGCTTGCCAGTCAGCAGCGCTATTTTGACAAGTATATCCGGCAGCACAGTGACTGGGAGCTTGTCAATGTATATTTTGACGAGGGCATCAGCGGCACCCAGACAAGAAAACGTGCCGGATTTAATCGTATGATCGACGACGCTATGGACGGGAAGATCGATTTAATTCTTACAAAAGAGGTGAGCCGTTTCGCCAGAAATACAGTGGACGCCCTGGCCTACACGCGGATGCTCCGGGAACGGCGCGTCGGCGTGATTTTTATTCTGGACAATATTGATACCAGAGACTGTGACGGTGAACTGCGGCTTACTCTCATGGCCAGTCTTGCCCAGGAGGAAAGCCGCAAAATATCCGAGCGGGTGAAATGGGGACAGCTGCGGAGAATGGAACAGGGCGTTGTCTTTGGGCGAGATCTTCTTGGCTACACCGTACAGAACGGGCAGATTTTTATCAATGATGCCGAATCCCCCATCGTCCGGCGGATCTTCCACAAATATACAGAAGAAGGAAAAAGCGCCCGCCGAATCGCGGCGGAACTGCTGGAAGAAGGCTTTACGCCTAAATACGCTGCCCGCTGGTCTCCCGGCGTCATTATAAAAATTCTGAGAAACGAAAAATATGTCGGCGACCTCTGCCAGAAAAAGACCATCACGCCGGACTACCTCACCCACCGCAAAGCTTCCAACCACGGCGAAGAAGAATTTATCTTTATAAAAAATCATCATCCGCCCATCATCGACCGGGAGCTGTGGGAACGAACACAGGCAGAGCTTGCCCGCCGCGCCCGTCGCCGCCCAGGTAAAACACGATGAACCGTATCCGGAATCTGATCTGTCACAACAATCTGACCTGTCCCAATCACCGCTTTTCCTCCATCGAATCAATAATCTGACCTCTGCAATTAACACAAATTGGTTCTATATAGCATGCCAGTTTTATGTTATAGTGACTGATATACAAATAATAAAATGAGGTGACAAAATGAAACGCAAACATAATACTTTTTCTCTTTGCTGCGGCGCGCTGCTGACCGCCCTCGTCTGCATTATGACCATGGTCATTCAGATTCCGATTCCCCTTGGCTACGCCCATCTGGGCGATGCCGCAATCCTTCTTGGCGCCGCGTACTTCGGACGGCGGGAGGCAGTCTGGGCCAGCGGTCTCGGTTCCTCCCTGGCAGATTTTCTGACTGGCTTTACCCAATGGGTCATTCCTACATTCTTAATCAAAGTTATTATTGTTCTCATTGCAGGACATCTCATGTTTGATAAGAACGGCAGCTTCCGCCTTTTCCACTGGCGGACTTTTCTGGCAGCCATCTTAAGCATGGCATGGATGGTCATCGGATACACAGCTGTGGGCAGTATTCTTTACGGCAGCTTTGCCGCCGGACTCGCTTCCTCACCGGGACTGATCACGGAAGGCGTCGTCAATATCGCTGTATACTTTGCCGCTGCTGCAGTGCTGGAAAAAGCACATATACGGCAGCTCATACAGGCGGGCTAATGTCACCGATACAGGTACAGAAGAGTTAAACCACATTGAGATGATCTGCACCATCGTTCATCAGCTCACCCGTAATCTTACCGTGGAACAGATTAAAGAGCAGGGCTTCGCCGATTACTATGTGGATCACACCACCGGCCTCTGGCCGCAGGCCGCCAGCGGCGTGCCGTTCTCCGCGGCTACTTTCCAGTCCACCGGCGACCCGATCGCAGACCTGATGGAAGACCTCGCTGCAGAACAAAAAGCCCGGATCACTTACGACAACATTCTCCGCCTTGTCAAAGACGACCCGGACGTCTACGATGCCATCAAATTTCTCCGCGCCAGAGAGATCGTGCATTTCCAGAGATTCGGCGAAGGACTCCGAATCGTGCAGGATCATCTGAACAGCCGGAACTTCTACGCCTTCAACCCGGCCTTCGATAAAGGCGGGAACAACGGCTGCGGCAATGGATGCGCCCGGAACGGGCGATGCCGGAGATAGCCTGGGCATTTTACAAACACCATCCCCCGCCTTCAATGGACGGGGGATGTTTGCATTTACAGTCTTATCCTTCATTGCCCGGAATACATTTCCGGTAACGTCCCAGCAGTTCCGCGTGCATCAGATATTTGTTAAACACATAGTTTACTTCCGGTTCCCGGTAATGAATCTGTCGGCGCAGGCCGATGATATCTCTGCTGTTCACCCTGGGATACAGGTCTTTTCGAATTCTGGTGATAAATGCCAGGGCGTCCTCTTTTTCTTCGGCGTACACAGCTCCGGTGCTTACCAGATAATGCATCTGTTCAAGTTCCGAGAACATATGCCACAGAGTCAGGAGCACCACACGCAGCCCTCTGCCGGAAGGAAGAGCAGGATTCTTCCGCAGGTATCCGGTACATTCCTCATAAACCATGTGAAAATAAGTGAGTATTTCTCCTGATACCGACAGATCAGGGGTTCTCTCCAGATTCTTGCCGATGATTTTCCAGTAAATACGGTTCAGACGAAGCAGCGCTTTTATATTATACCTGAACAGCGCCTCGCTCCGCACCGGGAAGAAGAAACGATTTACCACAAATACGATGACCACAGCTGCCATCAGGAACAGCAGCCGCAGGGTGATGGCGGTCGTCTCGTCCATGGTCATTCCCGCCAGCGTCAGGGCATAGCAGGTGGAAAAGATCGGATGATACCAGGTTCCCGGCGTAGCACAATACATAAGCGAAATCATCACCAGCGCGAAAGCAAGCTGACCAACGATTCCCGGGAGCAGCGGATGCACCAGAAATTCGATGCAGCATCCGATCATAGTTCCTACAGGTCTTGTTTTCATGCGGTAGCTGCTCTCCTCACAGCTTGGCTGGATGAGAAGAAATGCATTGAGCGGAATCCAGTATGAGTGGGTCACCGGCAGAATATAGCTGATGATGCAGCTTATGGTCATAACTGCGGACACCCGCATGGCTACCCGGGTTTCAAAGGACTCCAGCGAAAAACGTGTCGTTATCTGCTGCCGAATTTCTCTCCAGTTGATCCGGTGAATCCTGGAAAATCTCTCCGTCCGATCGCTCCGGGTTTTCAATATCAAAATAATCATATGAAGCATGCTCCGGCAGAAAATGCGGATTCTGCCCTCCGGAACCATCATACGGTCCAAATGCATCTGCGCCGTTTTAATCTGCTTCTCATAAGACGGCGCGTCAAGCTCCATGGCAGTCTCTTTTAAAAAAGTGGCGATCCGTCCCAGAAGAAGAATTCCCTCTTCATCCAGCTCATTTCTCCACTCGTCGTCGGTAATCAGATAGGAAAACCGCTGAATCAAAGTGTTGACCATATCATATATCTGATTTTCTTTTGTCCTGACCGAGAAAAAATTCTGATGATAGGATATCTGATTAAAGTCATGGAGTAAATTCCGAAAGCGGTGTTCCAGTTCTTTCTTTTTCTCCGGCTGAAAAATCAGAAACATCATTTCAGATATTTCACACAAAATATATTCCAGCGTCATATTCTGCGAACCACGTTTTGCAAAAAAACGGTAATATACTCCGATAAACACTGCCAGCAGCACTACGCAAAACCAGAATACAATGAGTTGCCGCCCAACTCCCTCCAGGTTATCCGGTGGAATCATTGACAGGAAAACAAAAATCATAGCAAAAGAAAAATATCCTTTAGGCTTGAACTGCGTACTCTGGGTAAATACCAGACAAAACGGCACAGTGATATTCAAAATGATACACAGCCAGATGTTCAAAGAACTTGCATATGCCAGCACCACCAGCAGACTTCCCACCAGAATCAGACGTATGTAGCGAATCAGAGTATTATCGTTCTTCTTATAGCGGGTTTTAAAAAACACAGTAAGAATCGAGACCATCATCACATAGTGAATACCAAAAAGAAGGTAGACGCTCAAAAATGCGGTCAGGAAAAAAAGTATCACCGGAAATGTCGCGCGCAGGGACTGCCAGAATGTTTTTCTCCATTGTGTTACCTGCTCTGCCATAATCCATCCTTTCTAACGCAGTCCGCCGGCAGACCGACTGCGTTTTTTGCCGGACTGCATTTCCTCTGTCTGCATATTTACCACATTTACCGCCTCTCCGGCAAGAAATGCCTGAAGATTAGCCACAGCCGTATCCATGAGCCGCTGCCTGCTTTCTCTGGATGCCCATGCAATGTGCGGCGTGATAAAACAGTTCTTCGCCATAAGCAGCGGATTATCTCCCCGGATTGGTTCCGCTGATACAACATCCACTCCGGCGGCATAGACTTTTCCTGTATTCAGCGCCTCCGCCAGATCATTCTCCCGCACGATCGGACCTCTGGCAGTGTTGATAATGATAACGCCGTTCTTCATTTTAGCGATATTTTCTTTACAGATCAGCCCCTCTGTTTCCGGAAACAACGGACAGTGAAGAGAAATGACGTCCGCTCTTGCAAACAGCTCCTCCAGCGTCACCATGACGGCGTCACCCGTTGGTGCCATATTCCGGGTACTGCCCGGCCGGCGGCAGGCGATCACATCCATCCCGAAGGCCCGGGCAAGTTTCGCCGTAGCCTGCCCAATACGCCCGTAACCGATGATTCCCATGGTCTTTCCGGCCAGCTCCATGAGCGGATAATCCCAGAAACAGAAATCTTTGGAACGCTGCCATCTTCCTTCACCGACCGCGCGGCTGTGATGGCCCACCTGATTGCAGATCTCCAGCAGCAGTGCCATCACATGCTGCGCCACCGCCGCCGTGCCGTAGGCAGGGATGTTGGTCACCGGTATTCCCTTTTCGGCGGCCGCGTTCACATCCACCACATTGTAGCCCGTGGCCAGCACGCCGATATAGCGAAGCTTTGGCGCCCGCTCGATAACCTCTCTGCCAATCAGCGTTTTGTTGGTGCAGATGATCTCCGCATCGCCGATGCGCCGCAGAATCTCTTCCACATCTTCCCGCGGCGTGCGGTCATAGACCGTAAGCTCACCCAGCTTCTCAAAACCTTCCCAGGACAAATCTCCCGGATTCTCTGCGTAACCATCCAAAATTATTATTTTCATATTCACTTCTCCTCTTCATCTTCTAAATCTATATCCGTTCTTTTCTTTACATTTGTCAGTTGTTTTTCTTTTATCTTAGCACTCATCGGCTTTTTTCTCCACCCCAATCTTACCATCTGCCAGACAGCATTTTCCCTCTTATTCTGTGCACACAATCTTTTTGCTTTTCTCTCTCCTCTCCAAAATGTAATGCTTTGAAATACGTTTTTTAATACACATTTATGGTTGTTTTTGGAAATATTTTCTATATTTCAGGGTTTTTATTCATCATTTTGTAAAAATTCACAAATATTTCACCGGAACACGCTCACATTTTTTTATTTTTATGGTATAATATAAACTCCTTCCAGGGAGTTTTAAATGAAGCGTTATTGATAAACCATTACATTTGTACAGGAAAGAAGGAATCGCACTTGCACTTTTTAAAACATTTTACGATGTGGGGGCTTTGCGCTGTCATGCTCGGAACACAGCCGGCCTTGATTTACGCGGCGGATACTTCTGTTCAAAATACAGATACATATTCCACCTCTGCATCTGACACAGAAGAACAGACTGAAGGAGACTCTTCCGAAGACAATTCTTCTACAGAATCCACAGATTCTACAGAAGATTCCTCTGAAAGCAGTTCTGAAAGCAGTTCTGACAGCAGCGAAGAAACTTCCTCCTCGTCCGAGACAGAGGATACCACTGGAAGTTCCTCTTCTGAAGACTCTGACACCACTGGCAAAGCAGAGGATACTGAAAGCTCAGAAGATACAGAGGCGCCGGCCTCCGAAGAGACTTCCGAGACATCCACGGAAAGCAAAAAGAACAAGGATATTTCTCAACACGAGGAATCCTCCACAGAGGACTCTTCTTCCACTTCTTCCTCCAAAAAGAACCGGAAAAAATCCGAAAAAAAGGCATCAACCGATATTGAGGAAGAAAAAGAACTGAAAAAACTTGACGGCACTATCATCGACGAGGAAGATTCCGCGGAAAAAGACGAAGATCCTTCCGCCATCATCCCGAAGATCTACGGCAGCTCCCAGATTGTCACCAGAGACGATGCGGAATACATGGGAGATTTCGTTTATTTTAATCAGACCGACAGCGTGTGGAACCAGAACGGTTACCAGATTGCTTCTGCCGGCTGCGGCCCGACTTCCATGGCTGTGGTCATCTCCTCTCTCACCAAACAGTGGGTGACGCCTGTGGACGCAACGGTCTGGGCTTATGAGCACGGCTACTATTCTTCTGCCGGCTCCGCACACGCCCTGATTCCAGCCATGTCCGAAGCTTACGGCCTGAACTGCGAAGGCGTCGGCACAGACTACGCTTCCATCAAAAAGGCACTCAAAAAGGGCAAACCAGTTGTCGCTCTGATGGGACCGGGATACTTCACCAGGCGGGGACATTTCATGGTGCTCATCGACATCGACGCGAACGACAATGTCACAGTGGCAGACGTGGGCAGCCGCACGCGTTCCGCTTACAAATACGCCCTCTCCGACATTATCAGCCAGTCCAAGAGCGCCAGCGCCGGCGGTCCGTTCTGGGTGATCTCCAAGCCAAAGAAGAAGAAAAAGGCCAAAGAAACCGTTACTTTCACCTCCCCGCAGAATGAGTACGTCATTCACTTTGAAGAGAATGGGGAAGAAAAAACCATCACCTTCCATCTGGGAGACAAGGTTTCCTACAACGGCGCTTACGGTCTCATCGTCAAGTTCGAAAACAGAAAAGCATACATCACCGGCGAAAACGGTCAGCCTCTGACCATGCCGGACGGCAGTGAAGCCATCCCTCTGTCAGAGCTCCGGATCATGAAGGAGGCTTCTCCGACAGTCCATGGGGCAATGGCGGCAATCATGGAGAACGAGACTGAGGTCGAAAAGGCTGGAAATGAAACTGCGGCGGGGAATTCTTCAAAGAGTACAGCGGGCAATCAATCTGTGTCGGACAACAATACTTCATCACAGTGAGAACACTGCATCTACCAGGCTCTTGCGCTCCTATAGCAGATATGCTATGATAAATACAGTATTAAAACAGGACAAAGAAGTTTTGTGACTTCTTTGTCCTGTTTTTTATTGCGCGGGACATTCTATTTCACAGGAAATTACGTTGACATTCCTGTGAAAACAGCAAATAACAGCAGTCGGTTTGATTTCCTGACACCGGCCATGGAAAGGGGCGAGAGAATATTTATGGCAGCGTTTGACAGAATACTCAGCGGATATCCGGGACTTGACGATGTGGTTGATTCCATACGTCTTGGCGACAACGTGGTCTGGCAAGTGGACGATGTGGACGAATTTCGTATCTTTGCAGAACCTTTTGTACAACAGGCAGTGCGGGATAAACGGGATGTGGTTTACATACGTTTTGCGCAGCATGATCCTGTAATCAGAGATCTGAGCGGCGTGACCGTCCGGCATTTTAATCCGGACGAAGGCTTCGAGGCGTTCACTGTAGCCATTCACAATGAAATCACCCTCCACGGAAAAGACGCTTTCTACGTATTCGACTGTCTTTCAGAGCTACAGTCGGTTTGGTATACAGATCTGATGATGGGAAACTTTTTCCGGGTGACCTGCCCGTACCTGTTCGAACTGGACACGGTAGCCTATTTCCCGCTGTTGCGCGGACGGCATTCCTTTGACGCCGTGGCAAGAATCCGGGATACCACCCAGCTTCTGCTGGATGTATATTCCAGCAGCGATGATATTTATCTGCATCCGCTCAAGGTGTGGAACCGCTATTCCAGTCAGATGTTTCTTCCCCATCGTTTTTCCCGGAACAACGGGCAATTCCGTCCGGTGGAAGGCGGAGTAGGCATGAGCCGGTATTATCAGCTCCTTCAGAATCTTTCTTTGAATCATCCAGACCAGAATTATGACAGCTACGATCGTTTCTTCAATCTGGCTAAGATGGAGTATGCCCGGGGTATTTTCAGCGAAGAAACAGAAGAGCAGATTATTGACAGCACCATGACCAAGGACAAACGCCTGAAAAATCTGGTGCGCCGGTATTTTACTCCCGACGACTACTTTCTGCTCCGCAGCAGAATGATCGGCAGCGGCGCCATCGGCGGGAAAGCCTGCGGTATGGTACTTGCCCGGAAGATCTGCGAAACAGAGATTCCTGAATTTACGAAACATAGCGAGCCCCATGATTCTTTTTATATTGGTTCTGATGTGTTCTATACCTATATTGTTTCCAATGACTGCTGGCGGCTTCGTATCCGCCAACGAACGAAAGAAGGCTATTTCAGCGCCGCCGGAGAACTGCGGGAACATCTGCTCACCGGGCAGTTTCCCTCCAACATCCGGGAACAGTTTCTGAATATGCTGGAATATTACGGTCAAAGTCCGATCATCGTCCGCTCTTCCAGTTTTCTGGAGGATGGATTTGGCAACGCCTTCGCCGGAAAATATGAATCTGTTTTCTGCGTCAACCAGGGAAATCCCCAGGAACGGCTGGAAAAGTTTGAACAAGCAGTGCGGCAGGTTTACGCCAGCACCATGGATTACTCCGCCCTGGAATATCGCTACCAGCGGGGGCTGGCCGACAGGGACGAGCAGATGGCAATCCTGGTACAGAGAGTTTCCGGTTCCGGCTTCGGCGATTATTTCATGCCCGGCGCCGCCGGCGTCGGCTACAGTCACAGCACCTACAAATGGATGCCGGATATGGATTCCTCTGCCGGCATGCTCCGAATTGTCATGGGACTCGGTACCAAAGCCGTGGACAGAACCTCCGAGGACTATCCACGCCTGTCCAATCTGGACCGCCCGACCGCGACCATTTACAACAGCTCCACAGAGCAGAGGCATAAGTATTCTCAGCGCAATATCGATGTGCTGGACTGCACACAAAATACAGCCCGGGAGCTACCGTTAAGCCAGCTTCTGCCGGTACTGCCCTTCTGGTATAAAAAACTTCTCCTGGAACACGACCGGGACGCGGAAATGCTCCTGCAGCAGCGAGGCATTTACCGTGACGTGTGGTTTGTCAGCTGTCAGGGTTTGCTTGCAAACTCTGCTTTTACCGGACTCATGCAGCGTATCCTGCACACTCTTGAAAATGTATACAATAATTCGGTGGACATTGAATACACCGTAAACATGGATGAAACCGGAGACTTTGTGGTCAATCTCCTCCAGTGCCGCCCTCTTTATAGCAGCCAAAAGGAACAGCAGGTCAATCTTTCAAAAATGAAATGGAAAAATATTTTCTTTGATATCACAGACTCTTCCATGGGTGCGTCCGTCCGTCGGCCGGTAGATGTGGTGATTCAGGTGGATCCGGTTCTCTATTACAGTCACCCGTATAATAAAAAATATGATGTGGTATCCGCCATTCACAAGATTAACCTCCATTACCGGAAACATGACGGAAATATCCTGCTGCTGTCGCCGGGGCGTATCGGCACCTCCTCGCCGGAACTGGGCGTACCGGTGGCTTTCGGAGACATTTCCAACTTTTCCATCATCTGCGAAGTGGCAGACAACCGGACTGGCTATATGCCGGAGTTGAGTTATGGCAGCCACATGTTCCAGGATCTTGTGGAGGCGGAGATGGTTTACTGCGCCATCTGGAACAATCAGAACACCCTTGCCTTCTGTCCGGAGTTTTTACTTGACCATCCCGACAGATTTCCAGATATATGCCCGGAACACCCGGAGCTTGCCGGGATGATCACCGTGCGGGAACACAGCGGGCTTACCTTTATATTTGACGCTGTATCCAATCACGCCGTGTGCGGAAAAATACGGAAGGAATAATATGTGCGTCAGTGCCGAAGGTTCACAGGAAACACAACATGAATCAGCCACAATAGTACAGACGATGCCGTCGAGATGGAACGGACATTTTGCCATACTCTCAGAGATGCAGTCAGACAGAGATTGGCGATATGCTATCCCAATTTACCCCAACCTCTCCTCATACTCTTTCTCTTTAAATCCCACCAGAACGTAATCATCTGCCACGATCAGCGGGCGTTTCACCAGCATACCATTGGTGGCAAGGAGTGCATACTGCTCTTCTTCACTCATGTCTGGCAGCTGATCTTTGATGTTGTTTTGCCGGTAAATCTGTCCGCTGGTATTGAAGAAACGTTTCAGCGGAAGGCCGCTGCGCTCATGCCAGAGTTTCAGTTCTTCGGCTGTCGGGTTGTCTTCCACGATATGGCGGTCAACAAAGTCCACGCCATGATCTTCCAGCCATTTTTTTGCTTTTTTACAGGTACTGCATTTTGGATATTCAATAAATAAAACGCTCATAGTTTTTCCTTTCTCTTGATATTTTCCTACTATCGGCCTTGATGTACGTTTTCTATCTGCCAGTCAATAGGCTCCAGCTGGTGAAATTTAAGGAATTCATTTGCCTGACTGAAATGTCGACATCCAAAGAAACCACGATAAGCGGAAAGCGGACTCGGATGCGGCGCTTCCAGTATCAGATGTTTTGGATTATTCAGCATGGCTTTCTTATTCTGTGCCGGACGTCCCCACAACATAAAAACGATTGGGCGGTCCTGCTCGTTTAAAACACGAATGGCCGCGTCCGTAAATTCTTCCCAGCCGATACCTCTGTGGGAATTGGCCTGATGGGCGCGGACAGTGAGAACCGTATTGAGCATCAGCACTCCCTGTCTGGCCCATTTGACCAGATAACCGTTATCCGGGATATAGCAGCCCAGGTCATCGTGAAGTTCCTGATAAATGTTTACCAGAGACGGCGGAATCTCCACGTCCGGTTTCACGGAAAAGCAAAGTCCGTGGGCCTGTCCGTTGTTATGATACGGGTCCTGCCCTAAAATAACAACTTTTACCTCCTTTAAAGGCGTCAGATGAAATGCATTAAAAATATCATCGGCCGGTGGAAATATCTCTCTTTCACGATACTCCTGGTTGATTTTATTGTACAGCTCCCTGTAATATGGTTTCCGGTACTCTTCTTTGAGAGCTTCCGCCCAGTCATTGCTGATTGCTGCCATCGCTTATTCCTCTCTTTCGTATTAATCCCAACAAAAAACTGCTATAATATATGCAATATTATAGCAGTCTTTTAATGTATTGACCAGTATTCCTTTATATGATCGAAAAGTCCTTCCGTATAAAGCCAAAACCTTCAGGGCTCTTTCTCATATTCTCAAGGTGTGTTTTTCACTTTCACCTGGCCCAAATCCAAGTTTATCGTATTCTGCCTTGGCAACTTCCCACGGAAGTATGTCAACCGGCTGTTTGAGATATTCTAATATATCTGCAATACCTTCTCCAGTGTACGCACTTGTAAAAAATATCTTTTTGCATCCGGCTAGCCGCAGCCACTCGGCAGCCTGTTCGGGATCGGCTGCCCAATGGTCAATCTTGGTAACAACACCAACCACCTCGCGGTTGCTGACAGAAACAACATTTGGCGGATATAATGAAAACGGTTCTATGGCGCTCATCAACAGACCGATAATGTCTGCCTCACAGCCATAGATCGCCAGTGCGGCAGACAGTTCCTTTGTCTCCGCATATTCACCCGGTGTATCAATGATCACATCAAAATGATTGACATACTGGGTCTTATGGTATGTGATTTTCTCACCTTTCATCGCCTGCATGATCGTAGTCTTTCCAGATTCACTGCGACCCACAAACATAATTTTACGCATTAAGCCTCACCTTACTTCTTCGTAACCGGGCAGGTAGCATATCCCAAATCGTTCTGGAAATAATGAATCACGGCCTGTACGGCAGATTCTACAGCAGAAATACGTCCTGTCAAAATCAAAGTGCCGCTGAAACGGTCAACGAATCCCAGATATACGTCGCCGCTCTTAATCGCAATATCTGCTCCGATTACGGCAGACTCACTCGGAGTTACCGTGATAATTCCGATGGCTGAGCGCTCAAAATCGATATCCGGATTCAAACCAAGCTTCCGGTAAACAATTGGTTTCGGACTTGTTACAACGTGAGCGAGTGTAATCTGTCTTCCAGGTACAGTTTCCTGAATAATTCGAAGTCTTCCTTCCGCGTCTTTTGGCAATAAATCTTTAATATCCATCTTTTCCGCTCCTTCACTCTATACTTGTAATGTCAAATTCGCACACCTGCCTCACTAAGACAGGGTAGCGCACTACTCTCAAAATTATAATAAGATTATAACACAATCTATTTCTTTATTCTATAAAAAAATTGGACATTTCCTGCCTTTCCTTGGTTCTTTCTTGATATATTTTACAAAAAAGAGTACACTATTAACAAGAAAAAACAGCAACCTGCAATATTAGAACAGGAGACAGACATCATGAAACTTTCCTCTATTTTTAAATCTGATTCCCGCATATCCTTTGAGGTTTTTCCTCCGAAGAAATGGGAAGGATTCCCGAATCTTTATGAAACGCTGAACGCACTGAAAGAGCTGAATCCATCTTTCATAAGCTGTACATATGGCGCCGGAGGCAGCAACAGCAAAAAAACAGCAGAGATTGTATCCTACATTCAAAACAAGCTGGGAATCGAGGGCATCGCTCATCTTACATGCGCGGCACTGACCGAAGACAGCTTTTTATCCACCATACGTACATTTCAGCAGATGGGTATCCACAATGTACTGGCTCTCCGTGGGGATAAACCGGCAGATATGACAGAAGATTCTTTTCGTTCACGGACTTACAAGCACCCATCCGATCTGATACCGGCTTTGAAAGACGCCGGATTTACCGTGGCGGCAGCTTGTTATCCGGAGAAACATTTCGAAGCGGCGACCATGGAAGAAGATTTACATTACCTGAAATATAAAGTGGAACAGGGAGCAGATTTTCTCATCAGTCAGCTTTTCTTTGACAATGATATTTTTTATCGTTTTCTGGACATGTGCAGAAAAATGGAAATCTATGTTCCTGTTGAAGCAGGCATCATGCCTATTACCAGTGCAAAAATGATCGGCACCACCATCAATCTCTCCGGCGCCAGCATACCAAAAGCCATGGCTGACCTGCTGGCACGATTCCAGGATTCTCCGGAAGATATGAGAAAGGCCGGTATTGATTATGCTGCCCGGCAGATTCAGGATCTGCAGGCTCACGGAGTGGACAGCGTCCACATTTACACTATGAATCATGCCGACACAGCGCGGGATATCTGCAGAATCCTGTAACCTTCCGCCCCTGCTTCTCGGCGCCATACGTCACATATTTCCTGTGAAATAACAAACAGCAGGCATCTGCAAAACAATTCATTTTGCGATGCCTGCTGTTTTTCTCTCAGCTGACAAATACCCGGGATCTGTTTATTTTTCCTCTGTCACTTCCTCTTTCCGAATCTCCTTGGTGCGGATCTCCTCACAGATGGCTGTAATAAATTCAGACAGCGGCTTCTGTCCTTCATCGCCGGCAAAACGGCTTCTCACGGAGACAGAGCCTTCTTCCTGCTCCTTCGCTCCCACCACCAGCATGTATGGCAGTTTGGCAAGACGAGCTTCACGAATCTTATAACCGATCTTCTCGGAACGGTTGTCCACGGTACTTAAGATACCATTTCTCTTTAATACGCGGTTGACTTCTTCTGCGTAGTCGGCGTATTTCTCAGAAATCGGCAGCACGCGCACCTGCTCCGGACAAAGCCATGTCGGGAACTTACCGGCATATTTCTCGATGAGCCATGCCAGTGTTCTTTCATAGCAGCCCATGGAAGTTCTGTGAATAACATACGGGCGCTGTTTGTCGCCGTTCTGGTCAATGTAGTACATATCGAAGTTCTCGGCGATAGCGCAGTCTAACTGAATGGTAATCATAGTGTCTTCCTTGCCGTATACGTTCTTGGCCTGAATGTCGATCTTCGGACCGTAGAAAGCAGCTTCACCTTCTGCCTCTACAAAAGGCACGCCGGATTCCACCAGAATATGGCGAATCTGATCCTGTGCGCTCTCCCAGTATTCATCGTCTCCGAGATATTTCTCTTTGTTGTTCGGATCCCATTTGGACAGGCGATAGGTTACGTCGTCCTGCACTCCGAGAACAGTCAGACAATACTGTGCCAGTTTCAGACAGTTCTTCAGCTCTTCATTGGCCTGATCCGGACGTACGATCAGATGCCCTTCGGAGATGGTGAACTGACGTACACGGGTCAGACCGTGCATCTCACCGGAGTCCTCGTTACGGAACAGAGTGGATGTCTCACTCATGCGGTATGGCAGATCACGGTAAGATTTCTGTGTGTTTTTGTAGCAGTAATACTGGAACGGGCATGTCATCGGACGCAGTGCCAGTACCTCTTTATCCTTCTCCTCGTCTCCAAGGACAAACATACCTTCTTTATAATGATCCCAGTGTCCGGAAATCTTATAGAGATCACTCTTTGCCATCAGGGGAGTCTTAGTACGGACATAGCCCCACTCATTATCCTCCAGATCCTCGATCCATCTCTGAAGAGTCTGGATAATCTTCGCGCCCTTCGGCAGAAGCAGCGGCAGTCCCTGTCCCACCACATCCACTGTGGTGAACAACTCCATCTCCCGTCCGAGGCGGTTGTGGTCACGGAGCTTGATCTCCTCCAGATATTTCAGACGTTCTTCCAGATCCGCCTTTTTTGTGTAGGCAGTTCCGTAAATACGGGTCAGCATTTTATTTTTCTCATCGCCTCTCCAGTAAGCACCTGAGGATGAAGTAAGCTTAAATGCTTTGATATTTTTCAGGTTCATCAGATGCGGGCCTGCACAGAGGTCAGTGAAATCTCCCTGGCGGTAGAAGCTGATGACAGCGTCTTCCGGCAGATCTTCGATGAGCTCCACTTTATAAGGTTCATCCTTTTCTTTCATAAATGCGATGGCTTCCTCTCTCGGCAGCTCAAAACGCTCGATGGAAGGATTTTCCTTGATAACCTTCTTCATTTCTTTTTCGATAGCATCCAGATCTTCCCGGGAGAGCGGAGCCATATCAAAATCATAGTAGAAACCTTCCTCGATGGCCGGGCCGATCGCAAGCTTTGCTTCCGGATAGAGACGCTTCACCGCCTGCGCCAGCACATGGGAAGCGGTGTGGCGGAACGCCAGCTTTCCTTTATCGTCCTGGAAAGTTAAAATATTCAGATCACAGTCTTCGTCAATGACTGTGCGCAGATCAACGGTCTCGCCGTTTACTTCTCCTGCACAGGCGTTTCTCGCCAGACCTTCACTGATATCTTTTGCAATGTCCAGAACGGACATCGGCTGTCCATACTCTTTCTCAGAACCGTCTTTTAATCGAATAATCATTGCTTTCTCCTTCTATTATATAAATACATTTGAAACAATTTTTTGCTAAAGCCTATTTTATCAAATAAACGTCCTGCGTTCAACCGGATTTTTCACCAAAACTTTCCCTGCACATGCGCATTCCGCCGGGAGGGCTTTTTATTTCATAAAAATTTTAACGGAATTTTCCAAGAAAAAATGCTGTCCTCCGCCGGACAGCATTTTTCCACTTATATTATTTTCTGCGATTCTTTGGCTGTTCTTATTCCACAGTAACACTCTTGGCAAGATTTCTTGGTTTATCCACATCAAGACCTCTGGCAACACTCACATAATAACCCATGAGCTGCAGCGGTACGATGGCCACGCTGGTAGTAAAATGCGGGTCGGTCTTTGGTATGTAAACCACAAAATCCACCATATCTTCCAAATAGTAATTTCCGTTCTCCGTTACCCCCATCAGATAGGCGCCGCGGCTTTTTACTTCCTGCATGTTGCTGAGCGTTTTTTCGCACAGGTTACTCTGTGTGAGCAGCCCGACTACCAGTGTTCCGTCCTCGATCAGGCTGATGGTACCGTGCTTGAGTTCGCCCGCAGCATAAGCTTCGGAGTGTACATAACTGATCTCTTTCATTTTCAGACTGCCTTCCTGGCAGATAGCGTAGTCAAGTCCGCGCCCAATAAAGAAAATATCCTTTGCTGACGCAAACTTGTTGGCAAACCACTGAATTCTCTCTTTATCAGATAATACATTTGCTATCTTTTCCGGAAGCTGCACCAGTTCATTCATCATACTGTCAAAGGTGATACTGTCCATTTCATCTCTCACTTTTGCCATATACATGGACAGCAGATACATACAGATCAACTGAGTGCTGTACGCCTTGGTAGTGGCCACAGCAATTTCCGGTCCCGCAAGAGTGTACATAACATAATCTGCTTCCCTCGCTATGCTGGAACCTACCACATTGACAATACTTAATGTCTTAATTCCTCTCTCTCTGGTCAGGCGAAGAGCTGCCAGACTGTCAGCCGTCTCGCCTGACTGAGAAATAATGACAACCAGAGTGTCCTCCGTCAGCTTCGGATTACGATACCGGAACTCCGACGCCAGATCTACCTCCACCAGAACATCAGTCAGATCCTCCAGAATATATTTTGCCGCCATGCCCACATGGTAGGCCGATCCGCAGGCCACGATAAAGATTCTGCGAAATTCTCTGAACTGCTCATCGGTGATTCCCAGCGCACTCAAATCAATATCCCCGTCTTTGACATAAGCGCCTATGGTATCTTTCACCGCTTTCGGCTGTTCATGAATCTCCTTCATCATGAAATGCTCAAATCCGCCTTTTTCCGCTGCTTCCGCATCCCATTTGATGGTGACCATTTCTTTCTGAATCTCATCTCTGTCAATGGTGTAGAACCGGATGCCCTCGCCGCTGAGTTCCGCCATCTCCATGTTATCCAGATAATAAACGTTTCTTGTATAAGAAAGAATTGCCGGCACGTCGGAAGCAATAAATGCACCTTCTTCATTTTGCCCGATGATCAACGGACTGTCCTTTCTCGCTGCGTAGATCACGCCCGGACGGTCCATAAACATGATTCCCAGTGCATAGGAGCCCCGAACTCTTAAAAGCGCGCTTGACATGCTCTTAAGAGGATCATGCTCTGTCTCCGTGTAATAATAATCGATCAGTTTTGTTACGACTTCCGTATCCGTTTCAGAGTAAAAAGTATAGCCCTTCTGAAGTAAATGTTCTTTTAATTCCTGATAATTCTCTATAATACCGTTGTGAACAACGACGACCATCCTGTCATCACTGCAGTGCGGATGCGCATTTGCCTTGGACGGCACGCCATGAGTTGCCCAACGGGTGTGGCCGATGCCGCACCCCCCTGGCATGCCCTTTCCCCCGTCGGTTTTCTCCACCAGGTTCTTCAGTCTGCCCTTCGTCTTCACAATTTCAATCCCGTTTGTCTGTTCGTTAAAGGTTGCCATGCCAGCCGAATCATATCCCCTGTATTCAAGCTTCGACAAACCGTTCAGTATAATCGGCGCTGCTGCTTCTTTTCCTGTATATCCAACAATTCCACACATAGCAATGTCTCCTTTTCTTAAATAATGTCACATAATATTGTGTTCCGGCACTGTCCGGACACAGATCCATATCTTCCCGCCCGGACTTTACATTTGTTGAGTGTAGCATGATGGATTAAAAAAGGCAAGAATGAAACCAGCGTCGATTTTCTGTCATTTTCGATTTTCTTTTATTTTAAAGAAAATCTATGCGTTTAATTTATTATATTCATCTACGATAGCATCCAGAAGTTTCTCATCCGTAAGTCCTGTCACTTCTGCCGCTGCTTCCCGCACGCCTTTAGCTGCGATCTTCTCCTGCAGTTCCACACTCTGTTTGTCATCCGGATTGTTGTAATGCAGCGCTGCGCCCACTCCAACCAGTAGATGATCCACAGGCAGCCCATATCCGTAAGCTGTGGTCAGCGGGCTGATCAGACGGTCTGTCGGGCTTAATTTACGCAGAGGCTCACGTCCCACGCGGGTAACATCATCCTGCAGGTATGGATTTTTGAAACGTCCGATGATCTTCTTGATATAAGCCGCATGTTTCTCAGGATCAAATCCATGTTTCTTGATGAGACCGTCTCCACTCTCTTTCATAGCTGCGGAAACAATACCATAAATCTTCTCGTCAGCGATAGCCGCGTCGATAGTCGGGAATCCCCACAGGGTTCCGAGGTAAGCAGTGATGCAGTGTCCGGTATTTAAAGTAAACAGTTTACGTTCGATGTATGCCATCAGGTTGTCCACAAGAGTCATCCCTTTAATCTCCGGAATCTCACCCTTGAAGCCGGAACGCTCCACATCCCATTCATAGTACTCTTCTACCACAACGTCGATGAAGTTCTCGCTCTTTACAGGAGGTACGATTCTGTCAACGGCACAGTCCGGGAATCCGACATATTCGTCAGCAAATGCTTTTCCGGCGTCGCTTAAGTTCTCATATACCGCTTTTTTAAGCTGGGATGTTCCACGAATGGCATTTTCGCATGCAATAATATTCATTGGCTCTTTTACGCCCTCTGCCATACGTTTTTCAATAGCCTGCGCGATTGTCGGCGCAATACGCGGAAGGATTACAAGACCTACGGCTGTCGTCACAAGATCAGCGCCCGCAATCTCATCAACCGCCTCCGGTTTAGTGGAATTTACGCCGCTGATATTTTCAATTTTCTGATCTTCGCACTCCACATCCATCACATGAACTGTGTAAGTTCTGTCCTCATTGATTTTGTCAATAATAGCGTCAACTACATCGGCAAATACTACGTGATAACCAGACTGGCTGAGCAGCGCTCCGATAAATCCACGTCCGATGTTACCTGCTCCAAACTGAACTGCTTTTTTCATGATATATCTCCTCTTTTCCTGCAAAAATCAATTTCTCTCCGTCAGAAAGACGGGAGATGTTTCCTGGCTGCCAGACAATTATTCTGTCTGTATAATCTGAAAAGAAGGAGATGTACAAAAAAGAACCTCCGGTTTCTCCGGTCATTCTTCACTGCAACATCCCCTCCTTCTCCATTACTATGAGTACAAGCCGGCCGGTTTTTCCGTCCGGCAGTGCTTACGTCGTCCCGCCGGATATCCTCCGGCGGAACATTTTTCAAAAGAATACACTACAAAATATTTTAATTATCGGTTTAACCAAAAGTTTTCATGATCGTATCAACGTCTGCTTCTTTTTTGAGTTTTTCCAGCAATTCCTCATCTTCCAGACTTTCTACGATTCTTCCAAGTATCTCCAGATGCTCATCACCGACGCCGGCGATACCGATTACCAGGTAAGCTTTCTCATCGCCGAAATCAACGCCATCCGGATACTGCATAACTACGATACCAGATTTCTTTACAGTTCCCTTTGCAGTGGATGTGCCATGCGGGATGGCAACGCCCATGCCCATATATGTAGATACAAGCTTTTCTCTCTCAAGCATTGCGTCAATATAGTTTTCATTTACAAATCCCAGTTTGTTCAAAAGCTCGCCTGCTGCACGGATAGCTTCTTCTTTGCTCACGCTCGGAAGTCCTGTGCGGATTCCTTCTTTCATGAGTACCGCTTTACCGGAAGACTTCTTTGGTTCTTCTGCTGTCACCGCAGTTTCTGCCGCTGCAGCAGCTCCCCCGTTCGCTCTTTCTTCCAGCTCTGCATACAGAGCGTCAAGGTTTGGATCCTGCAGAAAGTTACCCAGGGTAACAAGTCTTGCCTGCGGAGCACTCTTTGCGGCTCTGTCCTGTAAAATGTACTGACATACGACCACATCAGCATCTCCCGGAACATTATCCACGGATGTGTTGGATACTGTAATTCCAAGATTTAATGGTTTAATACGATTTCTGAACTTGGTAGCTCCCATTGCGGAGGAACCCATACCTGCGTCACATGCGAAGATGATCTTCTTGATGGCATCTGTGGCAACCTCGGCGCCTGTACGTGCAGGAGCTGCACCTTTGGACTCAGCCTTCATGCTGTCTTTCTTTGCCTGTGCGTCTTCCAGGCTTCTGGAACCTGCCATCTTGACAATCGGGGAAGATACCACAAAGGATACTGCCGCTGCGATAAGAACACCAAGGAAGGTTACTACCATGGAGCTCTTCGGTGACATGGACATGAAAGCGATAATGGAACCAGGCGCTGCCGGTCCTACAAGACCTGCTCCGGTAATGCTGTAGAAGAAGATCGCACATACATTACCAAGGATAGGTCCGATGATAACGAACGGATTCATCAGGATGTATGGGAAGTAAATCTCATGGATACCTCCGAGGAACTGGATAATGATTGCGCCAGGAGCGGAGTCCTTTGTGGCACGGTCTTTGGAGAATACCCAATATGCAAGAAGAAGACCAAGACCCGGACCTGGGTTTGCTTCCAGCATATACATAATGGATTTACCAGCTTCTGCTGCCTGTTCAATACCGATTGGAGTAAAGATACCGTGGTTGATCGCGTTATTCAGGAACAGCACCTTCGCCGGCTCAATGAAGATGGCTGCCAGCGGAAGAAGTCCGTTATTGATAAGAATCTCAACACCGCCCCGCAGAATAACAAGAATCACGCTCATGAACGGCCCGATTGCGTAATATCCGATGATTGCGAGAACCATACCGAAGATACCTACGGAGAAGTTGTTGATGAGCATCTCAAAACCAGCAGGCATTCTTCCGTCCATTGCCTGGTCAAACTTCTTGATGACGAAACCTGCCAGAGGACCCATTACCATGGAACCCATAAGCATAGGATAATCAGGAGCTCCGACGATCACGCCGACAGTAGCGATGGCGCCCATAACGGCTCCTCTGTCTCCTCCTACCAGTCTTCCGCCCTGCACACCAATGAGGATTGGAAGCAGATAATTAAGCATTGGTCCGTTCAGGGAAGCCAGCTTTTCATTTGGAAGCCATCCTGCTTCGATGAACAAAGCAGTGATAAAGCCCCATGCGATAAATGCGCCGATGTTTGGCATTACCATCGCGGAAAGGAACTTTCCAAAACGTTGTACTGCATTTTTCATGTTACATTTCTCCTCTCTTAAAACTTATATACTTTGAGCTTCCCGGATCATCCGTCCGTCCCCGCCTCTTTCAGAACCTTCCTCCTCATAAGCGTTCTTCTTTGTCCGGTCCCGGTCTGCTCTCTGTTTTTGATAATTCTATTCTATAAGACTTTCTTTCAATTTACAAATCAATGATATTACAACTTTGTCACCAATCATTTATGCCAAAACCTTTCATTATTAACAAATTAACTAATATCAGTCTTCACTTTTTGTGCAATATCACCAGTGCATTTTATTTTTTGCTGTTTGTCAATCTAAAAAAAGTCCTGTATAATATATGCATATATATTCGTGATACCCACTTGCATTTTACATACGCATCACCGAATCGTCACATACTCTGTACATTTCCTGTAAAAATACAAATAAAGGAGAATACTATGCAGCTTACTCAACGTGCAGAAAATATCATAAAAATTCTCGCCCGTTTTCCACAGGACAATCCTGTCACCATCGGCATTATTTCAGAAGAACTGGGCATCAGCAACCGTTCCATACAGCGCGAGCTGCCCACGGTGGAAAAATGGCTGGGCGCGCAGGGATACCGTTTTGTGCGCAAACGAAGTGTGGGACTGATTCTGGATGAACCGGAAGAACGAAGGGCAGAACTGATCGCTCTTCTGAATGAAAATAATAATCAGCATCAGTCCGGAGAAAATCGAAAAGAACGTCAGACGTTGTTATGCAGAGATCTGCTTTTCTCAGATGAACCGCTGAAATCTTTTTATTTCACAGATAAGTTCGGCATCTCCGAGGGTACTCTCGCATCCACTCTCAATCAGCTGATTCCATGGTTTGAAAAATATCACCTCCGGCTGGTCAGAAGACAGGGGCTCGGAATCTTCATTGAAGGCTCCGAAATTGCCAGACGACAGGCCATCACTTCCTGGCTGTGTCAGCAGATCAATGAAAATCAGGCTCTCGGTCAGCTGCGTAAAAATGATCTCTCCATGAATGACACCCTGTTTGGGAGTGAACTTCCGACAGAGATCGTACTTCAGGTAAATCATATTCTGACAGAGTGCGAGGAGCAGTTAAATCTTCACCTTTCCGATAATGGATATCTGCACCTTCTGGTCTATATCTCTCTGTCTATCCACCGGATGCAGCAAAATCATTTTATCGCAGAAGGGGCGCAGTCCTTTTCTGAACTTTCCATCCAGCCGGAATATGCGGTTTCCGAATATATCATGAGGCAAATCCGACAGCTTTTTCATCTGTCCATTTCCGTGGACGAAACGCTTTATCTGGCTGCTTATCTGTCCGGACAGCGCATCTGGCCTTCCGGGCAGCAGGATCTGACAGAAATCCGGAATCTGGACGTACACCAGATTACTCTCATGATTATCAAAAAGGTCAGTGAGATACTGCACATAAATTTCATGAACGACGAACGGCTTGTGAGGGAGCTGAGCGCCCACATTCAGCCGACAATAGCCCGGCTGCGGGCAGGAATCCCTATTGAGAATCCTCTGCTGGGAGATTTTCAGGAGAATTATCCGGACATCTATCACGCCTGCGAGGAAGGAATGTCTCTGCTTTGTCCGATGCTCGGCATCCGCGCTGTCCCTGGCAGCGAAACGGGTTTCATCACCATTTATTTTGTGATGGCGAAAGAACGAATTGAAAAGCTCGGTCAGCAGATTTCAGTCATCCTGGTCTGTCCCACCGGTATCGGCAGCTCACGGCTTCTGGCTTCCAGCCTGAAAAAAGAATATCCGGATCTGGCGGTGAGGGGTATTACCTCCGCCTTTGAGATTGACTGTGACAAACTGCGGGCTGAGGGGATCGATCTGATCATCTCTACTGTAAAACTTCATATTTCCTATCGATATCTGCATGTAAACCCGATATTGACCAGACAGGATAAAATGCTGCTGGACTCCAAAATAAAGGTGTTACAGCAGCAAAAAGCGCAGCAGGAGATGCCTGACGCCTTTATTCCGGAATCTCCAATCCATAAGGAAGATGTGGAATACATTTCCGCTTTGGGCACGGAGATTTATCAGCTTCTTGACAACATACGTATCGGGCAGGCCCCGGTCCTTCAAAACCGTGATGAAGTCATCTCCTACGCATCCGCTCTTTTCGCAGACACACCGGAGATGGAAAAACACCTGTACCAGGTACTCAAAGCCAGAGACGATCTGGCCAACACTTACATCAAACCATTTCACGCGCTTTTACTGCACGGACGCAGCCCGCAGGTCACACGTTCCTGTTTTGGCTATATCCGTCTGGAACCGCCTATTTACGAAAATACCCGGATGATTCTCGGTGCCATCGTTTCCCTGATTCCTTCCGGCGACAGCAGCCAGACAGCCGCCCCGGTAGCCAGCGAGATCATCGGCGCACTTCTGGAGGAACCGGATTTGTTAAAATCCCTGCAGCGCATGGACGATGACACTTTCGGAAAACTTCTGGAAGTTGTTCTGCTCCGTTTTTACCGGAACATGGTGCAGAGCCGCCTGCAGTAAGTTCTCAGAAATTTTATACATACTAAAAGAACCGGGGGCAGCCGCAATCATGCGGCTGTCTCCGGTTTGGGAATACAACTCTATAAAATTACACTTAATAACGATTTTATTCTTCGGTTTCACCGTTTTATCATTCGTTTTATTCTCCCAGTCCGCTCTCCACAGCCTGAACCAGCACCGAAAGCGCCTTTTCTTCATCCGCCCCGATACACTGTACCGTAATTTCCATACCGCACACAATAGAAGCATCCATCAGCGCCAGAACATTTTTGGCATCCACCTTCCGCGTACCCGCCATGACATAAATCTCCGACTCAAACTGTTTTGCCTCCCGGACAAGAACTGCCGCCGGCCTGGCATGCAAGCCTGTAGGATTAATAACTGTTACCTTCTGTGATACCATTTTATCCTCCCCCTATACGAACCGGTCACCCGGCACTTTGATTCTGCAGATAGAAAAACGACGTCTGCTGCTCTTCTTTTCCAAATAAATTATTGTATTCCAGCAGATTATACTGATGGATCAAATCATAATACGGAGAACTCTCATCCTCAATCTCGTAGAACTTTCCGTCGTCTCCCCAATATCCAATGGCGTTAATACATGGAATTTTCTCCCGAAGATCTGTCAAAAATTCCATATATCCTGTCTTCTCAATTCCTGCCACATCGGCAAGATAAGTACTCAGATAATTATTGCTGGTGCGTTCAATGGTCTGTTCCTCTATATCATAGTTGGCCCAGATCAGGAAAGGCACCTTATACAGCTGTTCCAGATCTTCTCCTTCCAGATCTTCCACACTCTGTCCCAGCAGCGCATCGTAAAAATCATCTTCCAGATCCGGCTGATGGTCTCCGAAAAATACAATGACTGTCGGTTCGTCTACTTCTTTAAAATAATTGATCAGGCGTTTTAACGCTTTGTCTGACATTTTAACCATATTCAGATATTGTTCCGCTTTGGAATATCCTGCCAGATTGCCTTCCAGGCGGACGGAATCACCGGTCTCCAGAAGACTTCCATCATAGCTTCCGTGATTCTGCATGGTTACATTAAACAAATAAAACGGCGAATCTGTATTCTGTGATTCTTCATAGAGACTAATGATCTTATCATAGTCTTCCTGATCTGTGATGTGATAATTAACCGTATCTGTGAACACGGAAAAATCATCCGATGTATAGAAACGGTCAAATCCCATCAGCGGATATATCTTATACCGGCTGTATCCGGTCTGATAGTACGGATGCAAAGCGTACAGAGGACCATATCCCTGGTCTCCGAGCGTATGGGTGAGACCCGCCGTCTTGCTTCTCAGGAATAACTGATACGGTACGGAGTTGTCCGGCAGAAAAGCCATACTGTTGCCTGTGAGGAACTCAAACTCCGAGTTGGCTGTATTTCCTCCAAATACGGAAGAATAGGTGTAGCCTTTGATGGTATTTTCTTTTAGTTTGCGGAAAAACGGCATGTAATCTTTGGTGGTTTCCATGTCTCCCACCGCCTTTAAGTCCGAAAAAGACTCATTCATGATCACGATAATATTCGGTTTCTGCGACGGATTATTTTTCTTCTTTCCATCCGCATCGCCGGATGCGCCGTCCGCTTTCTGCTCTTCGGCCTCAGCCTCCGTGGAATCTTCGGTTGCTGCCTCAGCCGTGCTGCCTGACACATCGGCGCCCTCGCTGTTCGCGGTATCTCCACCCGCTGCGTCTGTGCTGTTCTTATCCTTTATCTCCGCCGCGTTTACCTCGGCGCTGTCCAGCCGTTTTATGGTGTCCAGTTTATTTACTGTGCTGTCGGAAGATACATCAGCTGTACCGCCGGAGCTTTCCTCAGCTGTCACATAATCATCGGTGATCTCCTGCACTGCATCCACCGAATATCCCTCCGGTTCTGTCACATGCAGATACCCGAAGGTACGGATAGTCGTCAGCAGAGTCCCATAATAGCGGTATTTATACTGCGGACGGTACACGCGGAAATCCACGCCGATATTTTCCAGATAATCGCTGAACACATATACCTGACAAAATCCCATAAACAGGAAGACGTACGCCGCGGCAAATGCGGTTCTCGCCTTCCAGCGGAACAGCTTAAACTTCTTCAGCTTAAACAACAGCGCGACGAGCACCAGCGCCAGCATGAAAAACTCTGCCGTATCCACATCAATCTCAACCTGATATGTATTTGCCACGGAAAGCGCCGTGAGGAATGAATAGATATCTGAAGCAATAAAGGACATGCTCCGGAATACCGTTAGCTCATAGTTGAGGATTCCAAAAAATGCCGTTGCAACAATCATGGCGACGGAAGCTCCCCGGACGCTGTTGAAAATCAGCAGCAGAAACAGATAGATCACATAATAGATAACCAGATCCAGCACCAGATAAAGAGCCGGTATCTGGCTCAGCGGTCCCCAGAACTGCATATGGTTGTAATATTCCAGCCATAAAAACGCAGCCAACGGCGTCAGCGCCGCCACGGCCCAGCTGATACGTTTATTCAGCTTATCGCTCAAATGTACTTCTTTAACTGTAAGGAATACGAGAATAATCCATAATCCCCCGCAGATCGTAATGGAATCTGCGTAAAATCTTTTGAAAAAGTTAGAGGCTGTTCCATCATAGTACAGGTGCGGCTGCATAAGAAAGGCTGCCACGAGCAGTACTTCCAGAAAAACCAGAAACTTCTTTCCGGACTTTCCCTTGAAAAACTTCCGTATTCCCAATGTTTTTCTTTTTCCTTTGCTCATAAACCTCCACTCCATCTTGATTTACCTTATTTTTACAAATCTTTTTTAATATAACACATTTCTTTACAAAGTCAATAAACATATTCTGACGAAATTCTTGCGGGCAAACCGCAGTTTTACGGGCTTTTTATTGAAACTCCCGCAGTTTTTCGTACATTTTCAGGGAAACAGGCACAGGTATTCCGTGTCGCTCCGCCTCCCGCACAATGTAACCGCCGAACACATCCACCTCAGACCGGCGCCCGGCACGGATGTCCCTCTGCAGAGAACTGGTGGCGTCATCGGCCAGTTCATAATAGAAACGATGAATAATTGCGTCAATGTGTTCCTGCCGGATGGCAACGCCTTTCGCAAGCCCCACCTGGTACGCCTCGTTCACAAGCGCTTCGTATTCTTTCGCCTTCTTCTCATCCCGGCGCAGCTGCCCGATGGTATTATCATAGAACGCCGTCTCCACGTTGTACGCACAGTTTAAAATGTATTTGCGCCAGATCTCCACCTCAATGTCCGCGGCAACCTCGCAGTCTATGTCTGCAGCCGTCAGGAGAGCGGCGGTCTCCGCTGCTTTTTCCTGCGGCGCGGCTTTCTTCTGGTATACGGCAGCCTCGTTCTCTTGCGGCACGGCGGCATCTTTTATGCCGATGCACAGCCGGGCGAAGTCTCCCTGCTGGGTTATGGAGTAGTCTTCGTTGGCAAAGGCTACAATATAAATGAGGGAATCCACCAGCGTTCCTCTTCCAAGATAGCTGCGCACCCGCTCGCCGGGATTGACGCCGTTCATCACCGGAATGATCACCGTCTCATCGGTGACCGCCGGCGCCAGTTCCCGGCACACTTCTTCCAGCGAGTAGTTTTTCACACAGATAAAAATGAAATCCTGCTCCTTTAAGTCTTTGGTCTCCACCACCTGCTCCGGCACGGCCGTAAGCTCTCCTTTATAATCACTGTGGAGAATCAACCCGTTCCTCTGCAGGGATTCCTTCCGTCCGTCCCTTGCCGCCAGCGTAAGATGCGGGCAGACCTGCCCGAGCATCCCGGCCAGATAACCGCCCACACCGCCGACTCCCACGACGGCAACTCTTTTATCCGTTAATGTATTAGCATATAATTGTGTTTTTTTCATTTCCTTCTTCCTCTTTTTTCACAAATGTCTCTCCGAAAGCTTACCGGTATTCATCGGAAAACCTGCGGCAAAAAAGTACGCTGCCATCTGGGCTCTTCCCGAAAAGCGCTCTTCTCTGAGCAGCTCTGCCACTTCTTCACGGCTGTACAGACCCGGATGTATCCACTCGTCAGCCTCTGTATGCTCGGAGACGCCGCCGGGCAGCTCCCCGTCCACCTCGGCAAAGACCACCCAGGCGGAGGAATCGCTCAAATCCGGGGATGCATAGGATGGCGGCAGCACCTGATACACTTTTGACAGAGACAAGCCCGTTTCCTCAAAGAGCTCTCGTGCAGCACATTCCTCCACATTTTCTCCCTGGTCGATGTGCCCTGCCGGCATGTTGTAAACAAAATGATTGACGCCCATGCGGAATTCCCGGCAAAGAAGCAGTCTGCCGTCCTTCCAGCCCACAATGACCACGCCGGAGGCACGCTCTCCCAGCTCTTCCAGGCTGTCGTAGTCAAAGTTGCTGACCGTCTCATAAATCTTCTCGCCGCCCTCGGCGTTGGTATAATTTAACGTATAATTTTTTAAAAACCGGGTGTCCCGGGTCTTTTCCATGGAATTTAAAACTGGAATCTTTTTCATATTTCCCTCTTTCCTGACGCACTTGCTGCGTCAATAATGGCAGATCTGGAAGCTCACTTCCAAACTTTTTCTCTTCACATTTAATGCAAGAAACGGAAGGCGCGGTGTCCTTCCGTTGTGTTTTCTGTATATACATGTGCAATATGCCGCCTCGCGCAGCTGCGCCACAGCATTTGCCGGGCAATCAGTGCGTCCGTCCGCGCTAATCCAGAATCTCCCGGAGAATCTGGTTCACCATGGCCGGATCCGCCTTGCCTTTCATGGAGCGCATGGTCTGACCCACGAAGAATCCCATGGCTTTTTTCTTGCCTGCCTTGTAGTCCTCCACAGACTTCGGATTGTTCTCCACGATCTCCTCGATGACTTTCCGCAGTGCACCTTCGTCGCTGACGGTTTTCAGTCCATTTTCTTCCACATAGGCTTCCGGCTCCACATCGTCCTTGAAGATGGCCTCGAAGACCTTTCTTGCCACCTTGCGGTTGATGGCTCCGGATTCAATCATGGCGATCATCTTTACCAGATGCTCCGGGCTGAAATGCAGGTCGGCGGCTTCCATCTCCTGTTCTTTTAAGAGGCGCATAGTGTCGCCCATGAGCCAGTTGGAAACCTCTTTCGGCGCAGCGCCCAGCGCGATGCAGCGCTCAAATATATCGGTCAGCGTCTTGTCCGAAGTGATGATGTCAATGTCGTATTCCGGCAGGCCGTACTCTTCTTTATAGCGTGCCTGTTTCTCATCACGGAACTCCGGCTGTCTCCTGCGGATCTCCTCCAGCCACTCATCGGAAATGATGATCGGCGGCAAATCCGGTTCCGGGAAATATCGGTAATCCTGAGCATCCTCCTTGGAACGCATCGGATAGGAGTATTCTTTCTCATCATCCCAGCGGCGGGTCTCCTGCACTACGGCTTTGCCCTCTTCCAGCAGGTCGATCTGCCGTTCTGTCTCTCCTTCGATGGCTCTTGCGATGGCGCTGAAGGAGTTTAAGTTCTTCATCTCCGTCCTGGTACCGAACTCTTCCGCGCCCATCTCGCGGACCGACAGATTCACATCGGCGCGCATAGAACCCTCCTGCAGCTTGCAGTCGGAAGCCCCCAGATACTGGATGATCATCCTCAGCTTCTCCAGATAGGCGATGACCTCATCCGCCGAGCGCATGTCCGGCTCCGATACGATCTCAATGAGCGGCACGCCGCTTCGGTTAAAATCCACCAGAGAGTTGCCCGTGACCGGGTCGTGGATGAGCTTGCCGGCGTCCTCCTCCATGTGGATCTCGTGGATGCCGATGGACTTTTTGCGGCCGTCCACCTCAATATCCACATGACCGTTTCGGCATATCGGGTAGTATAACTGAGAAATTTGATAATTCTGTGGATTATCCGGATAAAAATAATTTTTCCGGTCAAATTTACAATTCTGCGTGATGGTGCAGTTGGTCGCCAGCCCCACGGCGGCGGCATATTCCACCACCTGTTTATTTAATACCGGAAGAGAACCCGGCATTCCGGTACAGACCGGACAGGTGTGGGTATTCGGCGCGCCGCCAAACTCCGTGCTGCACCCGCAGAAAATCTTCGTCTTGGTGGCAAGCTCCACATGCACTTCCAGACCGATGACAGTCTCGTATTGTCTGCTCATCTGTTTTCCCCTCCTTCTTTCGCCGCTGCCGGCGCGTTCATGGCAAATCCCCGGTTCTGCTCGTACGTGTATGCCGCCCGGATGATATTTTTCTCTTTAAAGCAGTCGCCGATAAGCTGCAGGCCGACAGGCAGGCCATTCCTGTCTGTTCCGCACGGAACCGTGATACCCGGCAGCCCGGCAAGGTTCACGGAAATAGTATAAATGTCTCCCAGGTACATCTTTATCGGATCACTCAGGCTGTCGCCCAGCTTCGGAGCTGTGGTCGGCGCCGCCGGCCCGAGGATCACATCGTACTTTGCAAATGCTTTGTCAAATTCCTGTTTAATCAGGGTTTTTGTACGAAGAGCTTTCAGATAGTAGGCATCGTAATAGCCGGAGCTTAACACGAAGGAGCCCAGCATGATCCGGCGCTTCACCTCTTCGCCGAATCCCTCGGAGCGGGTCTTTTTGTACATATTATGAAGTCCCTCGTATTCCGGCGTGCGGTATCCGTACTTGACGCCGTCAAACCGCGCCAGATTGGAACTGGCCTCGGCGCAGGCGATGACATAATAGGCCGGAATGGCATATTTTACAAGGCCGAGGTCAAACTCTTCCACCACAGCTCCCTGCGCTTCCAGCACCTTCGCCGCTTTCAGAGCGGCTTCCCGCACATCTTCATCAATCCCCTCTCCAAAGTAATCCTTCGGGATACCAATCTTCATGCCTTTCACATCATTGATCAAAGCGGAGATAAAATCGCCGCCCTCCCTCTTCACGGAAGTGCTGTCTTTCCTGTCGTGGGAAGTGATGGCGTCGAGGATCACCGCGCAGTCCCGCACATCCTTTGCCATAGGCCCGATCTGATCCAGAGAGGAACCGTAGGCGATCAGTCCGTACCGGGATACGGTTCCATAGGTCGGTTTCATGCCTACGATACCGCAGTAGGACGCCGGCTGCCGGATGGAACCTCCGGTGTCAGAACCCAGCGCAAAAATACATTCCTCCGCTGCCACCGCCGCTGCGGAACCGCCGGAAGAACCGCCCGGCACATGGGCTTCGTTCCATGGATTTTTCGTTGCGCCGAAATATGAGGTCTCCGTAGTGCTTCCCATGGCAAATTCATCCATATTGGTCTTTCCGATGATGACCACGCCGGCTTTCTCCAGATTCTCCACTGCCTCCGCCGTGTAAGGCGGCACAAAATCTTCAAGAATCCTTGAGCTGCAGGTGGTGCGCACACCCCGGGTGCACATATTGTCCTTGATGGCCGCCGGCACGCCCGCCAGCGGCCCGTTAAGCTTTCCTTCTTCAATGAGCTTCTGTACTTCCTGCGCTCTCTTTAATACTGCTTCTCTATCAAGAACTGTCACATAGCAGTGATAGGCAGACTCTTTTTCCCTGATGGCGTCCATGGCCGCCATAGCCGCATCCATGACGGTGATCTCGCCCGCCCTGATTTTCTCACTGAGCGTCACAGCCGTATCTTTCATCAAATCCATTGCCGTCCTCCTGTTCTAATCAAATGTTTTCGGAACCACAAAAGCTCCCTCTTTTGCTTCCGGTGCATTGGCAAGAATTTCTTCTCTCTCGTCTCCGTTTGTCACCACGTCCTCCCGGAACACATTATGAACCGGAAAAACATGACTCATCGGCTCCACGCCGCTGGTGTCCAGTTCATTCAATGTATCAATATAGTCAAGCATTTTTGCCATATCTTCCTTCGCCCTCTCCTTCTCCTCAGAAGAAAGTTCCAGCTTTGCCAGTATTCCGACATATTCCATCGTCTCGTCTGAAATCACATTTGCCATGCTTCTCACTCCTTTTTTGTAATAATTTCGTTTCCATAAACTAAAAAAAGCGGGGCAGGGGCGCACATTGCTTGCGCAAACGTAAAAAACGCTTCTGCGCAGGCTGTAAAAGGCACACCCTCGTACCCCGGTAATCTCATCATTTGCAGGTCTGATCCGTCTGCGGATCTTCCTCCCAGAGAAAAACAATATTTCCCGCAAAAAACATATCACATTTAGTTTTGTTTATCAAGCGCAAAACATACATTTCTTCTGTACATTTCATCGTTCAGGATGGAATGATATAAAACTTCCATGGCTTCCTGTGCTTTCTCTCTCATCCGTTCCCGTCCAAAGCTGAGAATCCGATACGGCACGCCGAACACCCTCGCCTTCAGTTCTGTATACCGGGCGCCATTCCTCAAATAAAACTGAATCCGGCGTTTCTGCAGGTCAAGTTCTCTTTCATCCTCTGCCAAAGGTTCCTCCACTTCCAGCAGCACGCTTTCTCTATCCGTCAGATGCCCTTTTAATATATCAAGAATCCGGCTTCCGGTTCCTTTTCCTCTTCCCTGTTCCATAACAGCAAAATAGTCCAGCAAAAAGAAATCTCCGGTTTTTATCAGACAGGTATACGCTTTCAGTTCCCCGTCCTCATAGTATCCATATGGAAAATATTTACCTTCTTTCACCGCTCTCTCCATAATATAAAATGGCTTGAGCTCATCCGGCGGAAAATGATTGCCCATATGTGCGTCGTAAAGTTTTCTGAAATCGCCAAGCTGCATCAATTTCTGTTCCATTATTATCTCTCCTATCCTCGCATGATATCCTTTAATGACGGCCTCCGCCGCCTCCGTGTCCTCCGGTTCCCCCGATGGAGCCCCCGCCGCCGTTTCCTCCGGAATCGTGATCGGTTTCTATCTTCGTCCGCGTCACATGGGAGCGGAGAAAGATATCCTGATGCCGGTTAATCTTTACACCACCGTCCGGCACGTACGTGGATCGGCTCGTGGTGACCTTCCCTTTGTTGCCGATGAGGTTGCAGGCCGCAAAAACTGCCGCAACGATCAGTGCGATCAACAGCAGCCAGAAATTGCCGATACGGAAATGGAACAGATTCAGATTCTGCATTTCCGATGACACCGTATCGATCATAGTCCTGTATGCTCCGTACGGATCTTCGTTGATAGTTTCATTAGTCCGGTTTATGATGAACTGGATCGTTCCGTCGTCAAGCTTCTCCGATGCTTTTCCCGTGGTACAAAGCCAGCAGTAGCCGGTCGCCCAGTTGTCCACGTAGATGATGCCGTCGCCGTTTGGCTGATCCCAGCCGAATTTATTCTCCTCATAATAGGACTGAGCGTAGTCCCGAATCTCATAATAATCATTGATATCGGGTTCCCGGATAGTCAGGAGCACAATATCCATGCCTGTCATCTGTTCTTTTTCTGACAGCAGCTCAAACAGGCTCTCCTTCTGGGCGTCTGTCAATACATTTGCCTCGTCAAAAATGCGTTCCTGGGTCAGGCACTGGGTATTGGTCCGCGCCTGTTTCGAGGTCATCATCCCCTGGAACACGCCGTATTTGAGGAAAAGCCCCAGCCCGCCAAGAATCAGACCGGCTACAAGAACTCCCACTATAATATTCCGATATGTCTTGTTCATTTACAGTACCTCCAGAAGATAGCATAACATTTTCAGAAAGAAGAAAATCACGGCAAACAGAGCGGCGCTCATGCCGAACACACGCGCCAGGCTGACCGGCGGCGCGCCAATGACTTTACCGGTCTGTCCATTTACATAGAAAGGATATTCTTTTCCGTTATAACGGTATATGTATTTCCAGACCGGAAGAAATGCAAAAAAGCTGTCCTCCACCCGGTTTTCTTTCCTGTCTGTGAAGGGCCGCACCATGGCGTAGCCTGCGTTTTCTTCTGCAAGGTATCCCTCCGAAAAACCGTCTGCCTTTTCTTCTGCTCTCGGCCGCAATGTCTCACTGTTCTGTTCATAGATATCTGCCTGAAAGCCGGAGAGATATTCCGGTGTAAAATCATCAAGTTCCCCATACTGGTAAGGTTCCAGCAGATCCATCATTCCGTCTTCCATAGCCACCGACGCATCCACCGGAATCTTGTCATAATCCACCTCAAAATCCCGTATCAGCCGGTATACCCTTGTCTCCGTCACCTCATAATCGCCTTCCCGCCAGGTTCTCACCCGGTCACCCTCGCCTTCAAAATAAATGTGACTGTGAAAATCATACATCCAAAAAGGAACGTAAATGCCTTCCATGGACTCCAGACTGGACGCCGCACAAAAGTTAGACGGCAGAAACATTTTTCCGGCAAAAGTTTCTTTCAGCTTTTCCGCCGCATGATGTCTGTCCAGACAAAAGGGAAGCAGCAGCCGCGGCCGGTATTCTCCCTCCATCCGGTCCTCCAGTATATGGAATGTCTGACAGTACGGGCAGCGGCAGGCGAGAGTATATTCTGTCGTCTCAATCTGTCCTCCGCAGTTGCTGCAGATGTGGATTTTTTTCTGAGGAATCTCCTGCTGACTTTCCTCGCTGCCGCAGCTTTCACAAATCATCTTTTTCTTTTCCGGATGATAGGTTACATTTCCTCCGCAATTTTTACAACGATAAAACATCATTTCCTCCCCGGATATCATATATCCTTTTCTCCGGCATAAAATGTAATACATTTTTGCGAATCCGCATTTCCAGAAAGGAGTACTCCTTTGAAAAAATATATTTCTCTTTTATGCCTGTTTCTTTTGTTCATTCTGTCTCCTTATCATACCATAAAAACACGCGCAGCGGAAATACCTTCGGAACTTTATGCAAAAGCCGCCATTTTAATGGACGGAACAAATCAGCGGGTGCTTTTTGGAAAAGAGGAAAAAACAGAGCTGCCCATGGCCAGCACCACCAAAATCATGACCTGCCTTTATACTCTGGAACACGGTAATCTTTCGGACGTAGTTACATTTTCCGAGCGGGCGGCCTCAGCTCCGAAAGTCCATCTGGGTGCAAAAGCGGGCAGCCAGTTTCTTCTGTCCGACCTGCTTTACGCCCTCATGCTGGAATCTTACAACGACGCCGCCATCGCCATCGCGGAACATCTTGGCGGTTCCGTGGAGGCTTTCTGCCAGGCCATGACGGAAGAAGCCCGCTCCTACGGCTGCTATCAGACCTCTTTTGAGACTCCCAATGGTCTGGACAGCGACAATCATTACACAACCTGCTACGATCTGGCCATTCTCACCTGCCACGCCTTAAACAATAAGGATTTCAGGAGTATCATTCAGGAATCCTCCTATACCATCAAAGAAATCACCGGCGGGCAGATCTACTCTCTCAGCAACAAAGACGCCTTCCTCACTTCCTATCCCGGCGCCATCGGCGTAAAAACCGGTTTCACCAACGGCGCCGGCTACTGCTTCGTGGGCGCCGTGGAAACCGACGACCGCCTGCTGATCTCCGTAGTTCTCGGCAGCGGCTGGCCGCCCAACCGCAGTTACAAATGGAAAGACACCCGCAAACTCATGGACTACGGCATAGAGAACTTTGAAAATGTGACCATCTCCCTGGGTGACGACATCCCCGGCCAGCTTCCCGTCGATCACGGGCAGGCACAGGTCTGCGACATCAGTCAGCCGGGCACGGTCACCCTTCTTCTGAATCCAGAAGAAGAAAAAGCGGTCTGCACCGCCGATCTTCTCCCCTCCCTGGACGCCCCCGTTCGCGAAGGAGATTCCGTGGGCACCGTGACGCTGTCCATCAACGGGGAAATATATCGGAAATATCCGGTGAAAGCAGCGGCAGATACCGAACGGATCAACTATCGCTGGTGCCTTGACAGGCTGTTGGAGAAGTATTTCTATGGGTAAGGAGCGGATTAAAGGGAAGACTTCACAAAGCCGCACATAAAAACACCCCCGCAGGAAGAGCATATCAATCATCTCTCTCCTGCGGGGGATATATTTATTGTTTATGGCCCACCGTTATAGTTCGTGAAGGAGAATCCGTCTCCGGTATCCTCGAATTCATTGAGTGGTTCTACGGTATCCTTCAGTCCGCCGGTCTCTCTTACAATCGGAACCGTTCCATAACGGAAGGCGATAATCTGTGTCAGTCCGCACGGTTCAAACAGAGACGGCATCAGGAATGCATCTGCAGCAGCATATAATTTATGTGCCAGATCATCGGAATAAAGAATGTTCGCAGATACCTTGTTCGGATAACGATATGCATAGTAACGGAACATATCTTCATATCTCTGCTCGCCGGTACCGATGACAACCAGCTGTGTATTGTCGTCCACAATACGTTCCATACCATACTGAATCAGATCAAGACCTTTCTGATCTGTCAGTCTGGAAATAAGGCCGATCAGATACTTATCCGGATTGACTTCCAGCCCCAGCTCTTTCTGAATAGCTTCCTTATTGGCAGCTTTTCCCTTTTTATAATTTCTCACATCATATTTCGAATAGATAGACTCATCTGTCTTCGGATTATATGCAGTGTAATCGATACCATTTACGATACCGAACAGGCTCTGATTTCTCGCGCTTAAAAGTCCATCCAGCCCTTCGCCGTAATATGGCGTCTGGATTTCCTGAGCATACGTATTGCTCACAGTAGTAATAAAGTCGGAATAAACGATGCCGCCCTTTAACATGTTGGCATCTTTTTTATACTCCAGCTTATCCGGTGTGAACAGATAATCCGGCAGTCCGGAAAGGCCCTTGATGGTCTTGATATCCCAGATACCCTGGAACCGGAGATTGTGGATGGTCATAATCGTCTTGATGCCCCAGAAGAACGGGTTCGCCGCGAACTCCGTCTTCAGATATACCGGAATCAGACCGGTCTGCCAGTCGTGACAGTGAATAATGTCCGGTTTGAAATCCACGATCGGAAGAATGGATAATACTGCTTTACAGAAGAAAATATACTTCTCCACGTCTGTCCTGGTGTCCGCATACGGTTTCTCCGCGCCAAAATAGTCCAGATTGTCAATGAAATAATACGTAATACCATTATACTCATATTTCATGATTCCCACATGGGTATGCGGAACCATCGGACCAGTGCCCATGTAAAAATGTGTGACATACTCAAAAGTATTGCGGAACTTATCCGGAATCCCCCGATAGTTCGGCATAACAACTCTGACATCCCATTCATTTTTGTCAAACTCTTTTGGCAATGCCCCCACAACGTCTGCAAGTCCACCCGTTTTCATAAACGGTACACATTCAGAAGCAGCAAATAAAATCTTCTTCATGGTAATCCTCCTCGAATAAAAAGTTTTCCCTTTGTTAAAGTATATTACAGGATACTGCGTACGGTCACGTTCATTCTGAAATGTACGCGGCAGTGCGTGCGTTCCTTCTTTTCATTGTACAACAATTTTGGAGTAATTACTATGATAAATTAAGAAAAAATGGGGATTTATAGAGATGAAAAGGGATGATACACAGACGATGGCGTAAGGCCACAGACAGGTTCTCCCGACTCGACCCTCACTCGGCCTGACCTATAGAATATATTTTCCCAGGAAATACAACAGCCCTCGTTCACAGCTCGCGGTCGAAAACTGTCTGTGTCCAAAACGTCATCTGTGTTGTGAAAAACCACTCTTTCCATCCCTATAAAAATCCTGTACCACGTTGCAAAACAGCAGATATGATCAATCATGGGGGGATCAGGTTGCATATAAATGACCTGTTTTCGCATTGTCATTGAACAATCGCAATACAAGCAGGCAACCAGACTGAAGAGCACGCTACTCTGATACAGATGCCGTCGAGATGGAACGGGAGTTTTGTCACAATCTTAGTGATGCAATAAGACAGAGATTTGCGGCATCATAT
>PPYE01319996.1_pt1 | contig 37774 bp, 28 predicted proteins | sample 1559881 | NCBI WGS metagenome assembly PPYE01 (sample SAMN08240022, study PRJNA423297) | Human gut metagenome, whole genome shotgun sequencing project. | reverse complement strand
AAACACTTATTTTTTCAAGTGATGAACAGCCCTTAAATGCTGTATTTATGCGGATAATCGGATTTTCTATATCAAGTTTTTTATAATTTATATCACTTTTCTCACCATTCGTCAAGTAAAATTTCAGATCTCACTGTGTTTAACATTCTATGTCCGCAAAATTTTTTCTCCTGTTGAATCGCGTTATGTTTTTTGTTATTATACTAACAAAATGGTCTATCAGTTATGTAGAGAACAAATTGAGTTACTGGAATTCAGAAATCAACTAATAGGGCTTGACGATAGACTTTTTATGTTTTGCAGAATTAGAACATTTGATTTGGATGTGGTGATCCCATGAAATTCAGTGGGCTTAGAAAATTGAAGGCCGTGGCAACGGCCGGAAAAATTTATACCGGAGGTGATTATCTGACAAAGAGAGGTTTCTGAAACAATGAAAAATATCCCAGACCCAAATGTGGTTTTTCCAAACACCTACAAGACATCCTGTTTTCTCAAAAATGTAGTCTCCTCCCCTAATGTCTTCATTGGGGATTACACCTATTATGACGACCCTGAAGATCCCACTGGATTTGAACAAAACAACATCCTGTTTCACTATCCGGAATTTGGCGACAGGCTGGTTATAGGTAAATTTTGTTCCATTGCCAGCGGCACTAAATTTATTATGGGCGCTGCAAACCATCGCCTCAGCAGTGTCACCACTTACCCTTTCCACGTCTTCGGCGGAGCTTGGGAGGAACATACGCCTCCCCATCTGGAACAGCTGCCCAGAAAGGGAGACACCGTTGTGGGAAACGACGTGTGGATCGGCAGGGAGTCCGTAATTATGCCCGGCGTAACCATTGGAGATGGCGCCATTGTAGCCGCCTACTCAGTGGTGACACGGGATGTAGATGCCTACACCCTGGTAGGCGGAAATCCAGCGCGTTTTCTGAAGGACAGATTTGACCCTGAGCTTACCGCCCTGCTTCTAAAATTTCAGTGGTGGAACCTGGAGCCCGCCAGACTGGTAGACTTCCTGTCCTTGCTGTGTGATTCCAATCTGGACCAGGTAAAAGACAAACTGCACGCCATACTGTCATAGGGTTCATTTGAAAGGAGTATTTTATGGAATTTCTCAAGCTCAAAAGCGGAACGGATATCCGCGGCGTCGCAAGCGACGGCGTAGCCGCTGAGCCGGTCACCCTCACAGACGAAGTGGTGGAGGCTATCGCCGCCTCCTTCCTGGTCTGGTGCGAAAGGCATCTGGAAAAGACGAGCGTCGGCCTGCGCGTCGCGGTAGGACACGATTCCCGCATCTCGGCAGATCGGATTTCCGCCTGCCTCAAACGGGTATTCCTGCGCTACGGCGTGCACATGCTGGACTGCGGCCTGGCATCCACCCCGTCCATGTTTATGGCGACTATGGACCTGCCCTGTGACTGCTCCGTACAAATCACCGCCAGCCATCATCCCTTCCACCGCAACGGCCTGAAGTTCTTTACGGGAGAGGGCGGTCTGGATTCGCCCGACATCACGGAAATACTGCAGGGTGCGCAGGAAAATGCGAAGCCCGGCGTCCTGCGGGAAGGCGTCTATGAACGTGTCGGCTACATGTCCACCTATGCGGAACGGCTGAGAAAAACGATTCAGGAAGGCGTTCGTGCGGAAGAGTACGAACATCCGCTGCACGGCTTTCACATTGTGGTAGACGCCGGAAACGGCGCAGGCGGTTTCTATGCCACCGAGGTGCTGGCGCCTTTGGGGGCGGATATTTCCGGGAGCCAGTTTTTGGAGCCGGACGGAAGATTTCCAAACCACATCCCCAATCCCGAGAATGAAGAGGCCATGCGTTCCGTCTCTCAGGCAACCGTAAGGGCAGGCGCGGATTTGGGCGTCATCTTCGACACCGATGTAGACCGCGGCGGCGCGGTAGACAAGGCAGGCGAGGAAATCAACCGCAACCGTCTGGTGGCGATTGCCTCGGCCATCGCACTGGAGGACAACCCCGGCGGTACCATTGTCACGGATTCCATCACCTCGGACGGTTTGAAGGATTATATTGAAACCACCCTGGGCGGAAAACACCATCGCTTTAAACGCGGCTATAAAAACGTCATCAACGAGGCGCTGCGGCTCAATCGAGAAGGCATTAACTGCCCGTTGGCCATCGAGACAAGCGGACATGCCGCCATGCGGGAAAACTACTTTCTGGACGACGGGGCTTACCTGGTGACAAAAATCATCATCAAAATGGCATCTTTAAAAAAGGAAGGCAGGAATCTGGAGGACTTGTTGGCCCCATTAAAGGAGCCGGCGGAGGCCGCCGAAATCCGTTTGCCCATTACAGAGGAAAATTTCAGGGCGCGGGGAGAACAGCTGATCGCCGCACTGGAAATATATGCCGAAGAAAAGGGCTGGGCGATTGCCCCGGACAACCGGGAAGGCATCCGCATCTCTTTCCCCAAGGGAGAAGGGGACGGCTGGTTTTTGCTGCGGCTCTCCGTCCATGACCCCATCCTCCCGCTGAATATCGAGAGCAACATGGCGGGCGGCGTCCGGCAGATCATAGAAAAGCTGAAGGAATTCTTTTCTTCGCACAGTGAGGGCATCGATCTCACGCCCATTCTGAAATGAAAAAGGGAGGCCGTGGAGAATTTTCTCCACGGCCTCCCTTCCTGTCACGGCCTGTACTTTTCTGGAGTGAAGCTGACGCCCGCCGGGTTGCAGAGCAGCAGGGAAAGGGCCTCTCCCTCCTGCGCCCGTACGGTGAGCGCCCCGCAGGAATTGGGGAAAAAGAGCTCATCCGCCTGCTTCAGGGGCAGTTCACAGCCGCCGCAGAAAAGTGTTCCGCTGCCGGAAAGCACAATTGCCACCTGGGGATAGCCGGTACGTACCAGCTCCGTCTCTCCAGTCAGGTCGAGACGGGTAAAGGAAAAATACTCCGTCTGTCCGGGGCCGATGAGCAGCTGTTCTTTCCCCCAATCCCCTCTGCGCACCGTCTGCGGCGGGATCCGGTATTTTTTCAGGTTCTCTTCGTAATCCGCCCCATCGTAATGATAGCAGCCCAGAAGCCGCTCCCTGTGGCGAAGCTGTTCTTCCGGCGAGGCCTCCCTCAGTTTCCTGGCCCCCACAGTGATATCGGAAGGTTCCTGCACCTCCGCCACGAAACAGCCCCCACCGATGGCATGGGGCGTGCCCGCCTCGATAAAATAGGTATCCCCCACCTCCACTGGAATCTTGTGGCAGCAGTTTTCCATGGCTGAAATATCTCCGGCATCAAAGCCGCGGGCAAAACCTTCCCGGGTAACCCCCTCCTTAAAACCCAACAGCACATAAGGGGGTTCCGCACTGTCTTCCCTCTTGCTGAGGACATACCAGCTTTCCACCTTGCCGTAATCGCTGTCAAACTGCGCCTTGGCATAATCGCGGGTGGGATGCGTCTGCAGACCCAGCTGCCGCTGCGCATCCAGTAGCTTCACCAGCACTCCCAGTTTTCCCCCGTTCTTCTCCTGATGCGCCTTTCCCAGCACCTGCTCCGGACAGGCGTCAATGGCCTCGAACAGATAGCAGCGCCTGCCGTCCGGCAGAATACATTCCGCGCAGCCGTCGTTGGGATCTCCCTTCTCTGCCGCGTCCGAGGTACGGGTATCGGACCCCACCCAGGCTTCCGGCCTGCCGTCGTCCTCTCCGGGGAATATTCCCCGGAACCTGTCGATCTCTCTTCCGCCCGGATAGCGTACAATCTTGTTTTGTACCAGTTTCCAGGGATATTCATACCATTCCATAACAAACTCCTTCCTCCATTTACGTTCTGCGGTGAGCTGTTCTCAGGCCGCAGAACATGTTTTTTTATCTTGCTTCCGCTTTCCAGCTCACGCCCCAAAACGGCGCGATTGCTTCAGCAGGTTCCCAGCAGCATTGTTTCCAACTCTGCAAAGCTGCCAACGGTTTTTCCCTCATAGGGGACGTTCCTGCTGTTAAACAGCACAGCTTCCATACCCAAGGCCTGAGCCGCCTCTAAATTATATCTTCTGTCGTCAACGTAAATACAGTCAGCCGCCGTGCAATCCAGTTTTTCCGCCGTCAAAAGAAAAATCCGTGTATCTGACTTTTTCATTTTGACATCACCGCTGACTGTGATCGCATCAAAGTATCTATTGAGTCCGTATTTTTCCCGGAAATACCTGCTCCACTCGCTGGAATCATTGGACAGCAAAGCTAGCCGAAACCGCTTTTTGATCTTGGACGCAAAGTCATAAAAGGCCTCGTCAATCTCCACCGTATCCAGATATTCCCGTTCAATTCTGCTAAGATCCCCCTGGAACCCCAGGCTCTCGAAGACTTCCAGCGAGGGGATTTCTCCCACATCCGCCTTATCCCAAATAGGGTAGATATCCGCAGGGCTCAGCTTGGGAAATGTGCGGCTGACAAAGGAATAAAAACCTTCTCCGGAATCCTTAAGGATCACGCCGTACATATCCAAAATAATCGCCTTCAATGGGTGCCTCCTTCCTTACCTGCTTTTCCGATTGCAGCTTTACACCCTGGGCTGGTTCGGGCAGGCAGGCGGGCCGTTTTTCTCGAATTTTGCGGGGATCACCTCGCCCCCTTCATTCAGCAGCACAAAGGGCACATGGTAAATTCTGCCCCGCTTGCTGTCCTCAAAGCCGATTTCCAGCACAAAGCGGTACAGCGGCCGGACAGCCTGCTCTACTTCCAGGAGGAAATCCACTGCGCGGATGCCGGAACCCATATGGCCCATGGTCACAAAGGTGCTCAGATCCTTGGAAGGGGATACCGTTACCTCATCCGGCGTGTACAGATGCAGCCAAAGACGCTCGGAAGAAACGCTCTTTGCCGTGTTGGAAACCCGGAAACGAACCCTTTTCTGCTCTCCGGCCCGCAGAACCGGGTCGCCACAGTAATCCACCCTCACGTTGAGATAGTCGAAGCAGTAACGCACTACATGCATCTCATCATAAATATTTTTAAAATATGGCTTCGCCTCAAAGGAGGGGATGCCCTCTTCCCGGTACAGGCCAAACTGCTCCACCGCAGCCTGATGCAGCTTTTCCACCCGGGCCGAGAATTCGTAGATGTCCTTGGGAATCCGGTTTTCCATTCGGAAGGGATCGATACTGATGGTCTTCAGCCTGGTGCCGATGGGGTCGATCCACTTCCGGTCGATGGAATCGATCCCGTACCGTATGCCGAACAGGGAGGCAATGGTCCCGGCGGTGCAGTCCGTGTCCTCCCCAAAGGAGACGGCGGTGCACATGGCTTTTTCCAAGTCTCCCTCTCCGTAGAGCAGACTGTAGGCAATGATGAACAGATTTGAAGGTACATCCCAGCCGAAGGGGCCTTCTCCATACCCCTTTGCCTCATCCTCAGGAGAAATATAGTGCCATTCGATATGGCCGATAAAGTTCTGCAGCATCTGCTCCCGGGCTGCCATAGGCTCCAGCCCTTTTTCCCAGCAGTCCCATCCCGCACGTACGGCTCGGGCCACCGCACAGTCCTCCGGAAGATAAGAAAGACCTATTTGAAGAAGCTTCTTTGTGTCGTTCTCAAAAAACGCCGCGCTCTCCACAGCGGCGGTAAATACCTCGGCATATACGCCCTCGCCGTCGCCATGATCCACCAATGCGTCTTCAAAGGCATATTTTGCCGCCAGCTCCGGGTAGCCTGGGAATAGGCAGGCCCAAATCTCCGAACGGATGAAAGAGCCGCAGCTGTCCTTGAAATCGTTGTTATAAATCCCGCTGTAGGGCGGCTCCAGCCCCACCCGCAGATTGGCCTTGGCTGTGCCGTACTCCGCATGGGTAAAAATCATCAGCTCGTTGAAGTACTGGCCCAGAATCTTCGCGTCCACCTTCAGGCCATGGTCCTCCAGTGCCAGCAGCCAGAGCACCTGTATGTCCAAATCATCGTTGGGCAGGGGTTCCCCACTGATATCGTGGGTGTAATAGGAGACGTCGTTTTTACTCCGGTTCCACTCCATGGGCATTCCCAGCGTACCGCCGATGTTCTTGCCGATCCAGCAGCCCTCTACCTTCTTTCTATAGTCCTCTGCGTTCAATTTCATCAAATTATCATTCCTTTCTGTGAAAACAGGGCGGAAACCGGCGCATCCCGGCTCCGCCCTGCCATCCTGCTGCAGTTATTTCCTGTAAAAACGGAACGATTTCAAAGAGGTCTGCTTGGTAAAGCAAATCCGCAGATTCAGCACGCCTGTGCGGGGCTGAATTTCACAGTCTGCCGCGTCAAACCTGGTGAGGCCGCCCGTGCCGATTCTGCTGCAGACGCCGAGAATCTCTCCCGTTGTGTTGTCCGCCAACATCAGCTCCACCTGTCCGGCGGGAGAGGAAAGCTGCGCCTCAAAGGCATTGCAATCCCCAAGGTCCAAGCCCTCATAGACGGCGAAGCTTCGGAAATCCTTGGCCTCCAGATAGGGGACGCCGTCCCGCTTATCCGTGAGGAACTGTACGTTCCGGCAGTCCGCCGTATCGATGGCGTTGATCTTTTTCCGGGCATCCCTTCCCCTGCGTTCCTCTCCGCAGATATGAATGCTCAGCCGCTGCCGGATGTCCTCGGAGGAAGCGCCGAATTCCAGTACATACTCCCCATCATCCACCGCAAAACGCTCCTCCTCAGAATTCCAGAAGGCCAAATCAGAAACCGGGAAGGAAAGGCAAACCTTTGTGTTACCGCCCGCCTTTACGGACACTCTGGCGAAGGCCTTCAGCATTTTCCGCGGCCGGGTATAGACAGATTCCGGCGGCGCCACATAAAGCTGTACCACCTCGTCGCCATGGCGGTCCCCGGTGTTTTCCACCGTCACCCAAGCCGTGACGGTATCCTCTGTCCCATAGGAGGTCTTCTCCGTTTGGGCGCCAGTATAGTCGAAACTGGTATAGCTCAGGCCATAGCCGAAGGGATAGAGGGGCTTTCCATCGAAATAGAGATATGTCGTTCTGTTCTTCATGATATCATAGTCATCCAGAGCAGGCAAGTCCCGAATGGAACGATACCAGGTAGTGGGCGTACGGCCCGCCGGATTATTTTCCCCGAAAAGCGTCTCCGCGGCCACATGGCCCAGACAAGGTCCCAGATGGGTAGAGCAGAGCACAGCCCCTGCCTTCTCCCGCTCCTCTGTAATGGAGTAGGGATAGCCCGTCACCAAATAAAGCACCGTATTGGGGTTCTTTTCACACACGGCGTCCAAAAGCGCACTCTGCGCCCTGGGCAGGCGGATATCGGGACGGTCGTACTCCTCTCTGGCATTGATCAGCGGATGGTTTCCACCGCATACCACAGCGTAGTCCGCCTCCTGGGCCAGCTTAGCGGCCCGTGCCTTTCCGTCAGAAACCACTGTCAGCTCAAATTCCTTTTCCGGCCCGTCTCCGGGCTCCGGGGAAGAGACTACGCGCCCCGTCTCCTCAGTGAGAATGGAACGGCCCTGCCAGGAAAAAAGGTAGAGAATGCCTTCCTCTTCCTTGGCTTTGAGAAGCTCCATGACAAACCAGCCGAAGGCCTCGCCGGCCACACAGTTCATACCGATGTTCAAATCCAGCGTGGTCTTCTTCTCCTGCTGTTCTACCTGAGCGAAGCCTCCGCCCTCTGTCACATATTTTCCAGTTTTCAGCGAGCGAAATGTCCAGGAACCGAAATCCCAGTCATTCTTCTCAAATACCTCTGCTCCGTCTGCGTCCGCATCCGCTATAAGCTCGCCTTGGTTCCCCAGGCGGACGTATTTTCCCGTTTTACGGGATTTTAGTATCACATGGTCAAAGCCTTCGTCAAACAGCACTCTGTTCTGTCCCAGCTTTTCCCGCAGGCCCTTGACCACCGGCGTCTGATCCGGGGCATACCCACAGTACCAGCAGGTATAGTTCTCATTGGAAAGCGGCCCCACAACGGCAACCTTGCCTGTGCCGTCGTCCCGAAGGGGCAGCAGCCCCTTGTTTTCCAGCAGAATCACAGACTCTCTGGCCGCCTGTACCGCCAGCTTCTTGTGGTCGGAGCAGGCCAGTCTGGAACGGTCCATCTTCCCATAGGGGTTCTCCTCCGGGTCAAAATCGCCCAGCAAAAACCGCAGCCGGAACATGTCGATCAAAGCCTTGTCCAGATTTTCTTCCGTCAGGTATCCTCTCTCCAGAGCCTCCCGCACGGCGGGATCCACCATGTCCCTGCTGTCCAGCATCATATCGGCGCCCTTGCCCAGGATATCCCCGATCGATTTGGCATGATCCTCAAAGGTGCGGTGCGCCGCTACATTCTGCCCAAAATCGCCGCCGTCGCTGACAGCAAAAACCATGCCCCACTGCTTTTTGCAAAGCTCCGTCACTTCCGGATTGTTAACGCCCTCTACACCGTTGATCAGGTTGTAGGCCGTCATCAGCCCCACCGCGCCGCCTTCCCGGATGGCAGGCTCAAAGGCCTTCAAATAATATTCATGCTTGAGCCGCGGCGTCACATTGGCATTGGTGGTCTGCCGCTCGTCCTCATAATTGTTGGCATAGAAATGCTTCAGCAGCGGCGCGGATTTTAAGTATTTGGGATCTTTACCCGCAAGCCCCCTGGTATAGGCAGCCGACATGCGGCCTGTCAGGCAGGGGTCCTCTCCGTACGCTTCCTCATTGCGGCCCCAGCGGGGGTCCCGTTCCATATCGACGGTTGGGCCGAACAGCACCAAAGAGCTGGGCTGTTCCTCCATCTGGCTGCTGATGCGCACCTCGTCGCCAGCCATATCTCCCAGCTTTTCCATCAGGACATCGTCGAACATGGCCGCCATGCCCCAGGGCTGGGGCAGTATGGTGGTTTCCCTCTTTCCGTTTCTCTGTACCAAACCCCGGGCAATCTCCACGCCAAAATGCACTTTGGAAATCCCCAGACGAGGCACTGCGTCCAAATTGGAGGTGACCATGCCGATCTTTTCCTCCAGCGTCAGGTGGGAGACGATATCACGGGCCCGCTCCTCCGCAGGGAGGGAGGAATCCTGAAACCGATAGGTAGTTTTCATCTGTTCTCTTCCTTTCTATGCAGAAGCAATCCCTTGTCAGAAGGATGCTTCCTGAAATTCGTCTGCTGCAGAGCGTTCGCCAGGCTCCATCTCCGCCGTATAAACAACGGGCTCCTCCGTGCAGTTCAGGACGCGCACGGTTTTCTTTTCACCGGGATAGAGCTTGAAATAATTATCGCTGTAATGGACCCGGTCATCCGAGGTCTTGAGATATGCCACCGGCACATAGGCATCTGCCGAGACCGTGACCGCCAGATTATCTCCGTCTTTCTCAACAGAATCCACCTTCACCTGTGCTTTGGGGAAGGCCACATCCCGGTAATAGGCCCGCAGGCTGTCTGCGGTTTCAAAACCGCTTTCCAGAGCGCTTGCAAAGAAGAAGCCCTCCCGGAGATTCCCCTCGCCGTCAAAGTCAAACTGCTGCCAGGAATGAGCCGGCACCTGAAGGATTTTGCTTCCCGTGCAGGCCTTCTCACCTGTGAATTTCATATACCCATACCGGATTTCTGCAGAAACGGTTTCCGGCGTCTCGTTAATTACCGTGACGACTGCGCCGCCCTCACGGCTGCGCACAATGAGCTTGCGGGTGTCAAACGCCCGCTTCAGGAAATAGAAAGACACCTTCCTCGTCAGGTAATAGTCGATTACCGTCCAGCCGGTTTCCGGCCAGCAGTCGTTGTACATCCAGATCAAGTCGCCCGCACCATAGGGCTTCTGGCGCATGGCCTCCGCCATTTCTGAATACAGACAGCCCTGCATGATTCCACTGTAAAGCAGATAGCCTTGCATGTCTAGTTTGGAAAAATCCGTAAGATGACGGTTGATTGCTCCGTCTATCCCGTTGCGCTTACGGTCAAACTCGCCGTGATGTTTCCAGATTTCGCCGCCGCGCACCACTTCTTCTCCGTCATGATACCGCTGCACCGTACTCTCCATCTGTGCGCCAAAGAAGCCATATTCACTGGAAAACCGGGCCGGCATGCGGTCGAAGGCTTCCAATTCATAACTGAATTTAAATTTCGTTTTGGGATCCCTGCCCAGATAGGTCCAAGCGTGCACGTCGCCGTCGTCCACCTGGTTCGCCTTGCCTCCAAAATAAGGGGAGGAAGGCATATAGGGAATACGGGGACTGTTCTGATGCACCGCGCTGGGCTGGATGTAGTTGAAAATTTTCTCTCCATAGAAGCGGTCCGGAGCGATGGGTTCCGGGAACCAGTCGGTGATGGATTCCGAAATCTCGTTATTTCCGGTCCATACCGCCATACAGGGATAGTGGGCCAGGCGCTTGGTCTGATAGTCCGCCTCACGCTGCGCCTCAAAAAGGAAGCTGTTCAGCGTATCGGGATAAAAGCCGCAGGCATACATGAAATCATGCATCAGCAAGATACCACACTCGGAACAGTACTCGTAGAAGCAGTCCGGCTCATAAGTACCGCCGCCCCACATGCGGAACATAGTAAAGCCCGCGGCCTTGCCTTCTTCTACCAGAGTGCGGTAGGTGGAATCGGGCGTACGCAGATAGACGGAGTCAGTGGGGACCCAGTTGCCGCCCTTGCAGAATACCCGCACTCCGTTTACACGGAAGAAGAAATTCCGGGTACCGTCGGAGAGCTTCGAATGGTCGATCTCCACTGTGCGCACACCCACCTTTTTCACCCGGTCCTCCACGGTGTTCCCCATACAGGTGCAGCGGGCGTGCAATTCATAGAGATTCTGTTCCCCGTAGCCGTTGGGCCACCAAAGTTTTGCCTGCTGCAGTTCCACCTTTTCCTGAGCGTAATTGAGGCCTCCCACCAGCAGCAGTTCCTGCCGTCCCTGATAGACGGGCTTGCCGTCAAACAAAAGCTCATACTCTAAAACCGCTTCTGCAGAGGCGGTCATATTAGTCTTATCCAGCTCAAAGAAGAATTCCACTTCCGCATTCCCATCCTGAAGGAAACAGGTATCCATCCGGGAGGTTATGATCTTCGCCCCGCTGAAGGCCTCCAGATAAATAGCGCGGCCGATGCCGCAGGTGGGGACAGGCTGGCACCAATCCCAGCCGTAGGTGAACTGGGGTTTCCGCAGATACACCCGCTGGTCGCAGATCGCATTGTCGCTGGCGCAGTAGAAGGAGATTGCATCCTTCGGATACTGATCTTCTATGCCGGAGGTCAGCCGGATCACCAGGGTGTTGGTTCCAGGCTTCAGAAACCGCTTCACATCTTCACAGAAAGGACAGAAGGCATTGGTATGCCGTGCCACCGGCCTGTAATTGAGAATGATGTCCGCCTTAAAGTCCAGCATCTCAATATTCAGGCGGATGACGTCCTCCTGCAGCATTTCCTCCGTGACTTCAAATTCCTTGAAAAACCACCAGGACAAGTCCCTGATCCAAAGGCAGTTTTTTGTATTCGTCTTTATCAGGGGCTCTTCGATCACTCCATTTTCCACCAGGGGGGTAATCACATCACAGGGCACCTGGGCTCTCATAAATCCAGTTTTGGCAGGAAAGGCATTGGGGGATTTCCCATGATAGACGGTAAACGGCCCGTCAGGCTTTGCCGCCACCTCGGCAACACGTTCGGGTCCCACATCGAGGAACTCAGCGCGCAGCCTCCATTCTCCGGCCAGGTTCAGTTTTTTCAATACAGACAACTCCTTTTTTGTTACACGATTGTTTCACATTTCCCGGTAAGTACACAGGGGAAGGATTTCTCCTTCCCCTGCGGTTACCAGTATTTTACTTTTAGCTCTTCAGTTCAACTCAGCCCTGATTGGTTTTGTTGTCCTGATATGCCTGCAGCTTTTCAGCCTGGGCATTGTAGACTTCCTGGGCCTCTGCAACTGCCTCTTCCAGACCAAGGCTGTTCAGAGTGGAAATGTAGGTATCCCAGTTATCCACAGAATCCTGTCCGCCGATAACGGCCCAGATATAGCGGTTGACTTCATCTTCCACGTCGGCCTGGATGGGAGTAAAGAGGGTCAGGTCGGCAGGGTTCCGCCATTCCACCAGCTGGGCGGCGCGGTCGCGGCTGTTGGCGCCGGATTTCTCAAACAGAGCCTTGGTTTCAGGAGTGTTGGAGATCAGGCCTTCGTCCTTGCGGTTGAACAGGTTGTTAAACAGGTTCAAACCGATGTTCTGGGTATTGTTTTCATCGGATTCTGGCGCGATAATCGGATTGTAAAGGCCGTTTTCGTCGATGGTATAATCCTCGCCCTCAACGCCGTAACGTCTTTCAATGTAGTTGTCGAGCCCGCACATATCGTCATACATGGCATACAGCCGCTCGGGATCCGTAGCGGTATTGGTGATGCCGAAATAGGCCCAGGCAGCGCTGGTAGCGGGGTCGTCCTGAGGATTGCCGTTTTCACCCTTTACCTGGTCAATGGGAACCCACTTGGCGTCGGGGTTGCTGGCATAGAAGCTCTTCATGGTCTGGGCATCGGGGTTATTGTATGCGCACCAGCTGTAGGTGACGCCGAAGCCGCCGTTGGCCATTTCCTCGTCGCGGTCGGTATCCTGGGTGATGTTGGGGGTGATATAGCCCTTGGCATACAGTTCGGAAACGTCCTGGAGCCAGTTCTTGGTGTTGGGCATTGCGGGGCCGTAGCCTACGTTGCCGTCGGCATCCACTGTCCAGCGGTTGTAATGGGTATAATCGTAGCTGTAAATCCACGGGATGAAGGAACGGGGATCGTAACCGTCGCCGCCCAGACCGTAGGTATCTTTCTGGCCGTTGCCATCGGGATCATCCTCAGTAAAGGCGCGCATGACCTCTTCCAGCTCTTCGATGGTGGTGGGAACCTCCAGCTTCAGGTTATCCAGCCAATCCTGACGGATCCACAGGCACTCGCAGGAGGGCTCGGAAACGTCGCCGGGAATGCGATAGACAGCGCCGTCGTCCTCTGTGGCATAGAACAGGGTCAGGGGGTCCATCTTGTTGTAGTAGTCGCGGATGTTGGTGTACTTGTTCATGTACTCGGAAACATCCACCAGTTTACCGGCGTTCTTCCACTGCAGGAAGTCGTTATCCATGCCCCACCACCACATGATGTTGGGGGTGTCGTCGCCCGCCATCAGCAGGTTGATTTTGGACTGGCCGTCGGTCCAGCCAGGCAGGACCACCAGTTCGATGTTGACGTTGTACTTTTCTTCCAACATCTTCTCCACGCGGCTGTCAGACTGGGTAAAGCCAGTCATAACTGCGATAGTCACATCCATAGTGTCCTCGCAGGCCGTAGGGTCGATCTTTTCACCGGAATTGGTTGTAGTGCCGGAAGTTTCTGTCTTGCTCTCAGTGGAAGCCGTAGAAGCCTTTCCGGAACTGCTGCTCTCGTTGTTGCCGCTGCCGCAGGCCGCGAAAGCGCTTACGCAGAGCGCCAAAGCCAGAACGGAACAGACAATTTTCTTCAGAGTGTTCTTCAAGTTGTTTTCCTCCTTGCATATTTTTAGATTGTCTATATTCTCGGCGTTTCCGCCGACAATCCCAATAGTAAGGGCTTAGCCCTTCACACCACCGATCATAACGCCCTTCACAAAATACTTCTGCACGAAGGGATAGACCACCAGGATGGGCACTGTGGCCACCACGATGGAAGCCGCCTTGATGGTGACGGCGTTGGTGTTGGACTGGGCCCGCACGTTGACGCCCGCTGCCTGCATGGCCTGCTGGGTGTTGGTGAGCATGTTGCGCAGCACCGCCTGCAAGGACCATTTATCCGTGGCTTGGATATACAGAACGGTTGAAAAATAATCATTCCAATACATCACGGCGTTGAACAGCAAGATTGTTGCAATGGTGGCCTTGGACAGCGGAAGAATAATGCTGAAGAAAATGCGCATATCATTGGCGCCGTCAATGCGGGCGGATTCCTCCAGGCTCTCAGGAATGGAGAGGAAGAAGCTTTTCATGATGATGCAGTTGTAAGCGCTGACCAGCATGGGCAAAACCAAAGCCCAGCGGTTGTCGTACAGACCCAAATTCCGTATCAGCAAATAGTTGGGGATCATGCCTGCGTTGAAAATCATGGTGAACAGCACAAGAACCATGATGATCTTGCCGCCGCGAAGCCTGGTCTTGCTTAAGGGATACGCCGTCATAGCCGTTACCAGAGTGCCCAGTACGGAGCCGACCACTGTGGCAAAAATTGTGGTTCCAAAACCGGAATAAATCTGCGGGTTTTTAAACACGGATACATAGGTGTCCAGGTTGAAGCCCTTGGGGTACAGGAACACGCCGCCCTTGAGAGCCTCCTCCATGGAACTAAGGGACTGCATCAGCACATGCCAGAAGGGGTAGAGCATCAGCAGGCACAGCAGGGTAAAGAAAGCGTAATTGAACACGGTAAAAATTTTTTCCCCTGTGGAGGTCTTTATCTTATTCTTTTTTGCCGGAAATTCCATCGCATCTATTGCTTTTGCCATTTCTTGTTCCCCCCTTACCAAATACCTTCGTTGCCGGATTTCTTAGCAGCGAAGTTCACGCTGACGATCAGGATCAGCGCGATGACAGATTTGAACATGCCTGCCGCCGTACTGAAGGAATAGTTCGTCTGCTTGATGCCGATTCGGTATACATAGGTATCGATGATATCCGCCACATCATAGACCGGTGCGGAATACAGCATGAAGATCTGGTCAAAGCCCGCGTTCAAGATGTTGTTGCAGTTGAGAATCAGCATGATGATGACCGTAGGCATAATGGCGGGAATCGTGATGTGCAGCAACTGCTTAAAACGCTTGGCGCCGTCGATGGAGGCCGCCTCATACAGCTGCGGATCAACTCCGGAAAGGGCCGCAAAGTAGATGATAGTGCCCCAGCCCATGCCCTTGTATACATCGCTGATAACCAGCATGGGGACGAAGGCAGATTTACTTGTCAGCACCTGCATATCCTGACCTGTAAACGCCTTGATAATTGCGGTGATGATTCCGGTGGAAGGATCCAGGAAGTTCATGATCAGGCCGCCCATGATAACCCAGGAGATAAAATAGGGCAGGTAGAGCAGGGTCTGAGAGACTTTTTTAAATTTAATGCTGCGCATTTCATTCATCAGCAATGCCAAAATAATGGGAATTGGGAAACCGATTACCATTTTCCAAAGGCTGATGACGATGGTGTTTTTAAATACCTTGAGAAAGGCGGGCTTTGTAAACAAATCGGTAAACTGCTGGAAACCCACCCACTGACTCTTAGAGGGGTCAAATGGATTGTAATCCATAAAGGCAATTCTCAGATCATACATAGGTATGTACTTGAAAATGAAGAAAAAGACGAGACCGGGCAGCAGCAATAAGTACAGCCATTTGTCCCGGATCAGGTTTTTCCCCAGCCTGGCCCAGTATCCTCCCGAGCGAGGCTTTTTGACCGGCTTCGTACTAGCAGTTGTCATTAGAACCCCTCCTGCGATAAATTTTGTTCCATCCCTTTTGCCGGAAGCCTGGATACGAACCTGGATACGATTCGCAGAACAGCAGAGAAGAGACGCTTGTTGTTCAAAAAGCGGGCTGCCCGGAAATACGCTTCACTTTATCCCGAACAATGTCTTCTTTACGTTTTGTTTCTCTGTTAAGAGAAACAAAACGTAAAGAAGGGGTACCCCTTCTTTTTTAGGCCTCGGTCGATGTTGCCACCATTCTAGCACACAAATTGGAATTTGTAAAGAATTTTTGATACATTTTCACAAATGACAATTGATAGCAAAAGTTAAAACTATAAACAATTTCATTATTGTAATTATTTATTCACGATTTTGACAATTATTTCCAGTATCTTGACCTGTCTGTATTCCAATCAAATGTACTAAAAAGATCTCTCATTATCAGGATTTTTCGCCTATCACTGCGGCTTCCAGCAAAAAAGCCCCTCTCCGCCGGTACCTCCCTATCAGGGAGTCCGTACGAAAAAGGGCCAGGAATTTAATTCACCGTAAGATTGAGAATATGGCACACGCCTGGAATATTCTCTCCCTGCTGCTGGGAGGTGGGAGACATCAGCGCGCCGGTAGCACAGAAGAGGATATTGTGCAGTTTGCCGCGCTGCATTTTTTTGAGCAGATGGCCACACAATACAGAGGCTGAACACCCACAGCCGGATCCGCCCGCATGCACATCCTGAGTTTCCCGGTCATAGATCATCAGGCCACAGTCGTTGTGAACGCCTTTCAGGTCGATTCCATTTTCCCCCAGCGTCTGAAACAGCAGTCGGGTCCCCACCAGACCCAGATCCCCTGTAAAAATTCCGTCGTAATCGGAGGGGACGGTGCCTGTGTCCTCCAGAAACTCATAGATGCTGGTCGCTGCTGCCGGGGCCATAGCCGCCCCCATATTGGCCGCGTCCTTCACGCCCAGGTCCACAATCTTCCCGGCCAGCCCCCGGCGGATTTTGACTGCTCCGTCTTTCCCTACTATGGCGCATCCGGAAGCAGTGGCCGTCCATTGAGCCGTAGGCGTACGCTGGGCTCCATACTCCAGGGGCGTTCGGAACTGGCGTTCCGCAGAGCAGAAATGAGAGCTGGTAACCGCCACGGCACGTTCCGCCGCTCCGCTTTCCACCATGACGGCGGAAAGCAGCAGGGTTTGCGCCATAGTGGAGCAGGCTCCGTACTGCCCCAAAAAAGGAATCTGAAAATCCAGCAGGCCGAAGGTGGAGGAAATACACTGGTTCAACAAATCCCCGGCAAAGATGACATCCATCTGCCCCGCCGTAAATCCAGATTTCTCCAGAGCCAGCGCCACCGCTTCCTTCTGCAGCTGCGCCTCTGCCTTTTCCCAGCTTTCCGTATTTAAGGTTGTATCCTGAAAAGTTTGGTCGTAGTCGGCCCCCAGGGGTCCCTCCGCCTCTTTTTTCCCGCCGATGGCCGCATGACCCAGGATGGTGGGCGGCATTTCAAATTCCAATGTGTTTTTTCCAATGCGTTTCATTCAATACGCCTCCTCAGTACAGATGGAAGAAAAAAACGATAAAGCCAAAAACCACGGACGCTGTGATGCCGAATACCAAAACAGGACCTGCTACCGTAAACATTTTAGCGCCCAGCCCTGTGATAAATCCCTCGCTTTTAAATTCCATGGCAGGCGATACCATGGAATTTGCGAAGCCGGTGATTGGCACCAGCGTACCTGCGCCTGCCACCTTCGCAATATTGTCGTACCAGCCCAATGCTGTGAATACGGCGGAGATGAGAATGAGACTTACGGATACAAAGGCCCTGGCATCCTTAAGTTCCAGGCCCAGATTCTGATAGAGCTGGCAAAGCACCTGCCCAATGGTACAGATAAATCCGCCGAACAGAAATGCAAAAACGCAATTCTTCAAAACGGGCGAATTGGGAGACGCCTGCTTCACCATCTCGCTGTATTGCTGTTTGGAAGCGGTTTTCAAAACAGAGATTCCCCTTTCCGGTCAAGAATAAAACTGCTGAGCATATTCTTTGTTCCGATTGAAAAAATATACATCTTCCACACGGTAAGACAGCGAAACAGATTCCGCTGTCCCGCTTATTTTCCGTCCCTGTTTTTCTTTTTATATTTCTCACACCAAACTGGAAACCGGCCTTCCCGCTCATGATGCGCCCGGCATTCTCTGCAATTTCCATGCCTGGGACAAGCTTTGCGCCTGCAGGGGCAGAGTCTTTCTTCCAGTTGACCCCCGCAAAATTCTGCCTTTTCTTTCATAGGTCCCTCATCTCCCACCACTTTTTTATCTAATCGGATATACGATGGATGTTCCGCCTTAAACCATTAAAAAGGAATTGTTAAGAAACAGTTGATCCTGCAAAATCAAATACGATATTCTTATCTTTCAGATCCCTTTTCCTATTTTGCCGTGCCAGGATCCAAAAAAACCATCTGTCCTGAAACGAATGGAAACAGCAGCAGGAAGGCCTGCCGGAAATTTCCGGCAGGCCTTCCTGCTGCTGTTCTGCTGTCTACGGATTGCAGACCTTTCTCACAGATACTGGTTAAACTCCACCTTCTCCTTGTTCGGCCCTTCAATCGTAAAGAATTTTACACCATTCTCCCAAAAGGGGAGTGTCTCCAAACCATTGCTGACTACGGGATATCCCTTTTCCTGAGCCAGCGCATATACCCTGTCCACATCGCTGACATCGATGGCGATATGGTCGATGGCGCCATAACACTGCGCGGCGTGTTCTCCCACCTCGTAAGTTTCGATCACGATATTCTGCAGCTTTAAAAAGGCGCATTTTCCATTCTCCGTCTGCCAGGCCACTTCAAAACCCAGCTCTCCATAGAAACGAATGGTCTCCTCGATGCTTTTCGCCGGCAGCCCAATATGCTGCAGCCCCAATACAAACTCCTTGATTTCCATTGCTTTTGAACTCCTTTTTGCTTTATTCGGACGTTTCAGCTTTCAATGCCGAAACGATCTCGTCGGTTTTCATTCCCCGGGATCCCTTGACCAGCACGGCATCGCCCGCTTGAAGCAATTCCCGAAGACGTGCCGCCGCTTCCTGGTTGGAGGCAAACCATTCAGCCTTTTCTGAACCGTAGCCCGCCACAATATCCTTTGACAGCGGACCAATCCCAAGAAGCCGGTCTACGCCCTTCTCTCTGGCGTACCGGCCAACTTCCCAATGGCCCTGCCTGGCATACTCCCCCAGTTCCAGCATATCGGCCAGCACCGCCACCCTTTGTCCCGACGCCCGAACGGTCATCAGTACGTCCAGGGCGCTGCGCATGGAATCGGGGCTGGCGTTGTAACTGTCGTCAATGATCACAAGACCGTTTAACTCAAACACCTGTTGGCGCATGGCTGGAGCCTTATACGCGGCAATCGCCCGCACCGCCTCTTCCGCAGGCACACCAAGACTTCTGGCAACCGCCATAGAGCACAGGGCATTGCGCACATTGTGCAGGCCCGCAGCGGGCACAAACATCTCCAATTTTTCTCCGGATCTGGAAACACAGGTAAAAAAGGTTCCTTTATCCGCCTCATTCAGCCCGGTAGCCCTCCAATCGCACAGAGGGCCCAGGCCAAAGGTAACCACCTTGCGCCGGCAGCTATCCTTCAGCGCGGGCAGCAGGTCATCGTCTCCGTTCACAAACAGGATGCCGTCCTCCGGCAGATAGTCGGCGATATGAAGTTTTTCTGCCAGGATGTTTTCCCGGGTTTTCATGTATTCAATATGAGAGACACCTATGTTTGTGATCACTGCAAAAGTTGGCTTCACCACAGCGGCAATCCGGGCCATCTCCCCGGGCATGCTCACACCCATCTCCACCACAGCGGCCGTATGCTCTTTTTTCAGGCCGAAGACGGTCTGAGGAACGCCCACCTGGCTGTTCTGGTTTCCGGCCGTTTTCAGCACATTGAACCTGGCGGTCAGGGCCTGGGCGATCATTTCTTTCGCCGTGGTTTTCCCTACGCTGCCGGTGACCCCCACAATGGGCAGCTCAAACTGGCTTCGGTAATAGGCCGCCGTTTTTTGAAGGGCAGCCCGGCAGTCGTTCACCAGCACTACAGGCTGCTCCCGCAGGGGAATTTCATGGTCGGTAAAAGTGGCGGCAGCTCCGTTTTCAAATACGGAATCAATGTAGACATGGGCGTCCGTCTTCTCCCCCCGGATAGGCACAAACATGACGCCTGTTTTCACCGTACGGCTGTCTGTGGAAAAGGCCGTCACTACCGTGTTCCCATCGCCGCATAGGAGCTTTCCTCCGGCAGCTTTCACAATCTCGGAAATTTTCAGTCTCATAAAGATAACTCCGTCTTCTCAATCAGAATGTTTTTTAGGAAGGAAGCACGCCGTACAGGCGGCAAGGGCAAGTCTTGTGAATTCCATCGTACCGCCGCAGGTAAATACCGCTCCGGGCAGATGGGAAGTCAGGCAAGAGACCCCATGGGATCCCAAGGCTCCAGCAAGATAGGGGCCTGTTCCAGCTCCGAAAGCTGTTCTGCCGTGAGATACTTTTTATGTACCACAACCTGATAGGTATACTCTGTGAACCACTCGTCGCTCATCACATAATAGCCCTCTGCCCCGGCCTCCTTGCCCCAGCTGTTCTCCACTCTCCAGCGGGTGGGCTTCCCGGCTTCATCCAGGTTCACCCCCTGGAATACCATAGCATGGGTCATCAGGCTCTCGCCGTAATCGAGGCGCTCCGCCTTATCCATTCCGAATTCCGTTCCGAAAAGCTCCCCGGCACACACCGCATCCAGGTCCATGATGCCGCCGTCGCGGATGGAACACTGCCCCACATCGCAGCCGAACCAGACAGGTTCCCCAGCTTTCAGCTGGGCAATTGCCGCATTCTTCAAATCCTCTGCCGGCAAGTTCAAATACTTTACAGGACGGCCTTCCTTCACATTTCCCAGCATTTTCACCGTATAGGTCCGGTGATACGGCTTATCCGCAGTGGGCGCGTTGATGAGGCTGACATAATCCGCCATATTCCAACCCACATATTTCTCAAAAAACTCTTTTCCGGTGATGTTCTCTTCCCGGATAAATTCCTTCTTCTTATTGCGTATCTCAAAGGGGAAGCTTTTAGGCGGCTTTCCCAGCGCAATGCAAAGCATGTGATACACCGTTTCCATCATGCCTTCCTTCCGTGTGCGCAGCTCATCCGCCGCCTTTCCCTCTGCGTGGGCCTTACGGAGCACGCAGGCGAACTCCCGAAGCTTGCGGGTCATATAGGTGCACAGTTCCCGTGTAGCGGAAGACGGCGCCGTCTCGGGCATGGCCTCCTTGGGCACTACACCGTATTTTTCAATCAGATTGCAGAGCATATCCCATTGACCGCCGTCGCCCAGGGGATCTTTCAGCAGGTGGCTGATCAGCCGTCCGTCCGTAGGCTCCTCCAGAGTTTCCAGTATATTCTCGAGAAAATAATTGGCCTTTTCCAGCTTGTCATAAAACAAGGTGTAATTCTGGGAGAGCTCAAAGCTTTCCAGATTCAGCTTCTGCATCACAGCGAACCGCATGGTATTCAGCGCAGCAAACATCCAGCAACGGCCGGACTGCTTCTGGTTGGTGATCTTCCCCTGCTCCAGCATGACGGAGAACTGATGGCGGTCTTTTCTCATAACCTCGGGATTGGTAGCCGCCTTCACAATCCCGTTGGCAGTGACAGCTCTCATGGCCACTTTTTTCGCCAAGTCGGCGTCAAAAGCGCTTTCATAACGTTCCAGCTGTTCCATCGTAAGATTTTGTTCCATCTTTGTATATCCTCCAATTCTGATCCGGCCCCGGCTACTCTTGCCGGCAGCCGGTCCTGTTCCTTTTCCGCGCAGTTCTGCAGCGCCCGCCGCCCTACGCCTGCTTTTCTTTCATTTCCCGCAGGATTTCCTGAATGACGACCCTCTCGTCAAAGGGACGTTTTACCCCCTCAATTTCCTGATAATCCTCATGCCCTTTCCCTGCCAAAACGATGATATCACCGTCCTGCGCATGTTCCAGACACCAGCGGATCGCCTCTCTCCGGTCAGGGATCTCAACGTATTTCCCAGCTGTCTTATGGATTCCCGTCTTGATATCCTCAATGATATCCAGCACATTTTCAAACCGGGAATTATCTGCCGTGAGCACAGAGAGATCCGCCAGCCTGCCGCTCATCTCTCCCATCTCATACCGGCGTACTTTAGGCCGGTTCCCCCCGGCGCCGAACATACAGATCAGGCGTTTCGGTTCATATTCCCTCAAGGTGGCGAGGAGGTTTTCCATACTCACCGCATTGTGGGCATAATCCAGCAGCAGGGTATAGTTTCCCGGTACCGGAACCGGCTCCACCCGGCCTTTGACCTTCACCCGGGAAACGCCCTGCTTCATGGCCTCCACTGGGATCCCCAAAACATGGCAGCAAGCGATGGCAGCAAGAGCATTGTAGGCATTGAAACGCCCTGGAATCCCCACCTCTGCGGTAAAGGCAAGCTCTCCGGCAACTTCAAAGGCGATCCCCAGGAAGCCCGGGCGGGTCAAATGGCGGCAGTCCGCCCCGCGCAGCTGAGCCGCCTGCCCGAAACCGTAGGTCTTTACCTTGCAGGTATGCCCCTTCAGGATACCTTCCACGTTATCATCATCCAGATTGACCACGCCGGTTTTGCACATGGAAAACAGTTTTGCCTTGCTTTCCAGATATTCCTGCATATCTCTGTGCTCTACCCCGCCGATATGGTCCTCGGAAAAATTGGTGAACACGCCCACCTCAAAGGGGATCCCTGCAACCCGCTGGTCCTTCAGCCCGATGGAGGAAGCCTCCATCACGCAGTATTCACAGCCCGCGTCCGCCATGCGGCGCAGGTGCTTCTGCACCTCATAGCTTGCCGGCGTGGTATTCTCCAGCGCGGTTACCTCATCGCCAATCAGCACGCCGATGGTTCCCATCACGCCGGCTTTATGGCCGGCACTTTCCAGAATGGAATGCACCATATAGGCCGTTGTGGTCTTCCCTTTGGTGCCTGTAATGCCGATCACCTTGAGTTCACGCTCCGCCGGATTCCCAAAAAAAGCGGCGCTGAGCAACGCCAGCGCTGTTTTAGTATCCCCGGTGAGGAGAACCTGCGCGCCCGGGGCTTCCACCGGCTCCTCCGCCACAATGACGCAGGCGCCCGCACGCGCCGCATCTGCCGCGTAGCGGTGTCCATCAGAAGCAGAACCCCGCAGGCAGACAAAGAGACAGTCCGGCTTTACCTTCCGGGAATCGTAAACAATATCCGACACCTCCGCCTCCTGGAACCCGCTGGAAATTCCCAGGGAAGACAACAGTTTCGATAACTTCATGTGGCCGATCCATCCTTTCTGAAAAAGAAAGCTGCTGAAAAACAGAAAGTCCGAAGAATCCTTTCATAAGGGTTCCCCAGGTCTTCTTTCCTAAAATTTTACGCTCTGAAAGTGTCTTTCATGATACTCTTTTCCAATAATATTGTCAACAAAAAAGCCGCTTTACACATTTCCGAAACATCCGATTTTACTTTACTTTTATTTAACAATTTACAGATTCGGTATTTAACATAGGCAGGGTATGATTACGGCCGTAGACAGAAAGCAATAGACCAAACTTTACAAAGGAAGGTAATTTGTATGAAAAAAGCAGTATCAGCCATTGCGGCAGTCACCCTGTGCGCCGCGCTTCTCGCAGGCTGCGGCAGTACGGAAAACTTCGGCTCCTCCACATCTCCCGCATCCAATGAGAACTCCGCCTCCACGTCCGCCTCTTCAGCATCGGGCGAGTCCAGCGCTGCAAGCACTTCCGCTTCCGGCCCCATCACCGTGATCTCCCGGGAAGACGGTTCCGGCACACGGGGCGCATTTATCGAGCTCTTTGGTGTGGAACAGAAAGATGACAGCGGAGCAAAAGTGGATTACACCACCGAGGATGCGGAAATCTCAAACAGCACCGAGGTTATGATCCAGTCTGTGGCCGGAAACACCGCCGCTATCGGCTACATCTCCCTGGGTTCCTTGGACGAGACGGTAAAAGCTGTGAAAATCGACGGTGCAGAAGCTACCGTAGACAACATCAAGAGCGGTACTTACAAGGTGTCAAGACCCTTTAACGTTGCCATGAAGGGCGACTCCGCCAATGAGGTTGCCAAAGATTTTCTCGCCTACATCATGAGCCAGGAAGGCCAGGCCGTAGTTTCTGAAAAAGGTTATATTGGCGACGACAGCGCCGCGCCCTACGCCGGCACCAAGCCCTCCGGCAAAATTGCCGTAGCCGGATCCTCCTCGGTTTCTCCGCTGATGGAAAAACTGATTGAAGCTTATCAGGCTTTGAACCCCGGCGCCGACATCGAACTTCAGACCAGCGATTCCACCACCGGTATGACCAACGCCATTGACGGCGTGTGCGATCTGGGCATGGCTTCCCGTGAGCTCAAACAGGAAGAACTGGATGCAGGCCTTGTAAACACAGTGATTGCCACCGATGGCATAGCGGTCATTGTAAACAATGATTCTCCCATCGACGAACTGACAAGCGACCAGGTAAAAGCCATCTATACCGGTGAAACCACCGATTGGTCCGAGCTTGCCTAAAATACTCGAACACTGACAGAAAGGGACTGGCAGAGGGCGGGCTTCCCCGCCCCTACGGCCCCCTTTCCTCGTAGGAGGACGATTCAAACTTATGAAGACGATACGGGCCGCGAGAACCAGCGGCCATCTGCGAGAGCGCGTGATGCGCCTGGTATTTCTGATTGCCGCCTGCGTTTCGATTCTCTGTGTGGCGCTGATCTGCTTTTACCTTTTTCTGAACGGTATCCCAGCCATTGCCGAAATCGGGCCCTTCAATTTCCTTCTGGGAACAAAATGGGCCCCCAGTAATGATAAATTCGGTATCTTTCCCATGATTTTAGGCAGCATCTATGTGACCGCCGGCGCCATTTTGGTGGGAGTACCTCTGGGTCTGCTTACCGCCATCTTCCTGGCGCGTTTCTGCCCCAAACGGCTCTACCGGTTTTTGAAGCCTGCGGTAGATCTGCTGGCAGGCATTCCTTCCATTGTATACGGTTTTTTCGGGCTGATGGTCGTCGTGCCCGTGATGCAAACCCTGTGCGGCGGCAGCGGAAAGAGCATTCTCACCGCCTCCGTCCTGTTGGGCCTGATGATTCTGCCCACCATAATCGGCGTCTCCGAAACGGCAATCCGCGCCGTACCGGACAGCTATTATGAGGGCGCTCTGGCTCTGGGCGCCAGTCACGAACGCAGCGTATTCTTTGTTACCGTACCGGCTGCCAAATCAGGAATTCTAGCGGGAGTGGTGCTGGGCGTGGGCCGGGCCATCGGCGAAACCATGGCGGTTATCATGATCGCCGGCAATCAGCCCAGAATTCCCAGCAGCATTCTGGAGGGCGTACGCACCCTGACGGGCAATATCGTCATGGAGATGGGCTACGCCACCGGCCTGCACCGGGAAGCTTTGATCGCCACGGGAGTGGTGCTGTTTGTCTTTATTCTGCTGATTAACCTGCTGTTTTCTATCTTGAAAAGGAGGGAGAATAACGGATGACCGATATGGAGGCCCTTAAAATCACCCCTATCAATAAAGTTACACCGCAGCAGGCGCTCCGCCGGTACCGGAATTCTCCTCTTTCCCTGATCCTGCGCCTGCTTGTGACTCTGTCGGCAATCCTGACTGTGGCGGTGCTGCTGTTCCTGATCGCTTATATCGTTGTCATGGGCGTACCCAATCTGAAGCCCTCGCTTTTTTCGCTGGAATATAACAGCGAAAACGCCTCTCTCTTCCCCGCCCTGATCAACACCGTGCTGATGACGCTGCTCTCCCTGATCGTCGCAGTGCCCATCGGTATTTTTTCCGCTATCTATCTCGTGGAGTATGCACGCCGCGGCAACCGGCTGGTGAAGGTGGTACGTGTGACCGCTGAGACGCTCTCCGGCATTCCCTCCATCGTTTACGGTCTGTTCGGTTTCCTGTTTTTCGGAGTGTCCTTTGGCTGGGGTTATTCCATGCTGGGCGGAGCGCTGACCATGGCCATTATGATTCTGCCACTCATCATGCGCACCACGGAGGAAGCACTCATGAGCGTCCCCGATTCCTTCCGGGAAGGCAGCTTTGGCCTGGGCGCCGGCAAACTCCGCACCGTGTTTCAGATTATCCTTCCCTCTGCCATGCCCGGCATACTTTCCGGCGTGATTCTGGGAATCGGCCGCATCGTCGGGGAGACGGCGGCCTTGATGTTCACTTCCGGCACAGTGGCTAAGGTGGCCCTGAACCCCATGAGCTCAGGACGTACTCTGGCCGTTCACATGTATAACCTCCTGAACGAGGGACTTGCCCGTGAAGCGGCCTACGCCACTGCGGTAGTGCTCCTGCTGCTGGTGGTGGCCATTAACGCGCTCTCCTCATTTGTGGCAAAGAAATTCTCCAAAACATAGCCGGGCCGCCTATTCCGGATGATTTTCAAGATAAGGATGGATGAAATTATTTATGGATAAAATTTCGGTCAGCGATCTGGATCTCTACTATGGTGATTTCAAAGCGCTGAAAAACGTCAACCTCCGCGTCAGTCCCAACGAGGTCACCGCCTTTATCGGTCCTTCCGGCTGCGGAAAATCCACGCTGCTCAAAAGCCTGAACCGTATGAACGACTTGGTCGAAGGCTGCAGAATCACAGGAAAAATCCTGTTGGACGGGGAAGATATCTATGGTGATATCGATGTAAACCACCTGCGGAAACGCGTTGGCATGGTTTTTCAAAAACCCAATCCCTTCCCCATGAGCGTCTACGACAATGTGGCCTATGGCCCGCGCACTCACGGCATCCGTTCCAGAGTGAAGCTGGATGAGCTCGTTGAAAAATCCCTGCGGCGGGCAGCTATCTGGGACGAGCTGAAAGACCGGCTGAAAAAAAGCGCTCTGGGCCTTTCCGGAGGCCAGCAGCAGCGCCTGTGCATTGCCCGTGCCCTGGCCGTGGAACCGGAGGTACTCCTGATGGATGAACCCACCAGCGCCCTGGATCCTATTTCCACCTCAAAAATCGAGGACCTTGCAACAGAACTGAAATCAGATTATACTATCGTTATTGTCACGCACAACATGCAGCAGGCAGTACGCATTTCCGACAAGACCGCTTTCTTCCTTCTGGGGGAGCTTGTGGAATTTGGCCCCACGGAGAAACTGTTCTCCATGCCCTCCGATAAACGCACCGAAGACTATATCACTGGGAGGTTTGGATAAGTGAGAAACAGATTTGACGAACAGTTGGAACAGCTCAACGTGGAGCTGATCAAGACAGGAGCCCTGTGCGAGGACGCCATCTCCACCACGGCCAAGGCTTTGATCGACAATGACAGAGAACTGGCACGGAGGGTCAAGCCCATTGAACGCGAGATTGACCAAAAAGAGCGGGATATCGAATCCCTATGTATGAAACTGCTTCTGCAGCAGCAGCCGGTGGCAAGAGATCTCCGGCAGATATCCTCTGCTCTAAAGATGATTTCCGACCTGGAGCGCATCGGCGACCAGGCTTCCGACATCGCGGAAATCCTGCCCTATCTGCAGGGGAGCGTTTCCGAGAGCAAGCTGCATATCAAGGAAATGGCGCAGGCTACCATCAAAATGGTGACCGACAGCATCGAATCCTTTGTCCGCAGGGATCTGCCGCTCGCCCGGTCCGTCGTGGAATACGACAATGTGGTGGACGGATTATTCAACAAGGTAAAAACAGAATTGATCCGCCTGATCTCGGAGGACAGCAATAACGGCGAATTCTGTATTGATCTGCTGATGGTGGCAAAATATTTCGAGCGCATCGGTGATCACGCGGTCAATGTAGCGGAATGGGTACAGTATTCCCTGACAGGCAGAAAAGGCTCGCTCCTGGCGGATGCAGATGATATTCCATGGACAGAAGACATGGCCTGACTGCCGGTCCTGTCCGTCTGAAAAACCCACGCAGAAAGGAAGGGGCCGCTCGGCACGGAGCCGTCGCGGTATTCGATATGATCTATTTTTTGGAAGATGACAACAGCATCAGGGAGCTGGTGGTTTATACCATGAATTCCACTGGCTTTGACGCTGTGGGATTTTCAAAACCCAGAGAGTTCTGGGCCGCTATGGAACAGGAGCTGCCAAGCCTTATACTTCTGGACATCATGCTTCCGGAAGAGGATGGCCTGCAGATTCTGAAAAAGCTGCGTGCCGCCTCCGCCACCAAAAAGCTTCCCGTAATGATGCTCACCGCCAAGGACAGCGAGTACGACAAGGTATTGGGTCTGGACAGCGGCGCGGACGACTATATGCCCAAGCCCTTCGGCATGATGGAGCTTATGGCCCGTATTAAGGCCCTGCTGCGGCGTGCGGGCGCCGCGGAGGATAACGCACGGGAATATGCGCTGGGCGGGCTCTTCGTCTCCCCTGCAAGACATCTGGTGAAGGTAGACGGCAAGGAAGTGCAGCTTACCCTGAAGGAATTCGAACTGCTTTGCTATCTGCTGGAAAATGACGGCGTGGTACTCACCCGCGACAAGATCCTCACCAGGATCTGGGGCTATGATTTTGACGGCGAAACCCGCACCGTGGATGTGCACGTGCGCACCTTGCGCCAAAAGCTGGGCAGCTGCGGCGGCATTGTGGAAACCGTACGCGGCGTGGGGTACAAAATAGACTGGAAAGGGTAACAGAAACCCATGAGAAAAAAGATATTTAAAAGTATGTGCCTGACAGCGCTGCTCACGATCCTCCTCTCCTCCCTGCTCATCACGGTAGTGTATTACGGCGATTTTGAATCCCGGATGAAAAGTGAAGTCCGGGCAGAAACGGATTATATCAAAAGCGCGGTAGAGCTTTCCGGCGCCGGCTATCTCTCTGGCCTGCCTGATTCCCAGAACCGGGTGACTCTCATTGACGAAACCGGCAGGGTGCTCTACGACAGCTATGCGGACCCTTCCACCATGGAGAACCACAGAGACCGGCCAGAGGTTCAAAAAGCCCAGACCGGCGGTGCGGGCGAAGATACCCGCATGTCCGACACACTCTCAAAACAGACCTTCTACTATGCGGTAAAGCTGGCAGACGGCCAGGTGTTGCGGGTAGCCTCCACCACAGATACGGTTTTGGCCGCCATCTTGGGTCTGCTTCCCTGGATTTTGGGAGCTGCTTTGCTGGTAGCCGCCGTCACTTCCGTCTTCTCCAGCTTTCTCACCCGGAAGATTGTGGAGCCCATCAACAGGTTGGATCTGGAGCATCCGGCTGACAACATGGCCTATGACGAAATGGCCCCGCTGCTGGCAAAAATCAACCGGCAGAACGAAGTCATTTCCCGTCAGATGCGCTCTCTCAAAGAAAAGCAGGAGGAATTCACCTCCATCACTGAAAACATGAGCGAGGGGTTCCTGGTTCTGGACCAGAACACAGATATTCTTTCTTATAATACCAGCGCCCTGCGGCTGCTGGGCGCTGTGGACCTCTCCCCCTCTGAAATCCATGCCAGCGCCCTGACCCTGAACCGAAGCACAGGCTTCCGCAAAGCGGTGGATACCGCCCTGAAAGGAACCCGAAGCGAACAAGTTCTTCATCTGGACAGCCGGTGCTGCCAGGTGATGGCCAACCCGGTACTACGCGACGGGAAGGTAATGGGTGCTGTGGTGGTCATTCTGGACATTACGGAGCGGGAAGAACGGGAAAACCTGCGCAGGGAGTTTACAGCCAACGTCTCCCATGAGCTGAAAACCCCGCTTACCTCCATTTCCGGCTTTGCTGAGATTATCCAGAACGGGATAGTAAAACAGGAAGACATTCCACGGTTTGCCGGAAATATTTATCTGGAATCCCAGCGGCTGATCTCCTTAGTGGATGACATTCTGAACCTTTCTCGCCTGGACGAAGGTGAGGTTCCTCTGGAGTGGGAAGCCATCAACCTTCTGGCCCTGGCGGAGGATGTCGCAGCCCGCCTGAAGTCCACGGCCAAAAAGAATGGCGTGGTCCTCACAGTATCCGGAGAGAGAACCGAGATCAGCGGCGTCAGAAGCATTGTGGATGAAATGGTCTACAACCTCTGCGACAATGCAGTCAAGTACAACCGAAAAAACGGGCGGATTTCCATTGCCGTGCAGAAGACCGCAGAAGGCGTCTCCCTCACCGTGGCGGACACTGGCATCGGCATCCCCACTGCTGATCTGGACCGTGTATTTGAACGCTTTTACCGGGTGGACAAAAGCCATTCCAAGGAGATCGGCGGCACAGGCTTAGGCCTCTCCATTGTCAAGCACGGCGCGGCCTATCATAACGCCCGTGTCACTCTGGAAAGCACAGAGGGCGTGGGAACTGCCGTCACTCTGATTTTTCCGAACATCCCCACATAAAGCAGGAGAGCCGCAGGAGTTTTTACTCCTGCGGCTCTCCTGCTTTATTCATTGGTTTCTTCTTTTTATGCCAGCTTCACAATTGCCGCCGTATGGGGTGCCATCTGGAAAGATACCGTATTCTCCCTAACCTCAATGCTCCCCGGCAGAGGATTTCCCAGCACATCGCAGAAAACAGCGGAATACACCGGAAATGTCGGAGTTAACGATACCGAGGTCTCTTTTCCACAGGTTTCATAGAGCCTCACAGCCATGCCGCCGTCCAAGGTCTGAACGCCGGAGACCACTGCCGTACCACATTCCGTCTTGAGGAACGCGCCCTCTGGAGAGAGCTCTCCCTTCTGAAAGCTTCCGGACTGATAGGCCAGCGGATGATTGAGCGCAAAGGCTGTATCCTCCAACTCTTTGGGACAGTTCCCGCATAGGGCAATATGCAGCTGAATTTCGTGAACGCCACGTTCCGGATAGGGATCCGGGGTATAGGTGGCATTGATCAGCGTACAGGAAAGATTGTTCTCATGTGCCCGGTAGCCGTATTTGCTGTCTGTGACCAGGGCCGCCGCACGGTTCCCGTATACTGCCGCGGCATACTGAAGGGCGGGCACGTCGATTCCAGCCTGCTTCCGGCACTGCGTTCCGCCGGGGACATCATAGAGATAGCGTTCCGCCTGTCTGAGCGGCAGCCAATAAATCAGTACGGGCACCGGCCCTTCATGGGCGCTCTCCTCGCTCCAGTCCACCTTCAACGCAACGTCCAGGCTGGAGGAGTCCTTTTTCAGGGTGACGGCAGCCACGGCGCTGGAATGGGCAAATTTCTGCTCTATTTCAAACCCATTCATCAGCTCGCCGGAAATGGGCCGGATGCTCATCGTTTCAAAGGCATCGGTCATCCGCTCATAGCGGCCGATATTCCAGGCGTCGGAGGTCCCGCGCTCCGTCCACACAAACCGCAGACCGCCCCGTTCTCCGGGACGAAGCAGCTCTTCCCCGCTGGTTTTATCTGTCAGAGAAAGCAGCGCCCCGTCCATGCGGGAAAACTCAGCCCGCAGGCGGCTGTTTTCCAGCACATAGTTTTCAAAGGGCTTATGGGTGCGAATTTCCGGCTGCAGATACACCGGATAGTCCTCCATTTCCTTTTCCGAAAGGGAAACTGTGGTATAGCCGAAGGCCGGAACGTGCACGGAGATCAGCATACGGAAATATTTGTGATCCCAATAGGTCTGCAGCTCCCTGTCCAGCAGCTGGAAGGGCAGAATCTGTCCGTCTGCCCCAACCGCCTGCAGCAGGCGCAGGTCGCCTGTCCAGTCCCACACGGTGATCTCGGCGGCCTCCTCCCGGTCTATAGGCGCGGAGTTAAAGAAATGATAAAGCCGGGTTTTCCCGCCTCCTCTTTCCGGAGCGGGCACGCCGGTAAAGCGTTCCACCCCGTAGCCCACGCCCGCGCCGAAGGACTGGCTGTCCGGATCTTTCTGGAACGGAAAACCCGTGGTATCGATCTGTCTGCACAGCCCCTGCAGGGACAGGCTGGTTCTGGTGTTGGCGATGGCCATGGCATGGGTAAACTGCCCCATGGCATGCTCCCGGCTGTCCTGCACGCAGGATCCGGTGAGAATATCGTGAAAATGGGTGAACAGCACGCTTCGCCAGGCGGATTCATACGCCTTTTCCTCATAGGGCAGAGCGTCACGGGCTGCGGCAAATGTGTTCCAAAGCTGTGCGTCAAACAAAGCGGCCTCGCTGTGCCGGTTCGCCATCTTTATCCGGCTCTGGGTGGTGTAGCAGCCGGGGAAGATAACGTTGAGCTCATGCTCCACCAGAGGAAGCTTCTCCCGCACAGCTTCCGCCTCCCGGAAAAATTCGCCTATGGTGCCGAAACGAAGCTGCGGAAAGACGGGCCATTCCATCATTTCCTTTGCCCGCTCCAGATCCCGCCGGGTGGGCCCGCCGCCGTGGTCGCCCACGCCGTATACAACCAACCCGGTTTTCAGCCCGCCGGAACGGCGGGAAACATCCAAAAGCCCCAATGCTGGAAGCGGTGTTATGCCGCTGTTATACCAATACTGCTCCCGGTAAACCAACATTTCTTTTCCGGAAGGCGCACGCCAACGGTACAAGGCGTTGTCCCCATCCAGGCCGCGGCAATGATAATAATATTTGACACCGCCCAGCGCGTCCAGTTCCGGCAAATTGGCGCTGTGGCCAAAAGTGTCCGGTGAAAAATCAATGTTGAGGGCTTGAGGATCGATCCCCCAGGATTCCTGTAAGTATTTCTTAGTATACCGGATATGATTCAGCAGGGATTCGGCAGAGGGCATGTTTTTATCCGTCTCCACCCACGCCGATGCAGTAACCTCCCAACGCCCTTCCTGAATCCGCTTCTGAATGGATTCCTTCAATTCAGGGGCATACTCTTCAATGATTTGATAGACGGAAGCCTGAGATTGGGAAAAACAGAAATCCGGATACTCCTCCATCAGCTTGAGCATGGTCTGGAAGGTGGCCACAGTGGACGCCACAGTCTCATGCCAGCTCCACATCCAGTTCATATCGATATGGGCATGGGCCGCCAGAATCAGCGCGTACTGCTTTGCCTCCTTTTGCAGGGGCAGCAGCAGCTTTTCCCCCTTCAGGCAGGCTTCTTTCGTCAGCACGCCGTCCTCGTCCATCCTCTCCCGGAGGAAATCCAGGGTCGCTTCCACGGCCCCGTCATAACGGCCATCCAATTTCTTTGAAAGCCCGATACAAAATTCCGTTTCCGCCAGGATTCGGCGGATATAGGGATTCGGCATGGTAATTTTCCAGAATTCCTCCTGGGGCATACCAAAGGTCTCTTCATAATGAACCTTTTCCCGGTTTCCTCCTACCCTGATTTTTAACCGTCTGTATTTTTCAGCTAATGTCAAGTCAATCCTTCCTTTCCACATGGTTTCAGCCCCATGACGCAGCGCCTGCAGTACCATCCCGTACAGTTCCACTTTCGGTGCTCTTCCCAGCCGCTTCTGTGGACCGGCGCAGCTTTGTGATTCCACACCTGCGGTGGGCAGGCCGCGCCTCTTAGCCTCTGCAATTTTTCAGCCAGTTCCACGCGCCATCGGCTTTCGCGGTCATTATACCACAGGAAAAAGAACAGGAGCTTGAGGTTTTTCAGAAAGGTAAAAAACAGGGGGCGAAAAGTAAAAAATTTACCGTCTCTCTGGTTGAACAAAGCATCCTCAGTGCTTTTAGAAATACTGCTCCGCAATTCCTTCCGCAATTTCTCTGAATACCTGGGCTGTAACCCCCTTGTCATCCGGTGTGGCCTCCCGCAGTACGGTAACGGTATATCTTGGCCCGTTTTCATCTTCGATATAGCCGCTGTACCAGAAATGGAGCAGCTCTTCACCGTTTTCATACACGCCCGTCTGTGCGGTGCCGGTTTTGATCCCCGCCGTACAGTTCCCCGGCGCTCCCGGGTTGGCGGTTCCGTACAGCGCTACGCCCTCCAGATAGCTCTGCAAGCGCAGTGCGGTGGACCGCTCCATCACCTGTACCGTGCGCTCCGCCGCCGATTCTACCGGTGTGACGTTCAGGCTGCTGTCCGCCGTGCCGCTGATGAGTTTCAGGGTAGAATAGGTCCCCCCGGACGCAATGCAGTTCATCATCCCTGCCACCTGCATGGGCGTTACAGTCAAATCTCCCTGTCCGAAAGAAAAATTGGCCAGGGCCCTGGCGTTATCCAGTTCCTCAAGTGCGGGAAGAACACCGGTATTGGTATAGAGCCCTCTGCCGAATTCTTGGCTGGCGCCGAACCCCAGATTATAGGCCATTCCCAAAACTGCCTGAGGTCCCAGTGCCCGGGCCGCCGCCACGAAATAACAATTGCAGGATTTTTGCAGCGCCGTGCTCAGGTTCACCCTGCCGTGAGCGGTGCTGTTGATACAGTGGAACATCAGCCCGCCTGCGTTGATGGAACCGGTGCAGGTGAAATCATAACCGTAGCTGCCCTCTTCCAGTTCTTCTGCCGCTGTGACCAGTTTGAACACAGATCCTGGGCTGTAGGCGGAAAAGGCGCGGTTTACCAGAGGAGAATCCTCATTCCCTGCCGCGCTGCCCACGTCGTTTGGGGAATAGCCCGGCACGCTGGCAAGCGCCCGTATCTCCCCGTCCGGCACCTCGGTAACTACCACCGCCCCTTTCTCCAGCTTCTCCGATGCATCCTGCACCAAACGCTGTATTTTACTGTCCAGCGTCAGCACCACACCGGCCTTGGTCTCTTCCAATGTATCCACAATTTTTTTCTCCGCACCGGGAATCACCCTCCCTAAAGCATCCACCTGGTAATATACGGTAACTTCTCCGGAACTCCGGCCCAAAAGATCGTCCATGGCTAACTCTACGCCAGTTACGCCATGGCCTGTCCCGTCCACATAGCCCACCACGTGGGGAGCCAGCTGTTCTTCTGAATACCGCTCCGGCACCTGGAAAAAATTGATGCAGCTGTCCTTAATTTTCCGGGAAAGCTCCATGGCAAAGGGCTTTCCATTTTCCAACGCATTGGCCAGATATCCCCTTTTTTCCCCTTCTGTAGCCTGATCCAGGGCGCCGATAGATTCAATTGTGGGGGCTACTGCAGCAACATTCTGCTTCTTTTCCCCTACCAAAGGCTGAAGATTGCAGTCGTAAATGGAGCCCCTTGCCTTTGCCACATCCAACCGATAGATGCTCTGACTGCCCGCTGCCATCACGTATTCCGCCCCGCTGGAGACATTGACGATGGACAGGCAGGCTGCGCACAGCAATGCCATTAAGACGCAGAAAAACGCATACGCTTTTTTCTTCACAAAAAGACCCTCTGCTTTCTTTGGGATTCCAGACGGATATTTTATTCCGCCCCATTAAGTCTTTCTTCTTGTCCCCGCTTCAGGCGTCGGAAGATCCGCTATATCTGTAAGCTTCACGGCGGTCTGAAAGACAAATTCATGAAATACCGTTTTTAAACAGTATGCGTTTTTCTTCTTTTTCCATTCATCGACTCCATGATACAGCTTCTTTTTGACAAAGAAAAAAAGCGGCAGCCTTATAGCTCCGCTTTTTTCTTTGTCAGCCGCAGTGCCTTCCCCTGCCGTGGCCGCCGCCATTGCCCCGGCCATACCCGGTACCGTCGCAGACACCGTTGCCCTGGCCGTTTCCAGTTCCGTCACAGACGCCGTTGCCCTGGCCTTTCCCGGTTCCATCACAGACTCCATTGCCTTGACCATAACCGTTCCCCTGGCCGTTGCCCTGACCGTTTCCAGTGCCGTCGCAGTTCTTCTGACGTTCCTTTATAGCAGCCAGCGCCGCATCTGCTGTTTCCCGAGACATGGTACCGTTTTCCACATACTCATTCAGCCTGTCAGAAGCCAGAACAAGTTTTTCCTCCTGAAACTCCTCCAGCAGCCCCAGTTCTGCCATCAGGGTACCTACACAGCGGTATTCCTGCAGACGGTCAATCATGGATTCCACCGATTCGCCGACTACATTGGCAGCCGCCTGAATGTTTTCCTGATAGCCCACACCGCGATGCCCTTTTGCGGATGCGGTCACTCCTACCGTAGCAGCCATCAATGCCGCCACTCCAATCAGGGCCAGCCTTTTAACCATCTTTTTCATTTTAAATCACATACCTTTCATGAAATCTTCCCGTATCTCCGGGCTGTGAATACAGTTTACCGCGTACTTATGGCAAATATATGTTTTTCCCGGTATAAATCTATGATAAAATAAGAAAAAAAGACACAGAAAAGACAAATCCAACAGATAGTATGAATAGGCGGCAATCCTATATATTAAGAAAGCGGGTGGTGCTGATGCCAAGCATGCTCATTGCCGACGATAACCGGCAGATTACCGATATCTTATCGGAATACGCTAAAAAAGAAGGCTTTTCCGTTACCCGCGCCTATGACGGAGAAGAGGCGCTGCGCCTCTTCCGGGCCGGAGCTTATGAAATGGTCCTGCTGGATGTGATGATGCCGAAAAAAGACGGATTCGAGGTCTGCCGGAATATCCGAGAGGAATCCAATGTACCTGTCATACTGATCACCGCACGGGGAGAGGATTTTGAACGTATTATGGGATTGGACATCGGGGCAGACGACTATATCGTCAAGCCTTTTTCCCCCAACGAGGTGATGGCACGGGTGCGTGCTGTGCTCCGTCGGATCGAGCGTACCGGTGTGCCAAAAGGATCCTCCCAAATCCTTCGGGCCGGGGATTTGACCGTAGATCTCGACAGCTTTACTGCCAGTATATCCGGCACGGACGTAGCTCTCACCAAAAAGGAAATCGAGCTGCTGTGGACGCTTGCCTCCTCGCCGGGACGGGTCTTCACCCGCGACACTCTGCTGGACCTGCTCTGGGGCGCCGATTATTACGGCGATACCCGCACCGTGGATTCTCATATTAAGCGGCTGCGCCAAAAGCTGGATGCTCATTCCCACGGTCCCTGGGAAATAAAAACGATTTGGGGAATGGGATATCGTTTTGAGCTTTCGTCCAGCTCTGGAAAGGATGCAGGCCATGAAACACAGTAAAATTGCATGCCGGCTGATCCTCTACTTTTCCGCCGCCCTGCTGTTGTTCGCCCTGATCGTAGGAGGCGCCTTCACTTTCCTGTCTGCCCGTCATACTATGGAACTGCGCAGGCAGGATCTGCAGGGCAGGGCGGAAACCATTGCCAAAACGGTTTACGGCTTCCTCAGCGGCACAGCCAAACCTATGAATGGGGAACATTCCGGCAAAGGCCAGGGGAAAGCCTCAGGCGGGAATCCTCTCCACGGAACGGGCTTCGGCGCTTACATGCGGTTTTTAGACGACATTGCCATGGCTGATGTCTGGGTGGTAGATTCCAATTCCAAAACCATTACGCCGGGTTCCGAACACAGCGATGTAATCGAGTATGAAGAGCTCCCTGAAGACGGGGAGGCCGTCATAGACGAGGCCTTGAACGGCAGTATTTCCTTCAGTGAAAGCTTCAGCGATGTTTTGGGGGAACGCACTCTGTCGGTCGGTGTTCCAATCAGACAAGACGACACGGCGGAGCCTGTCGGAGCCGTTCTGCTTCACACACCGGTCCAGGGAATCTCCGATGCGGTGTCAGACGGCCTGTGGCTTCTGCTGCTCAGTGTACTGGCCGCCCTGCTTTTAGCGGTTCCTGCTGCGGTTTTGCTCTCCCTGAAATTTACAAAACCGTTAAATCGGATGAAGGACACCGCCGTCCGCCTGGCGGACGGTGATTTTTCCGCGGTAAACGCCCTGCGGCAAAACGATGAGATTGGGGAACTGGCGGCTACTATGGACCTGCTGGCTGTCCGGCTGAAGGATGCCTCTCAAGAGAGCAGCCGGCTGGAACAGATGCGCAGAGATTTTATCTCCAACGTTTCTCACGAACTGCGCACCCCTGTCACCGTGCTTCGGGGTTCCCTGGAGGCCATCACCGACGGCATTATAACGGAGCCTGCTCAGATACAGGAGTATCAACAGCAGATGCTCCGGGAAAGCCTGCACCTACAGCGCCTGGTCGATGACCTTTTGGAACTGACCCGGCTGCAAAATGCCGATTTCCGGATTGAAAAGGCGCCGTTGGAGCTTCGTCAGCTGGCAGAGGACGTCAGGCGCAGCGCTCGAAGGCTGGCGGAACCCAAGGGCGTCGTCCTGCACCTGGAGAGCGGCGCTCAGGAATTCTCCTTTACCGGCGATTATGGCAGACTCCGTCAGATGCTGCTTGTTGTGGTGGACAATGCCATAAAATTTTCCCCTCCGGACGAAACAGTCTCTATGCGTCTGTTCCAACAGGACGGCGAACCAGCCCTTTCCATCACAGACCACGGACCGGGGATTTCCCCTGAAGACCTGCCCCGTATTTTTGAACGCTTTCGCACAAGCGGGACAGTGGAAAACCGAACCGGAACCGGCCTCGGCCTTCCCATCGCCCGGCAAATTGCCGTCCGGCACGGGATAACCATTCAGGTAGAAAGC
>PPYE01000244.1_pt1 | contig 37781 bp, 29 predicted proteins | sample 1559881 | NCBI WGS metagenome assembly PPYE01 (sample SAMN08240022, study PRJNA423297) | Human gut metagenome, whole genome shotgun sequencing project. | reverse complement strand
GATTATATTTAAACGCAGATTAACGCGGATTATCGCAAATTAATTTATCTTTTAAAATCTGCGATAATCCGCGTTAATCTGCGTTTAAATATTTGTTTATCCCTTTGCTTCCTGATACATAAAGCGCTTGATTGACTTTTTCGCAGTCTTTTCAAATTCTTCAAAATGGATTTTAATCTTGCTTATTTGAGAATAGTTAGGAAGCTGTTGATTCAATTCGATACGGTTTTGCTCCATTACTTTCTGAATATCCGTCTGCTGCAATCCATGAGCGAAAGCATCGTCGAAATCCGGGTAGATCAGGGCTACCAGTTTTTCGTGTTGTAAGACGATCAGTGACTCCGAAACATACGGCATGTTGTTCAGCTTGCTTTCAATTTCTTCGGGATAGATATTCTGTCCGCTAGAGGTGAGAAGCAGGTTCTTGCTACGTCCGCGGACTGTCACATAACCCTCTTCATCCAACGTACCGAGGTCGCCGGTATGCAGCCAACCGTTAGCATCAATAATTTGTGCCGTAGCTTCCGGATTTTTATAATACCCCAGCATCATATTCATTCCTCTGCATACGATTTCTCCGGCATGCGTTTTCGGATCCGGTGAGTCGATGCGGACTTCCATCCGGCTGGTTGCCTTTCCGCAGGAAGCAAGTTTCAGTGTTTCCCAACGACTGGAACAAATAATCGGACCACATTCCGTCATACCGTAAGCGATGGTGTAGGGGAACCCTATCTTTTTAAGGAAAGCTTCTACTTCCGCATTGAAAGGAGCACCTCCGATAATGATCTCGTCAAAGTTTCCACCGAAGATTTCCATGGCAGCCTGTCGTGCCAATGATTTGATTTTATCATTCACAATAGGCACTTTCAGCAATAACTTGCCGATTTTGCTGTCTACTTTAGGAAGAATATCTTTCTTGATAATCTTTTCCACAATCAACGGTACACAAGAAATCACTTTGGGTTTGATTTCGGAGAAAGATTGGGAAATGATTTTCGGAGACGGCATACGCGTCAGGAAATAGATGTGTGCACCTGCAGAGAATCCGTAAAGGAAATCATATACCATACCGAACACGTGTCCCATAGGCAACATGGAAACGATATGGTCTCCCGGTTTAACGGGCAGCATTTCGAAGCAATAAGCCACGTTCGACCAAAGACTGCGATAGGGGAGCATCACTCCTTTAGAGTAACCTGTGGTACCGGAAGTATAATTGATGATAGCCAGTTCTTCCGGTCGATCTTTCCGGTAACAAATATGTTCCGGTCGAAAGTTCTTGGGATACTGTTGGCCGTAAATAGCGTTCCGGTGTTCAAAAGCGTAAGTCAGTTTTTCGTTCCGGGACACTAATGCCGAGAAATCAGCCAGCGAAGCAATGCCCTCTAACAAAGGCATGGCATCTTCATTCAGGTTCTCCCATGCCTGGTCGCCGACGAAAAGTAATTTGGCTTCGGAATGGTTGACGATATTATGAATATTATCTGCCTTGAATTCATGCAAGATGGGAACAATAACAGCCCCGTAAGTGATAGTCGCCAAGAAAGTAACTGCCCAGTGAGCACTGTTACGTCCGCAAACGGCTATTTTATCTCCCGGCTGGATGCCGGCACTTTCCAAGACGATGTGAAATTTAGCGATTTTACGCGCTACATCCTTATATTGGAGGGTAATTCCTTTATAGTCAGTTAAGGCATCTTTGTCCCAGTTTTTGATGATGCTTTGCTCAATATAATCAATGAACTGATGTTCTTGTTCCATTCGATTTTTGCACATTTAGTTTAAAACTGCGCAAAATTAATACTTCGTAGATGTAAACCGAATTTTAAATTCAAGTTTTACGGTTAATTAACGGAGGGGGAGCGAACAATTTTACCAGCCGGATAAAGGTCATTCGTGTTTCTTCCTTAGAACTAGTTCATTGGCCTATATAAAACATTTCGTCTCCACGCATGAAGATGAAACGAATGCCTTGCCAAGGCAAGAGGTTCCATGCGTGGAGACGAATCAGTTATAGTGTGCTGAATAACTCTTTTCTGATGTTATTCTGAATCAGTATCTTCTTCTTTGGATTTTTCGGAAATAAGTAACAGTTTATCTCCTTCGTGCAGTTTCAGCGTTCCGTTGGGAATCAGGAACTCATCTCCGCGCTTCACGATCATTACCAGCGTGCCTTTCGGGAGATTCATATCTTTCAATGTGTCTGCTTCTTCCAGCATACTTTTGGTGATAGTCATGTCACTAAGGTCAGAGTCAATTTCTTCCGGAAGTTCCACTCCGAAGTCGTTACCGGTTTTTTCCAGCGGTTTGGAAAGATTCAAAATCCGGGCGACGAAAGAAATGGTTGTTCCCTGTACGACCAATGAGACAATGGTAATAAAGAATACAATGTTGAAAATGAGGTTCGAACCTTCTACGCCCGCCACTACCGGATAGGTAGCAAAGATGATAGGAACTGCACCGCGTAATCCTACCCAGGATACGAAAATACGTGATTTCATCGTGATTTTCCGGAATGGAAGCAGACAAAGGAACACGCTTAACGGGCGCCCGATAATAATCATGAAAACACCAATCAACAATGCCACGGCAGCTACTTCGAGCATTTCGTGCGGGTTGACAAGCAATCCCAGACAAAGGAACATGATGATTTGGAATAACCAGGTCAGTCCGTCCATAAAGGTGTAGATGTCTTTACGATGCATGATTTTATTGTTTCCTACCATGATACCGGCGATGTATACGGCAAGGTATCCGTTACCTTTCAGTAAGTCGGTGATGGAGAACGTGAAAAATACAAATGCAAGTAATAAGATGGGATACAAGGCCTGATTATCAATGTTGAGCTTATTCAACATGCGGATGGCCAGCTTTCCAAGTACATATCCGGCGGCTGCACCGACGATAAACTGGATGACGAAAGACCCCACGATAGCTCCGACTCCCATACCTGCAGATTGAATGAATTGTATCAGGACAATGGTCAGCATATAGGCCATCGGGTCATTACTTCCGCTCTCCAGTTCCAGCATGGGACGAAGGTTATGTTTCAAGTTCATCTTCTGTGAACGGAGAATGGCGAACACCGAAGCCGAGTCCGTAGACGACATGGTGGAGGCCAAAAGCAGGGAAGTAGTGATAGGTAAATAAATATTCGACCAGCTCATACCTGATATCCACCAGATAAAGAGTCCGGTGAAAAGAGCTGTAAGTAGTACTCCGACAGTGGAAAGCACGATACCGGGACCTAGAATAGGTTTGATTTCTCTGAATTTCGTATCCATACCTCCCGAGAAAAGGATAATACTAAGGGCCACCATACCGATAAATTGGGCGTCTTTCGCGTCGTGGAATTGCAGGCCGAGGCCGTCACTTCCAAACAACATTCCTACTACGAGGAACAATAATAAGGTAGGTACTCCAAAGCGGTATCCGGTTTTTCCAACAACGATGCTGACGAAAAGTAAGATAGAACCGATAAGTAGGGTGTTTTCTGCTGTAAATATCATAGGCAATATATTATAAAGTTATAAAATTGTCGTATTAATTCTCACCGTGCGAAGTTACACATTATTAACAACAAATAAAAACCCTTTTTGGATGTATTTTTGTGAAAAAAGGGAGTTAAATTGTCTAAAAAGACTAATTTTGCAAAGAATAATCTACATTATACTTATGGATTCAAATAATCTTACACCTTTGAGGAAAGGGGTGGTGGGGGTACAATTCTTGTTTGTAGCTTTCGGTGCTACGGTACTCGTGCCGTTATTGGTGGGGCTTGACCCTTCTACAGCTCTGTTTACAGCAGGTATTGGTACGCTTATCTTTCATGCGGTCACGCGTGGAAAGGTTCCTATCTTTCTGGGGAGTAGTTTCGCATTTATTGCGCCTATCATTAAAGCGACAGAACTTTATGGGTTGCCCGGCACCTTATCCGGCATGGTTGGAGTAGCATTAGTTTACTTTGTGATGAGTGCGCTTGTCAAATGGCAGGGAGTGAGGGTGATTGAGCGGCTGTTTCCTCCTGTTGTCATAGGACCTGTCATCATTCTGATAGGTTTGTCACTGGCGGGAACGGGAGTGAATATGGCAAAAGAGAACTGGGTATTGGCACTGCTTTCGTTGGTTACCGCAGTCGTTGTTTCAATGAAAGCCAAAGGGCTTTTGAAACTGATTCCTATCTTCTGTGGAATTGTAGTAGGGTATCTGGCTGCATGGCTTTTCTACGATTTAGATTTGTCCGGTGTCAGGGATGCTGCCTGGATTGGATTGCCGCAGTTTGTCTTTCCTAAATTCTCATGGGAACCTGTGTTGTTTATGATTCCGGTAGCCATTGCTCCGGTGATAGAACATATTGGTGATATTTATGTCGTTAATACGGTCACCGGAAAAGATTTCGTGAAAGATCCGGGGTTGCACCGTACTTTATTGGGGGATGGTCTGGCGTGTTTCTGTGCCGGATTGTTGGGTGGTCCTCCTGTGACAACTTATTCGGAAGTGACCGGAGCCATGTCTCTGACAAAGATAACCAATCCGCAAGTGATAAGAATAGCTGCCATTTCCGCTATCTTATTTTCTGTTATCGGTAAAATCAGTGCATTACTAAGATCCATTCCAAGTGCGGTACTGGGCGGCATCATGTTATTACTTTTCGGAACGATTGCTTGCGCGGGCATTGGTAATCTTGTGAATAATTGCATTGATTTGAGTCGTACCAGAAATATAATCATTGTGTCTTTGACACTGACTGTCGGCATTGGTGGCGCTGCCTTTAATTGGGGCGATTTTTCATTGTCCGGCATTGGACTGGCAGCTTTAGTGGGAGTGCTTCTCAATTTAATATTGCCTAGAGAGGATTGATATTCTGTAAATCAAGCGGGAATCTCCAAATCCCCGCTTGATTGATTGTTATTTAGGATAGGAACTTCACAATATCTTCATCTACTGTACTGATACTTCCGATTCCGAATTGTTCGATCAATACGTTCTTTACGTTCGGTGAAAGGAAAGCGGGGAGAGTAGGACCCAGATGAATATGTTTCACTCCTAAAGCCAGTAATGCCAATAAAACAATGACCGCCTTTTGTTCGTACCAGGCGATGTTGTATACGATAGGCAACTGATTCACATCATCCAATCCGAAGATCTCTTTCAGTTTTAAAGCGATGACGGCCAGTGAGTAACTGTCGTTACATTGTCCTGCATCCAACACTCTCGGAATGCCGTTGATATCACCTAAAGCCAGTTTATTATATCTGTACTTGGCACAACCGGCAGTAAGAATCACGGTGTCACCAGGTAATTTTTGAGCAAATTCCGTATAGTATTCACGGCTCTTCATACGTCCGTCGCATCCTGCCATTACAAAGAATTTACGGATAGCTCCGCTCTTCACGGCGTCCACCACTTTATCTGCCAGGGCTGTCACCTGTGCATGCGCGAATCCTCCGATAATCGTTCCGCTTTCAATGGCTACCGGTGGCTGACATTGCTTAGCATGAGCAATCAGTGCAGAAAAATCTTTCGGTTTTCCGTCTTTACGTTCGGGGATGTAATGTGCCCCTTCCAAGCCGCAGGCTCCTGTGATGTAAATACGATCCTTGTAGCTGGCATTTGCACGTGGCGGAACGATACAGTTACTTGTGAACAAGATAGGACCGTTGAAACTTTCAAATTCCTCTTTCTGCTTCCACCAGGCATTTCCGTAGTTTCCTGCCAGATGCTTGTACTTCTTTAGTTGAGGATAATAATGTGCAGGCAACATTTCGCTGTGAGTATATACATCTACTCCTGTACCCTCTGTTTGTTCCAATAACTCTTCCAGGTCTTTCAAATCATGTCCGCTGATTAATATACCCGGATTATTGCGTACACCGAGACTCACTTGTGAGATTTCCGGATTTCCGTAGCTGCTGGTATTCGCCTTATCCAGCTGTGCCATTGCCGATACTCCATGCTTTCCTGTTTCCAAAGTCAGCTGAACCAGTTCTTCCACTGTAATATCATTGCGGGTCAGTTCGGATAAGGCATGTTGCATGAAAGCAAATATTTCCGGTGACTCGTAGCCCAGGTTATGCGCATGCTCTACGTAAGCAGCCATTCCTTTCAGGCCATAGTGTACAAGTTCTTTCAGTGAGCGGATATCCTCGTTGGGAGTGCGAAGCACACCGACAGTTTTTGATTTCTCTTCAAACTCATCTTCGCTTCCATTCCAAAGACATTCGTCAGGAGCATTTTCAATCTTTACCTTGTTGGCAAGTTCATTTTTCAGTTTCAGTCCTTCTTTGATTTTTTCAGTGATAGCCACTTTATCAAAATTGGCGTTGGTGATGGTAATGAACAAAGCATCATAGATAAATTTGTCTGCTTGTTCGGAAGGATGTCCATCTTTACGCAGATGTTCGTTGTAGACAGCAATTCCACGTACTACGAAGAGTAGTAAGTCTTGCAGGTTAGCCACTTCAGATGTTTTACCGCATACACCTTTCAAGGTACAACCGGTACCCATTGCGGTTTCTTGACATTGATAACAGAACATACTCATAACTTTTACGTTTTTAATTAGTCCAATATTTTATTTATTGAACGCAAAAGTAGAAGAAAGGTTTCAGCTAATTCTGTAACCAATGTTACAACAATGAATATTTTTTATCTAAAACACTCATTATTCAATTCATAAATCCTTAAAACAGTTCCTATTATTGGATAAGCCGTACCAGTTCTTCTTTCTGTAAAATAGTGATATGCTTGCGATCGGCTATCAATAATCCATCTTCCTGCATGTGCGCCAGTTCACGGGCGAGGGAAGGACGGGATACCCCGAAGTAATCACTCAATTCCTGTTGTGAACGGTCGAGGGTGATATGCGTCTGTTGCTGCTGTTTATATAATCGGAGCAGGTACGAAGCAAGTTTCTGACGAATCGTTTTAAACGACATAAAGAAAAGTTTATCCGATAAAGTCCGTGCATAATTGGCAGAAAGATTCATATAGTTTTCTAAAAACTGCTCGTTTTTACGGAATAAACTCAATACACTTGATTTAGGAAGTTCGATAACCTCTGTCGGTTCGTTGGCAGTCACTTCCACCGGATAGCGGTTCTCCTCACCGAATAGAAACAGAGGGGCAATCGCTCTTGGAGCAGCGATGTCTTCCACTTTGATAAGACGCCCCGAATAATCAATCATCTCTCCACGCACGCTTCCTTTGGTCAGGATGACGAGGCGATTACACACAGCCCCCTGTTGAGCCAGGATTTCCCCTTTCTTATAAGAACGTGTATGGAAACTGATCTCTTCCAGATCGGCAAAAAGTCTTTCCGGAGTGATCCCCCGGAATAAGGGATTGTTGACGAGTGCAGGTATCATATATCAATAGTTATTTGAATTTTAAAATAAACGTTGTTTCTTTCTCTCGAAGCAAAGTGAGACTCCCGCCCGAAAGACGCATGATCTGCCGTGAAATACTAAGTCCGATTCCGCTACCATTTTCTTTGGTGGTGAAGAAAGGAATAAAGATATGCTCTGCTATTTCCGACGGGATTTCAGGACCGTTATTTTTGATCTCGACCCATATTTCTTCCATGTCATTGCAATAAGCCCGAAGCTCGATTCTACCATCCGGCTGGCTGCCGATTGCCTGAATGGCATTCTTCAGAAGATTGATAACCACCTGGGCGATGAGGTTTTCATCCGCATACAGAATTAAGTCCGCAGGAGAAATCTCCGTGTGGAAACAAATGGTGTCACACGGATTCTGATGGCGGGCAAGTTCAATCATCCTTTCTATGAACGCTTTTACATAGAACAATGACGGTTCCGGTGCAGGTATGCGTGTAAACTGCCGGTAAGATTCTACAAAAGAGAGCAACCCTTTTCCTGTGGTGCTGATGGTCTGCAACCCGTGACTGATCTCTTCATCTTTGCCCTCGGACATGGAAAGAAGAGTGTCACAAAGGGAAGTGATAGGCGTGACCGAATTCATGATTTCATGCGTCAGAACCCGTGTCAGGCGAATCCATGAATCTATTTCCTTTTCATCGAGTTCGGTATTGATGTCGTTCAGAGCCAGAATACGCAGATGCTCTTTGCGCACATTGATTTCCGATACACGTATGGATAGATTAACGGTTCCCCGTTCGTTGTGAAATATCACTTGCAGTTTGTCTCCGGGATGGCAGTTCTCTATTTTCTCCATGAGTGTAGTGTCTACTTTACTCAACTGATGGATATGCGTGAATATATTCAGCCCCAAAAGACGGAGTGCCTCCTTGTTCTTCTGATAAACAGCCCCATTGTCATTGAGTACCAGCAATCCTGTACTGACAAAATCCAGAATCAGCTCGTAATATTTCTCTTGTTGGGCGGTTTCTGCTTTTACATTATATAAGATATGTCCCACCCGGTTGAGTGCCCGGTTGATCTTTAGGCTTTCGGGAGTACCGTTTTCTTCGGGAAAATGAAAAGTGTTATCATTATTCTCTAGCGCGTTAATCATGAAAAGCACCTGCTTGGTGTGAAGCTGGTACAGGCGGATTTGCCAGATGATGCTAAGCACCAGCAGACAAAGACTAACCCCTAACCAACCGTATGACTGATGAATACCGAACCAGACGGTCGATATACAGAAAAGTACAGTCAGCAAAACTCTGAACCAGTACCGAATCCCCAGTTGTTGGATCTGTGAGCTCATAATCCGAATTTTTTCATCTTGTTATAGAGCGTCTGCCGGGTTATTCCCAGTTGAGCGGCTACTGCCGATAGATTTCCCGCACAGGCATCGAGCGCTTTCCGTATCATCTGCACTTCCATTTCTTCCAGAGTGGAGATACTCTGTTCCTGAATAGCTGTCCGTGGTACGGATAATTGGAACAATTCAGCAGGAATCAGCGGACTGTCATTGATGATAGCCGCCTTTTCGATAACGTGCTCCAATTCGCGGATATTGCCATACCAGGGATGCGCAGTCAATTTATCCTCTGCTTCGGGAGTGAACTTCATCAACGACTTGTCATATTGCTTGCAGAAGTGAGCCATAAATCGTTCGGCCAATGGGATAATATCCTCTTTCCGTTCGCGCAGGGGAGGAATTTCCACATGAATGGTATTGATACGGTAGAGCAAGTCTTCCCGGAATTCGCCTTTCGCCACCATCTCCTGCAGGTTCCGGTTCGTGGCACATATCAGTCGGATATCAATAGGAATTGGCGTGTTACTTCCCACTTTCACAATGCTTCGCCGTTGGATGGCAGTTAGTAGCTTTGCTTGCAGATGGTAGGGCAAGTTTCCTATTTCGTCGAGAAACAGCGTACTCTTTTCGGCAGCCTCGAACTTACCTGTCCGGTCGGCGTGTGCATCAGTGAACGACCCTTTTACATGTCCGAAAAGCTCACTCTCGAATAAAGATTCCGTGATGGTTCCCATATCCACGGCAATCATTTCTTTATGTTTGCGGTTGGAAAGCGCGTGGATTTCCCGTGCCAGCATTTCTTTTCCCGTTCCGTTTTCACCCGTTATCAAGAGGTTGGCATCGGTGATGGCAACCTTTTCAATCAAAGTGCGTAGTTGTTGCATAACCTTGCTTTCTCCCCAGTACATAGGCGAGTGAACAGGCTTTTCTTTACTTGCCGTTTTCCTGTCATTGTGCGTAGAGGTTGCTGCGGTTTGCAGCGTTTCCACCAGTTTCCGGTTGTCCCAGGGTTTGACGATAAAGTCCGTTGCTCCCTCTTTAATACCTCGGATAGCCAGTTCAATATCGGCATAAGCCGTAAAAAGTACGACCGGAAGATCCGGACGTACTTTTTTTATTTCATGTAACCAGAATAATCCCTCATTGCCGGTATTGATGCCCGATGTGAAATTCATGTCCAGCAATACCACTTCCGGCATTTCCTCCCGCAGGACGCTCGTCAGGGTGACGGGCGAGGAGAGTGCAACGACCTTTGAGAAATAACTTTTTAAAAGGATTTGTATGGCAGTCAGCACTCCTTTATTGTCGTCTACAATGATGATTGTTCCAGATTTACTCATTTTCGTTCAAGTTTGTAAAGCGCAAACTTACGAAAAAAGGATGTGATAATTCAAGAATCGTAATTCAAAATTGATTTTATACTCCTTGTGCCTCCAATCTATAACCACTGGAATTTCAATCCGAATGATAAACTAAGGTAATCACGTGGACGGAGATAACTATTGTTTACCGCACTAATCACATAAAGGTCACACGTACTTATTTCATAGAAAAAGGTTACAGACTTGGCCATAAATCTGCGTTGCGGGTCAATATCATAGGTCAGGCGTTGCCCCATAAAGACATGGAAACGCACTTTGCTTGAGAAACCATAATACCCCTTCGGATAACGTTCCGGCTCGTTCACCCAGAACTGATTTCCAAATACGGTATTCACATAAAGACCACAGGCAAGAGGCTCTGTCGAGAATCCTTTTCCAATATTAATGCTCCAGGGCATATAGTTCTGCTTGAGCGTCATGGTCACTTTTGCTTTCTTCGAAGAATATTTCGGGATGAATCCGAGCAATACATCCGTTTCCCACTGATTACGCTTTCCATAATCCCATCCTGTACCGAAAGAGAGTAATCCCATATTTCCGGCATATTGTATTTTGGAATGAGTCGGGATAATCCGCTCCCAGTTTCTGCGGAAACGGTGAACCCGATTGTCATAGCGGGTATGTTTGGTGCGCTTCGGTGTGGCAGGCAACACGGAGTCCGCTTTGATAATGGTGAATGAAGACTCCCCGGTGCGAAAGGTGATAATTGAATCATCCTTGATGATAAAATGGAGCGAATTATCCTTGTAGTTGTTGATAATCGTATCCCTCTTGCAGGTAGCAGACATCAGACCGGGAAGCAGGAGAAGCACAGACAGTACTCCTGCGCGTAAGATATAATTAGTATTTAACCAGCTCATATTCGTATTTTTCCGGAGTTATTGTAAATACCAGATAAGTACGGTAATCCATACAATCACTGGTAACATAATGTATTCCATCATCAAAAATCACATCGTCCTGATGGTGATGGGTGTGGGCGGCCGTGCAGAACTGTATTCCTGCATATTGTTTGACATAGTGTTGGAATACTTTTGCCACATTATCATTGAACACATCCGTATAGGGACGCGCGTGCATACAAATAACCGTCTTTTCAAACTCATCCCGTCTGCTCGTCAGTTCATTTTCCATAAAGGTAAAGTCCGGTACAGGTTCGGAGTAATCATACTCCAAAGCGTTGGTATTCAGGCAGACAAACTTCACATTTCCTGCGATGAAAGAGAAGTTTGTGGGGCCGAATACAGCCTTGTAGGTTTCCGCTCCCGTGCCCAGACAGTCATGATTTCCGATCAGAGCCACATAAGGCACATGAAGTCCGTTCATGATATCCCTTTGCCAAAGAAATTCCTTGGTCAGTCCGAAGTCACTCATATCCCCTCCATGGATGACGAAGTCAATATCATTCCGTTGATTGATCGCTTTTACAAAATCTTCCGTTTCGTCATACCATCGTTGTGAGTCGCCCATTGTCACGAACCGTATCGTAGTTTTACCCTGGCAATTCGCTTCTATTCTTTCGATGTTGTGTGCGTTGACCTCTGTTTCTCCGCTGATGCGGACGTCATACGGATGATAGTCTATCATACCGCATCCCGAAAGGAACAAGCACGAAAACAGTGCATATAAATTCTTCCTCTTCATCATTACTTTAATAGTTTAGAAAACTGGATGCAAAGATAAAGTTTTCTTCCGGGATGGACAATCTCTCCATGGATAATAGAGACTGTTGGAACAATTTAAAGGAGAAATGGAATAGTCCCCCGGTTGTCTAAAAATTAGACGGTACTGTCTAATTTTTAGACAATATTCAGAAAGGTTGAAATGATAAACAACTGATAATGAATTGTTATTCTTTTTTGGCATGCTTTCTGCATTCTTGAAAATAGAAGAACATAAAATAAAAAGATTATGATTGAAATAAACAACATCAGTAAAGTATTCCGTACTTCCGAAGTAGAGACAGTTGCCTTGAATCACGTAAACCTTGAAGTAAAAGAGGGAGAGTTTGTAGCCATTATGGGTCCCTCCGGTTGTGGTAAATCCACTTTGTTGAACATTCTGGGTTTGCTCGATAACCCCACCGAAGGTTCCTACCGCTTGATGGGTGAAGAAGTGGGCGGATTGAAAGAGAAAGAACGTACCCATGTGCGTAAGGGCAAACTCGGATTCGTATTCCAGAGCTTTAACCTGATCGACGAGCTGAATGTTTACGAGAATGTAGAACTTCCTCTGACATACCTGGGCTTTAAAGCATCCGAACGCCGCCGCATGGTAGAAGACATTCTGAAACGGATGAACATCAGCCATCGTGCCAAACACTTTCCGCAACAACTTTCCGGTGGTCAGCAACAACGTGTCGCCATTGCCCGTGCCGTAGTGACCAATCCGAAACTGATTCTCGCCGATGAGCCGACCGGTAACCTCGACTCAAAGAATGGGGCAGAAGTGATGAACCTGTTGACCGAGCTGAATAAAGAAGGAACAACCATCATCATGGTGACACACTCACAACATGACGCATCCTTTGCCCATCGTACAGTTCATTTGTTCGACGGAAGTGTAGTAGCCAGTGTGATAGTATAAACCTGATTAGAAGTGGATATGAGACAAATCTATTATAGTATACGTACATTACTGCATGAGCGTACTTTGAATATTGTAAGAGTGCTCTCCCTTTCTTTAGGACTAACAGTTGGCATCTTGCTTTTCTCGCAAATAGCTTTTGAGATGAGCTATGAGAAATGTTACCCGGAAGCGGAGAATCTGATAATGGCGAGAATAGCGTCGCATAATATGACGACCGGCGAAGTGCAGGGCGATGACGGAATGAATTATGACTATACCGTCTGCGATCCGGTAGCTTTTACTCTGGCGCAGGATATGCCTGAAGAAATAGAGTCGGCCACCTGCGTACTTCCTTTCCAGTTTTATCATATTTATAAGGAAGACAAACTGCTGTCAAAAGCAAATTATATGATGGTCGATACCTGTTTCTTTGAAACGATGGGTATACCGGTACTAAAAGGGAATGCGAAAGATCTGATTATCTCGAATAGCGTATTTGTTTCAGAACATTTTGCCCGTGAAACATTCGGTAGCACAGACCCTATTGGGAAAACCCTTTCGGCCGACAAGCAGTTGGAGCTGACAATTCGCGGCGTCTATAAAGACATACCCGAAAATTCGATGCTCTCCCGTGACTTTGTAATTACCGTTCACAGGGATGGCCGCTATGCGAGTGGTAACGGTTGGAATGGGAATGATGTTTTTTATGCCTTTGCACGCTTGCGTCATGCGTCGGATATAGACAAGGTGAACAGCAAAATCCAACAGGTAATGGCCAAATACAGCCCCTTGCAATGGGATGACTGGAAGTTGGAATACAGCGTTGTTCCTCTTTCGAAACGCCATCTGGATTCTGCCGATACCCAGAAACGTTTGATGATATTCGGCTTCCTCGGCTTTTCAGTGTTTTTTGTAGCCATCATGAATTATATGTTGATTTCAATAGCCACTATCAGTCGTCGTGCAAAAAGCGTAGGAGTGCATAAATGCAGTGGAGCCAGTTCCGGAAACATCTTTGGCATGTTTCTGGCAGAAACCGGAGTATTGGTTCTACTATCCGTCCTGTTTAGCTTCCTGTTGATAATCAACATGGGCGAATTGATCGAAGATCTGCTGGGAACCAGCCTTGCCTCACTGTTTGCCTGGGACATCATTTGGATACCCTTGCTCACTGTAGTAGTCCTTTTCCTCCTGGCAGGAGGCATACCGGGAAAACTGTTCTCACGTATTCCCGTCACGCAGGTATTCCGGCACTATACAGATGGAAAAAGAGGATGGAAACGTTCATTACTATTTGTCCAGTTCACGGGTACCTCCTTTGTACTCGGACTATTGCTGGTTACCCTGTTACAATATTCTCACCTGATGAATGGAGATATGGGAATCAAGATTCCGGGACTGGTAGAAGCTGAAACTTGGATGTCAGGCGAAACAGTAGAACATATAAAAGACGAGTTGCTCCGCCAACCGATGGTGGACGGGGTATCAGCATCCACACACAGCGTACTGGGAGAGTACTGGACACGTGGATTGATAGGTAACGACGGCAAACGCATTGCCACCCTTAATTTCAATATGTGCGACTATGATTATCCGAATGTGATGGGAATCAGAATAACAGAAGGCACCACCATCAAGAAAAAAGGCGATCTATTGGTAAATAAAGAACTCGTCCGTTTGATGAAATGGACCGATGGTGCCGTAGGAAAATCAGTGAGTGGGGTAGAAGGTACTATCGTAGGAGTGTTTGATGATATTCGTAATAGAAGTTTCTATTCCAGTCAGTCTCCTATCGTATTGATTGCCGATAAAGAATCGGCCAATCACACCATCAATGTCCGTCTAAAAGAACCCTATGACGAGAACCTGAAACGCTTGAACGAATGTGTGGCAAAAACATTCCCGAATGTAGCCCTGAACTTCAATTCAGTAGACAGCATGATCCGCGAAGGCTATAAGAGCGTATACCGTTTCCGTAACGCAGTCTGGATTTCGTCCTGCTTCATCCTGCTTATTGTCATCACAGGATTGATTGGTTATGTGAATGGAGAAACTCAACGTCGCAGCAAGGAAATAGCCATACGCAAAGTGAATGGGGCAGAAGCCTCCGGCATCCTGAAACTATTGATATACGACATTCTGAATATCTCCGTAATCTCTGTGTTGATAGGTACTGCCGCTTCCTATTTTACAGGCCAAATATGGCTGGAACAGTTTAGCGAACGAATTGATATGGATCTGTTACTTTTTATAGGAATAGCCCTGCTGGTACTATTGGTTATCGTGGCTTGCGTGGTAGTGAAAGCCTGGCACGTTGCCAATGAAAACCCCGTAAAGAGCATCAAAGCAGAATAAAGAATAAAAACCAACAGGCGGAGTAAAGCAGTTAATGCTTTATTCCGCTACCGTTTCCGGATGTTGTTTAGACACTTTCTTAATGTAAATCATCAGACTGACAACCGCCGTAATAAACGCCAATGCATCCGATACCGGCATACTAATCCAGATACCTTCCAATCCCCACCAATTGGGAAAGAGTAGCAAGCAAGGCAAAAGATAAAGCAACTGCCGCGTCAGCGAAAGGAAAATACTTATTTTAGCCTTCCCGATACTTTGGAAGAAGTTACCAATCACAATCTGCGCCCCTACAAACGGGAACATCAATACAGCCAGCCGGATACCGTTTACGGCCAAATCAATCAATTCATCGCTATCCGTGAAAAGAGCCGACACAGCATGAGGGAAGAACTCGCAGATAATAAACCCGCTACTGGTAATCACAACCCCGGAGATAATCCCCAGTCTTAATGTCTGTTTCACACGATCTATCTTCTGCGCTCCGAAGTTATACCCCACAATAGGCTGCATACCCATCGTCAGACCTAACACAATCATCACATAAAGCGTCAGCAAACGGTTAATGATCCCATAAGCACCAATCGCCATATCACCCCCGTAATTTTGCAGACTGTTATTGATGATAATCACAATGGCACACGCACACACATTCATCAGGAAAGGAGACATACCGATGGCGAAGATACTCTCCACAATCCTCCGTTTCATCTTCCAGATATTCCCCTCAAAATGTACCGTACTGTCTTTCTTGACAAAGTGGCTCACCACCCATACCATACCGATCAACTGCGAAATCACCGTTGCCGTAGCAGCCCCCCTCATTCCCCATTCAAAGTGGAAAATAAAGATAGGAGCGAGGATAATGTTCGCCACCACCGTCACCATCGAAGTCAACATCGCCTTTTTCGGGTATCCGGTAGCACGCATCACGTTGTTCAACCCAATCATCGTGTAAGTAATAGGAGTACCCAGTAAGATCACCTGCATAAAGCTCCGCGCATAAGGAAGCGTCTCGTTACTGGCCCCGAAGAAAACCAATATATCATCCAGGAAGATGAAAGACAAAATACCAAAGAAGAACGAATTAGTGATACAGAGCATCAACGTGTGTGACAAGATTTCCGTAGCCCCCTTCATGTCCTTTTGTCCCAGACGGATAGACGCCAGCGTAGAACCGCCCGCCGACACCAATGTACAGAAAGCCACCACCAGATTCATCAGCGGAAAGCTGATGGCCAGTCCGGCAATCGCCATCGGGCCTACGCCATGTCCGATGAAGATGCTATCGATAATATTATAGATAGAAGTAATCGTCATTCCTATAATTGCAGGAATGGAATATTGTAACAGCAATTTGCCGATACGTTCCTTACCTAAGATATGTGGGTCGTTCTTGCTCATGCGCTAGTAGATTTTGTTGGATAAAAACGTATGTTACGTTTTTTTTAGCTTTGCAAAGGTACGAATTATTTGCCTGATTCGATGATTATTCGGAACTTTGCAGCGACGGATACACAAGGTTTAACGTTTAGGTAAAAAGAAAGTTTATATATGAATACAACGAAAACGATTGCGGCACTCTTCGATTTTGATGGTGTCATTATGGATACAGAAACGCAGTACACAGTCTTCTGGGACGAGCAGGGATGGAAATATCTGAATGAAGAAGATTTCGGCCGCCGTATTAAGGGACAGACATTATTGCAAATCTATGAAAAGTATTTCTCGGACCAACCCGAAGCCCAGCTTGAAATAAGCGCCGAACTCTACGTTTACGAGCAAAAGATGTCCTACGAATACATCCCCGGAGTAGAAGCCTTTATAGCCGATCTTCGCCGTAACGGTGCAAAGATAGCCGTAGTCACCAGCTCCAACGAAGAGAAGATGGCCAACGTCTACAATGCCCACCCCGAATTTAAAGGAATGGTAGACCGCATCCTGACCGGAGAGATGTTTGCCCGTTCCAAACCGGCTCCCGACTGTTTCCTGCTCGGAATGGAAATCTTTGAAGCCACTCCCGAAAACACCTATGTCTTTGAAGATTCTTTCCACGGCCTGCAAGCCGGAATGACTTCCGGGGCAACAGTGATCGGACTTGCCACTACCAATACACGCGAAGCCATCACCGGCAAAGCACATTATATAATAGACGACTTCACCGACATGACCTACGACAAGCTCCTGACCCTGCATCGTTAAGAGAAAGAATAAATCCGAAATGCATTATTGCACTTGATAAATCGCTTCCTTATATCGTTAAGGAGCTTTTATAATACCTCACAGAATCCTTTCAACCGCCTCCCAGCTATCCAAGCGAGGTGTTTGAAAGGATTTTTTGCATTTCCTTCTCTGTTATGAATTAAATGTTATAACTTTGCCGCGATTTTTGAAGGCGCTTGACGTCGTTTTAATTTTTAATCATTAATTTTTAATTTAAAAAGACATGGCTGGTTATATATCAGATGACTCAAGAAAGGTGACTACTCATCGCCTGGTTGAAATGAAACAGAGAGGCGAGAAAGTATCTATGCTGACAGCTTACGACTACACAATGGCACAGATTGTAGATGGTGCAGGAATGGACGTAATCCTGGTAGGCGACTCTGCTTCCAATGTAATGGCAGGTAATGTGACAACACTTCCTATCACACTCGACCAAATGATCTATCATGCCAAATCCGTGGTACGCGGCGTGAAACGTGCGATGGTAGTGGTTGATATGCCTTTCGGGTCCTATCAGGGCAACGAGATGGAAGGACTTGCTTCTGCCATCCGTATCATGAAAGAAAGCCACGCTGACGCTTTGAAGCTCGAAGGCGGTGAAGAAATCATAGACACGGTGAAACGCATCGTATGCGCCGGCATTCCGGTAATGGGACATTTGGGACTCATGCCTCAATCCATCAATAAATACGGCACCTATACCGTGCGTGCCAAAGACGACGCCGAAGCCGAAAAACTGATTCGCGACGCCCATCTGTTAGAAGAAGCAGGCTGTTTTGCCATTGTACTCGAAAAAATCCCCGCAACCCTTGCCGAACGCGTAGCATCCGAACTGACCATACCTATTATCGGTATCGGTGCCGGTGGCCACGTAGACGGTCAAGTATTGGTGATTCAGGACATGCTTGGCATGAACAACGGATTCCGTCCGCGTTTCTTGCGTCGTTACGCTGACTTGTACACGGTGATGACCGATGCCATCAGCCGTTACGTTTCTGACGTGAAGAATTGCTACTTCCCCAACGAGAAGGAACAATATTAAATATAGTATATGGCAGTTAAATTGTGGACAGTTCATTTTATGCGGATATGTGTAGCTAATTTGCTGTTGTTTATATCCTTGTATGTGTTATTTCCGGTGCTTTCCGTAGAGATGGCCGACCGTCTCGGAGTGCCGGCTGCACAGACAGGAGTAATCTTTCTCTTTTTCACCTTGGGGATGTTCCTCATCGGTCCTTTCCATGCCTATCTGGTAGATGCATACAAGCGTAAGTACGTCTGTATGTTTGCTGCTGCCCTGATGGTAGTGGCGACCATCGGATACGCCTTTGTCACCAACCTCACAGAACTGATTCTGTTGAGCACCGTGCAAGGGCTCGCCTTTGGCATAGGCACAACAGCCGGCATCACATTGGCCATCGACATCACCAACTCCACACTGCGCAGTGCGGGAAACGTCAGTTTCTCCTGGATGGCACGTATGGGAATGATCGCAGGCATTATCCTCGGAGTATGGCTTTATCAAAGCCAATCCTTCCAAACCCTGCTCACTGTATCTGTCATAACCGGAGCTGTCGGAATCCTCGTGTTATCAGGAGTCTACGTACCTTTCCGTGCGCCGATTGTCACCAAACTCTATTCCTTCGACCGCTTCTTATTGCTTCGTGGATGGGTTCCTGCCATCAATCTGATCCTGATAACCTTCATTCCGGGACTGCTGGTTCCCATGGTACACCCTTTCCTAAACGATTTCGTACTCGGAAACACAGGAATCCCCGTACCGTTCTTTATAGGAACAGCCCTCGGATACATCGTTTCCCTGTTCTTTGCACGTCTGTTTTTCCTGAAAGAGAAAACACTGCGACTGGTCATTATGGGAATCGGATTGGAAATGGTAGCCATGTCCTTATTGAATACAGACATCTCCATAGGCATTTCCTCCGTACTCTTAGGACTGGGCTTAGGCTTTATCCTGCCGGAACTCCTGGTGATGTTCGTAAAGCTATCCCACCATTGCCAACGCGGAACAGCCAACACCACCCATCTGCTGGCAACCGAAATCGGCATTTCCCTGGGAATCGCTACCGCCTGCTACATGGAACTGGATACAGATAAGATGCTACATACCGGACAGATAGTAGCATCCATTGCTTTACTTTTCTTTGTATTGATTACCTATCCTTATTATATAAAGAAGAAAGTAAGATAGGAGAGTAGCCGGAATTAATTCCGGCTAACTTGTTTTACTCCCTTTATAGTACGTAATTTCTTGATAAGAGCTTCCAAACGTCCCGTATCACCCACCATGACCGTCAGTGTTCCGGAGAACAAACCGTCGTTCGAGTCAATACCGATGGAGCGCAGCGTGATACCATTCTCTTTGGATATAATAGAAGTGATATTAGTCACGATACCAATATCATCATGCCCTACAACCCGCAGCGTGATAGGATATTGCGTACCCACCGATTTCCCCGCCCAACGAGCCTTCACAATACGATAACCGAAACGTTCGCGCATCTGATTGGCATTCGGACAGTCCGCCCGGTGTATCTTGATACCACCGCTTACCGTAACGAAACCAAACACATCATCCCCGTAAATCGGATTACAACATTTAGCCAACTTGAATTCCAACCCTTTCAGATTCTGATCGATCACCAGAACATCTTCCTTAGACGTCGTTTCCTCTTGTTGCGCAGCCTGCAAGTTATACCCTTCGGCACTGCGATACACAATTTCATCGTGCGTATCACTGTCCCGTTTCTGTTGCTCCACATATTTATCCAGAATCTCGTTAACGTCCAGTCCACCGTCGGCAATCCGCTGATAAAACTCTGTCACATTCTTGAAGCCCAAACGCTTGATGAGGCGCATCATGGTCGCTTCATCATATTCCAACTTACGGTTCTTGAATTTCCGTTCCAGCGTCTCCTTGGCAAAAGCATGCTGGCGTGCCACCATCTCTTTGAGAGCCTGCCTTATCTTGGTGCGTGCTTTGGAAGTCGTCACGATGTTCAGCCAGTCCTGCTTCGGCGTCTGGGTGTTTGAAGTCATGATCTCCACCTGGTCGCCGCTGTTCAGTTTCTGTTTGAGCTGCACATTCTTGCCGTTCACTTTCGCGCCGATACACTTGCATCCCAACTTACTATGGATATGGAAAGCAAAATCCAATACCGTAGCCCCTTTGGCGAGCTTGAACAAATCCCCCTTGGGCGTGAAGACAAACACTTCATCCTCGTAGAGATCCATCTTAAACTGATCCATCACTTTCAGCGAATCATTGTCCGCATTCTCCAACGCCTCCCGCACAGAAGTCAGCCACTCGTCCAGACCCGTTTCACCCTTGATACCTTTATATCTCCAGTGAGCAGCCAAGCCGCGTTCCGCAATCTCGTCCATGCGGCGGGTACGTATCTGCACTTCCACCCATTTCCCTTCCGGGCCCATCACAGTGATGTGCAACGACTCGTAACCATTGCTTTTCGGGATAGAGAGCCAGTCGCGCAGACGCTTCGGGTTTGGCTGGTACATATCCGTAACAATCGAATAAACCTGCCAGCATTCCTGCTTCTCCTTAGCCGGGTCCGGCTCCGAATCGAGGATGATACGAATGGCGAACAAGTCATAAATCCCCTCAAAAGACGTTTTCTGCTTCTGAATCTTGTTCCATATCGAATGAATCGACTTGGTACGCCCCTTGATGTCGAACTTCAATCCCGCTTCCGACACCTTCTTCTGGATCGGTTCGATAAAAGCAGCGATATACTTGTCGCGGGACGCCTTCGTCTCGTTCAGTTTATCCTTGATAAAATAATACGTTTCTTTCTGCGTATATTTGAGAGACAAATCCTCCAGTTCCGATTTCAGCTTATACAATCCCAGCTTGTGTGCCAGCGGAGCATACAGGTAAGCAGCCTCGTTCGCTACCTTGAGCCGGTCCTCCTCGTTGCCCGTATCCTTGATTTTGCGCATCACGTTCACACGATCCGCAATCATAATCAGGATCACACGCATATCCTCCGCAAAAGAAAGCAGCAGATTACGGAAGTTTTCCGACTCGATGGCCGGACTCTTCGCATACAGCTCGTTCGTTTTCACCAATCCCTTGATGATACTTGCCACGTCATCCCCATATTCGGCGTTCACCTCGTCGATAGACAATACATGCCCCTTCACGATTTCGTGCAACATGATACCGATCAGGCACGAACCTTTCATACCGATTTCCTCGGCAACGATCACTGCCGTTTGTAAATCTCTGATGACGGGATTCATCCCGAAGTTATTGCGTTGCAGACCGTTACACTGGGCCGCTTTGATAAGATGTCTCTTTAACTTTAGGCAATCCTTCCAGGAAATGCTATCTCCTGCAGATTGCAACAAATGCCGATAGAGTGAAAAAAGCTCCTTTTTTTCCTCCGATGTAAAAAAGTCGTCCATATTCAATCTTGTTAATTCGATGTAAAAGTAGTTTTTTTCCCGGTTATTCGGCAAGAAGTAAATAACATTTTGTATTTTTGGGCATCAATTAATAAAATTAGATATTATGATAACGACACAGGACAAAGAGTTGCTTGCCAAGAAAGGCATCACGGAAGAGCAAATTGCAGAACAATTAGCATGCTTCCAGACGGGTTTCCCCTTTTTGAAGCTGGATGCGGCAGCCTCCATCGAAAAGGGAATATTAGCTCCCGATGCAGAAGAACAGAAGGTTTATCTGGCCGCCTGGGATGCATATACAAACACAGATAAGACTGTTGTGAAGTTCGTTCCCGCCTCCGGTGCAGCGAGTCGTATGTTCAAGAACCTGTTCGAGTTCCTGTCCGCCGACTATGACCGGCCGACTACCAAGTTCGAACAGGCATTCTTCGACGGAATCAAGGATTTTGCTTTCTATGACGACCTGAATGTAGCCTGTCAGCGTATCGACGGAAAAGATATTCCCGGACTGATCGAAGACGGCAACTATAAAGCAGTGGTATCCGCCCTGCTCGAAACAGCCGGACTGAATTACGGCGCACTGCCGAAAGGTCTGCTCAAATTCCATAAGTATCCCGAAGGTTCACGCACGCCGATGGAAGAACATCTCGCCGAAGGAGCCCTGTATGCTGCTGGAAAGAGCGGTAAAGTAAACGTGCACTTCACGGTATCTACTGAACACCGTGAACTCTTCAAGAAACTGGTAACCGAAAAAGTGGCGGATTTTGCCAAACGCTACGGAGTAGACTATTACATCACCTTCTCCGAACAAAAGCCGAATACCGACACGATTGCCGCCGACATGGACAACCAACCTTTCCGCGACAACGGCAAACTGCTGTTCCGTCCCGGTGGCCACGGCGCACTGATCGAGAACCTGAACGACCTCGATGCAGACATTATCTTCATCAAGAACATCGACAACGTAGTGCCCGACAGACTGAAAGCTGACACCGTTACTTATAAGAAACTGATTGCCGGAGTGCTCGTGACTTTGCAAAAACAAGTATTCGAATACCTTACCCTGCTCGACAGCGGTAAATACACCCACGACCAGATGATGGAAATGCTTCAATTCCTGCAAAAGAAACTCTTCTGCAAGAATCCGGAGACGAAAGACCTCGAAGATTCCGTACTCGCCATCTACCTGAAAAACAAGTTCAACCGCCCGATGCGTGTCTGCGGAATGGTGAAGAACGTAGGCGAGCCCGGTGGCGGCCCGTTCCTTGCTTACAACAGCGACGGAACCATCTCCCTGCAAATCCTCGAAAGCTCACAGATCGACATGGACGATCCGGAGAAGAAAGAAATGTTCGAGAAAGGCACACACTTCAATCCGGTAGATCTCGTATGCGCCGTGCGCGATTATAAAGGACATAAGTTCGACCTGGTGAAGTACGTAGATAAAGCAACAGGCTTCATCTCCTACAAATCGAAGAACGGCAAAGACCTGAAAGCTCTCGAACTTCCCGGCTTGTGGAACGGAGCGATGAGCGACTGGAATACCGTCTTCGTAGAAGTGCCGCTTTCTACTTTCAACCCGGTAAAAACAGTGAACGACCTGTTGCGTGAGCAACATCAGTAAAGAGACTGAATTTAGAAACGCAGATTAACGCAGATTACCGCAAAGGAAATAGGTTAAATCTGCGATAATTTGCGTTAATCTGCGTTTCTCAAATAAAAAAGAGTGTTTAGAATGAATCAGATAGAGAAGATCATCGATATTGCTACTTGGAACAGAAGAGAACATTACGAACATTTCAGTGCTTTTGACGATCCGTTTTTCGGAGTGACCGTTCAGGTAGACTGTACGCGCGCGTATCAGGAAGCCAAAGCCAAAGGCATATCCTTTTCCCTGTTAGTCCTCCACCGGATAACGACTGCCGCTGCTGCGGTAGAAGAATTCCGTTACCGCATCGAGGGCGATAAGGTGGTCTGCTATGACAGCCTTCTGCCCGAAGCGACCGTAGGCCGTGACGACCATACCTTTTCTTTTGCCGCCTTTGAATACGATCCGGACGAACTCGTCTTTATCCGTCGGGCAAAAGCAGAAATGGAACGTTTGCAAGCCACTACGGGACTCAACAAAGGAGGCACTTTCCATCCCAATGCCATACATTATTCGGCAGTGCCGTGGCTCTCATTCACCGACATGAAGCACCCCACCAATATGCGTTCGGGCGACAGTGTTCCCAAAATCTCCACCGGAAAGTACTTCCGCGACGGAGAAAGACTGATGATGCCCGTTTCCGTAACCTGTCATCATGGGTTGATGGACGGCTATCATGTGGCACAGTTTATAGAGAAGCTCCATTTGTAACTTCCGTTCTGAAAAGACTAACCAGACTATTATATGAGAGTAAAGATACCCAGATGGGAAATCGCCGTAATCTGTTCCGCTTTGCTTTTCTCCGGCACTTCGCTTTGTGCGCAAGAGGTAGGGCAGGAAGAGAAAGAGGTGAAGGAAATGCGGCAAGACGTGGAACAGCTCCAGCGGGACGTCCGCCAACTTCGTGAAGAAGTGCGGAGATTGCAGGAAGAAATTCATGGCTTCCGGCACAACAGCTTCCCGCAATGCGGAGCCGACACCGTAGCTCCCTACGTTCCCCACCAATTCATTCACCGGTTGGGGATAGAGGCGCGGCCGCAATACGTGTTCCCCACCAATCCTTTCCTGCAAGGCGAGAACGAACGGTGGAAACCCATCCAGAGTTCATTTGCCGCTCATCTGAAATACTCTTTCAAGTTTCGTCCCAACACCTGTGCCGACCGCATCTATGGCGGAGCTTATCAAGGTTTCGGCTTGGCCTTCACCACCTTTGGCGACAAAAAGCAGCTGGGTGATCCGATGACGTTCTACGTCTTTCAAGGTGCACGCATTGCCCGTTTCCATCCCCGCCTTTCGCTCAATTACGAGTGGAACTTCGGTATCTCTGCCGGATGGAAACCTTATGACAACGATTACAACTCCTACAACGGAGCCGTAGGCTCACGGGTGAATGCCTACCTCAATGCAGGTATCTACCTTAACTGGTCGCTTTCCCGTTATTTCGACTTTATCATCGGTGGAGACTTCACGCATTTCTCCAACGGCAACACCAAGTTTCCCAATGCAGGTGTCAACACCACCGGAGCGAAAATCGGACTGGTGTACAACTTCAACCGGGAAGAAGCCGACCTCACTAAATCATTGGTTCATCCCTATGTTCCCCGTTTTCCGCGACACATCAGTTATGACCTTGTGTTGTTCGGCTCGTGGCGTCGCAAAGGCGTCTATGTAGGCGAGAAACAGATTGCATCACCGGGCAGCTATCCCGTAGCGGGATTCAACTTTGCTCCGATGTACAATCTCAACTATAAGTTGCGCTTCGGAGTTTCGCTGGATGGTGTCTATGACGGTAGTGCCAATGTGTACACCGAAGATGCGCTGGTGGAGTACGATGCAGGCAGCGGTTCCTCCCGTCGTAGATTTCTCGTGCCGGGCATTCAGAATCAGCTTGCGCTGGGACTTTCCGGACGGGCAGAATACGTGATGCCGTTTTTTACCATCGGTGTCGGCTTGGGAACGAATGTGCTAGGACGTGGCGATTTGCGCGGACTGTATCAGGTCTTTGCGTTGAAGATCAACGTCACCCGGAGTTCATTCCTCCACATCGGCTACAATCTTCAGGATTTCCAGACCCCTAATTATCTGATGCTCGGTCTTGGTTTCCGTTTTAATAATAAATATCCTAAAGTACGTCATTAACCTTAAAGAATAAGGTCGTATCTACTCAAACATGATACTATTTGATTCTTTTTTTTACATACTTATATATAAGAAAAATGCATTTTTACTTGGCTTGATTACGGTGAAATAAATTGTAAAAAATAGAAAGTGCAATTTGAGATTGTTTAGTGAATTAGATAATAATTTAATAGCAAAACTTTTAGCAAACTTTTTATTATTATTGAAAACTTTTTTTTCATTTAATTGTTTATGCAATCTATATCAGTTTGATGATTGTTTATTTAATCTATTTAAGTTATATGAAAAAGGAAGTGTTATTCATTGTTGCGCTTATATTTATTAGTGCCTTGAAATCGGAAGCTTGTACGCGAGCTGTATATGTAGGAGAAGATAATACTGTAGTTACTGGACGCACTATGGACTGGAATGAGAACATGCACAGTAACATTTGGTTATTCCCTCGTGGAATGAAACGGGATGGAGAAGTGGGAGGAAACTCTTTAAAATGGAAATCGAAGTATGGTAGTATTGTTACTTCTGCCTATGAATTTTCGAGTACTGATGGTATAAATGAAAAAGGTCTAGTTGCCAATTTATTGTGGCTTCCAGAGTCTCAATATGAAGATAGAGATAAAAATAAGCCGGGATTAACTATAGCTGCATGGACACAATATTTTCTCGATAATTTTGCTACTGTCGATGAAGCTGTGGCTGAAGTACAGCGTGGAAATTTCCAACTGGTTTCTGACATGATGCCTGATGGCTCGCGAATGGCAACCTTACATCTTGCTATATCGGATGCAACAGGAGACAATGCTATATTTGAGTTTATAGATAATAAAATGAATATCTATCATGGCAAAGAGTATGTTGTGATGACAAACTCGCCTGCTTATCCTCTACAATTGTCACTGAACGATTACTGGAAGTCTGTGGGAGGGCTTGCATTTTTACCTGGAACTAATAAGTCTCCAGACAGATTTGCAAGAGCAAGCTTTTATATTGGTGTTCTGCCTAAAACAGCCGACCAACAGATAGCTGTAGCCAGTGTTTTCAGTGTAATGAGAAATGTGTCGGTTCCTTATGGCATTTCAGTGCCTGGAAGTCCTGAAATATCTACAACTCAATGGAGGACAGTGTCAGATAGCAAAAACCTAGTTTATTTTTTCGAATCTGCTATTACTCCCAACACTTTTTGGGTAAACCTAAAAGATGCTAATTTTTCCGAAGGTGCTCCTGTTAAAAAATTGTCTATATCAGAGGGACAGATTTATAGTGGTAATACCATAAAAGATTTTAAAGAGTCGTCTCCATTTAAATTTTTACGTGTAGGTGATTGAAAAATTCTATCTATTTTTATTATTTGATACGCGGAATCGATAGATCTCCGCGTATTTTTTTGCAAACAGATTATATTCATTTTAGATATTTACTCTACTTACTCATCTTTTGTATGTGTTATAGATAGTCGTCTTTACATACAACTCCTATATTAGGATATATACCTTAAATAACTCTGATGTTTTTGGAAGCTAATTTTGTTTGTGTACTTAGTTGGAATGTGCTAAAGATAGAAATTTACATTTTTTTTGCTTTAAAGCAAAGAAACTTCGTAATGCAAACCGTATCTTTGCCCTCTGAAAATACTAACTTACTAATAGAAAAACAAATGTCGAACATTCCTGCTTCAGCCTTTTCAGACACCAAGGCGCATTATGATCTTCTTGACGGACTTCGCGGTGTGGCGGCTCTTATGGTGATATGGTATCACGTATTCGAGGGCTTCGCTTTTGCCAGTAATAGTGCTATTGAAACTCTGAATCACGGATATTTAGCCGTGGATTTCTTTTTTATCCTTTCGGGTTTTGTGATCGGTTACGCTTACGACGACCGTTGGGGTAAGAGTCTCACCATGAAAGATTTCTTTAAACGCCGATTGATACGTCTTCATCCTATGGTTGTTCTGGGGGCTGTTCTGGGGGCTATCACGTTCTGCATTCAGGGTTCTGTGCAATGGGATGGAACGCACGTTGCCATATCCATGGTGATGTTGTCTCTTCTTTGCACGATATTTTTCATTCCTGCTATGCCGGGTGCGGGCTATGAGGTTCGTGGCAATGGCGAGATGTTTCCGCTGAACGGGCCATGCTGGTCGTTGTTTTTCGAGTATATAGGCAATATCCTTTATGCGTTGTTCATTCGCCGTCTGTCTAATAAAGCGTTGGCTGTGATGGTGGTATTGCTGGGAGTGGCGTTGACGTTGTTCGCCATCTTCGATGTCTCCACTTATGGAAACATTGGGGTAGGATGGACGTTGGATGGTGTAAACTTTCTGGGCGGATCATTGAGAATGCTTTTCCCTTTCTCTTTGGGTATGCTTTTATCCCGTAACTTCAAACCAGTGAAAGTGAAAGGTGCTTTCTGGATATGTACCCTTGTATTGATTGCCCTGTTTTCCGTTCCTTATTTGGAGGGTGCAGAGCCGGTTTGTATGAACGGTGTATATGAAGCGTTTTGCATTGTCGTCGCTTTCCCTATCCTTGTGTGGCTGGGTGCGTCGGGAAGTACGACGGATAAGCGGTCAACGCAGATATGTAAGTTCTTGGGAGATATATCTTATCCGATCTACGTGATACACTATCCGTTGATGTATCTGTTCTATGCATGGCTGATTAAGAATCAACTCTATACGCTGGGCGAGACTTGGCAGGTGGCTTTATGTGTTTACGCATTGTGCATTGTACTGGCTTATCTAAGCTTGAAATTCTATGATGAACCTTTACGTAAGTATTTGGCAAAGCGTTTCTTGAGCAAGAAACGATAGGTAGTAGTTTTTTTATAGAGAAAGTCCCGTTTTGTTGCAAGACAAAACGGGACTTTTATTTTTCTGATATGTATTCCTGTTTTCCTCCAAGGAGGTACTAATCGTAATAAGTCGATTTTATAGCTTTTCTATTTCTTCTTTTGAAAGTCCGGTGCCTTGAATAATCATTTCAATAGTAAGCCCCATTTCTTTGAATTTACGGGCTATTTCAATCTGTTTGTTCTTTTCGCCTTCAGCTAATCCTTCCAATCTTCCTTCCAATTTACCTTCCAACTTTCCCTCCAATTTAGCTCCGTCCAGCACATCATTCTGAATCATGATGGCATTGAGGTGCTCATCATAATCATAGCGTTCTTTGGCAGTCATATTATGGTAAATGAGCTTCTGCCGGGCTTCCGCAAGTCCGGGAGCTTTCGTATCGGGACGGATACGGCCTGTTTTCAGGTAGTCTATCCACTCTTCGAGGGGAGTGACAGCTGCTTTGTCGAATTCATTCACACGAATCAGATAATATTCGGGGAAAACCTCACTGGGCAGTTTGCTCACGATGGCATCTTTTTCTTTGGTGCTGACAAGCAACTGGTCGCCCGTATGTACACCCAAGAAAGTATTCTGACCGTGATATAGATAATCACTTCCTATACCGATGTCGAAATAAAAAATACTAATGGAGTAGATTTTCTTCACTTCGTAGTAGCGTTCTCCCAATGAGATATGCTCGGTGATTGCTTTGGCAACTCCATACAGGATGCGTTCCAGATAATACAATTCGCGTGTATTCTGGATTTCTACGATAATGATTTCACCTTTACTATTTTTAGCTTTGATATCTACACGGTTGAATTTATCTTCAATAGTCTGCTGGTTGCTTTCACTTTCCAGTAGCTCGATGATTTTCACATTCTCGTTCAGTAGTACTGTGAGAAGTCCCTCGAGCACACCGAAATTGGCTTTCTGTCTTAAAAGCCTCTTGATTGCCCAATCAAATCTTATATAACGGTCAGTTGTTTCCATCTCTTGATTTTATATTATGAACCTATCGCAAAGGTAATCATTATTTCTGTTACCCAATAGGTTAAGAGTGACGTTTTTTCTTGCTTTGAGAGGAATAAAAAATAAGCTGGAACTTTTTAAGGTTCCAGCTTACTATATATAAAGATGTGATACGTGCCGCTTATGGTTTTTTCTCAATCATCCCTGTCGTAGCGTTGAACTGATACTCACGGTCAGCATCGGCTGCCTGCCATGCGTCGTTCATAGCTTTGATTTGGTCGGCGCTGGGAGTATCACCGCTGAATGCTTCACAATTCTCAACATTTCCAGTTGATGTACCACTTATTCCGTCTATTGCTTTCCAGTAACAGTATTTGGCTTTTTGAGGGGAAGCTGCGATTCCGCCTTTGTTGGCTCTGTCGCCTGTAGCAGTGATAGTATTAGCTGCACTCCAACAGGTCGTAATTTCCCTGCATGAACCTACAATTCCTCCGACTTGGTTGTTGCCCACAATACTTGCAGTGTTAAAGCAGCCAATAATAATGCGGTCATTTGTGCCAGCAATGCCACCTGTGAAGCTATTTGTTTCATTATTTGTGATTGCTCCGCTGTTACTACATGCAATGATTGTTCCACCACCGAAACCTACAATACCTCCTACATATTGGCCTTTGTTAATCAGTGCTGCTGTATTGTGACAATTCACTATTTGGGTGTCTATTACATATCCTATGATACTACCTAAGCTAGGAGCCTTACATTCGTTAATGTTTCCTTTGAAACTAAGATTTTGAATGGTGGCTCCCTTTCCAAACCCAAAGATACCTACAAATATTTTTGTAGCCTCCATCGTAAGTGTACCACTTATGCTATAGCCTGCTCCATCGAAATTTCCAAAAAAATACTTTTCCTCATTTCCGATGGGACTCCATTCCATTGTTCCGAGGTCGATGTTGTCAAGTAGTTTGTAATATTTCCTATTCCAACTGTCTGATTGGTCTCCATTTACACGAGTAGCTAGTAATACAAGTTGTTCTTTATTCTTAATGGTATAGGCTTTATCCCAGCTAGAGCCGTCGATACCTGGCTCTCCTTCGTTTTCAAAGCCGGGACCAGTCGTTACTTTCACCTTGCAAGTAGCAGTGAAATTACCATCTTCGGTAGTTACCGTAATAGTAGTTTCGCCTTTGGCAACACCCGTTACTGTGCCGTCGGAAGCAATTGTAGCAACTTCAGGATTACTGCTCGTCCAAGTAACGTCCTTGTTGGTTGCAGTAGCAGGAGTGAAAATCGGTTCCAGCTTGATCGTGCCACCCTTGGTCACGGACTGATCTGTAAGAGTAACACTCTCTACATTGATCTCCGTAGTATATACGATAACACGAGTTGCAGAATGTTCCGTTCCATCTTTACCAACAACAGTTACTTTCAGCAACGCAAATTCGCCCTCTTCAATTCCGACTGGCAGTGTAAAAGTTACCTTAGCGTTCATATCAATCGTCTTATCTTCTTTGAATGTCGGGCTGGTAAGCTCTACACCCCAGGGGGTAGAAGCCGCACGAGTGGTAGCTTTTACAATGGCTACTTCCATTCCTTTGCTGCTGGTCAGTTCGGCTTTGATAGCGGCATAATCACCCTCTTTTACGTTAAGCGCCAGTGTGAGTTCATGCTTTTCGCTGTTCACTTTGAATTCGTCGAACTTGTCGAATATCTTCATTTCACTTGCCATTGGCAGGGTAAATGTTGCACCGTCTTCACCTGCAAGAGTAAAGGTTACCGTGCCTTTGGTTTTGTCTACCGTTACACCGTCTGCGGCAAATACGGCATCGCCTTGTGCACCGTCTGCTCCGGCAGCACCTGTTGAACCTGTTTCCCCCTTGTCGCCTTTATCACCTGTAGCCTGTACTTTCTTTCCGCTGTTCAACAGCCATTCGCCGTTTACTTTCCAATAAACTTTGCCGTCGGTGTCTGTAGCTACGCTCAACACAGGGGAAGTTCCGGCTACTCCTGCGCTTCCGTCCGCCCCTTTATCGCCAGTGGTGCGAATCTTGTTGTTGTTGGCGTCGAGCATCCAAGTGGCGGCAGCGGTACCTATCTTTACCGTCCAGTAGTATTCTCCTTCGAATTTGTCTACTCCGATAACAGGAGTCACGCCGTCCGTTCCTTTGGCTCCATCCTTGCCGTTGTAGATGGTGATGGATTCGCCTTTGCTGAAATGGATAGTGTAACCATTGGTCACGGGCGAAACTCCTGTCACGTAGTCGTTCGCTTCCAGTGCAGTGACCAACTCTTGCAGGGCGCTGATTTGCCCATTGACGGTGGTGCACCACGTTTCCAACTTTTCCACTCTTGACTGAAGATCGCTAATGTCCTGCTTCAATTCGGTGTCGTCATAGTCTTTTGAACAACCGAATACTGCCATTGCCGTAACCAGTAGTAAGGCGTAATGTCTGAATTTCTTCATTGTTTTGTTGCTTTAGTTAATAATTTGAGTACGTCCCGTTACTTTGTAGGTAACGGAAAAAACCATTGTTTACGCCTGTTGAAAGGTAAATGATACATGGAAAATAAAAAATAGTAATCAAACTCTCCGCCCCTGCTTTTCAGGAGAATGGTAGGGGGGGGGAATGTCTTTTGCAAATTTTAGATGTCGGTGAAGCTCTAATGCAAAGAAGTGATATGTCTTGCTCTTGTTATTTCCCTTTTGAAACTATTTGTTAGAAATAATGTTTGTTTCTGTTTGCATATTTTGATAAATATGCATACTTTTGCTGCATATTCAAAATCCCGTTATCTACAAAGTAACGTCCTATTTGTCAAGCGATTGCTTTCCCTATCGACCGCTCTACGAAATCAATAATCCTCCTGTTCGCATCATCTATTTTCTTACTGTGGAATGGTTTCAGGTAGGTTTCTGTCACCGTGATGGACGAATGTCCCATCGCTTCGGAGATCACTCCCGGATGGATTTCGCAATAATAAGCAGTCGTAGCCCATGTATGGCGGGCAGCATAAGAACTTAACTTGCCTTTGATTCCCAACAGTTCACCCAATAAAGCCAGCTGGTGGTTGAATCCCCGCAATGCCAACTGATATTCCCGGTATGCCTCTTCCGTTCCCTCGCCACTCCGCAGGATGGGAAACAGATAGGGAGAAGCAACATCCCGATTCATATAGCGCTGCAACAGAAACATCGCTTCCGCTGTCAATGTCACGGACAATGTGCGGCCTGTCTTTCTGCGCCGATACGTGATAACATTTTCCTTCAAATCATTCTTGCGTAGATAAGCCAGATCGACGAACGGCAATCCGCGGAGCAGGAACATCAGGATAAACCAATCCTGTGCGGTGCGCATGGCGGTAGTGGCGGAGGATTGTGTCGCCAGACGGGTGAACACTTTCTTCATGTCCTCATTGTCCAATGCCCGCTGACGGTCTGCCCTTGTACCCGTGTAAACCGAACGGAATAAATGAGGCACATACGTCGCTTTCCGTAAAGTAACCGCACGATTATAGACCGCCCGCAAGATGCGCAGATAAGTAGACACTGTGTTCCAACTGCATCCGCGTTCTCGCAGACTGTTTTCGAAACGCTTCAACCATTCGGGTGTCAGTTGCCGAAACAGCATCTTGTCCGAACCCCAAAAGGTACGGATTGCATTCAAGCTGCTCCGGTACACATGAGCAGTCCCTAAATTTCCCCTTTGCTGCAACTCGGCAGCGATTTCTTTCATAAACGAAATCAAATCTTCTTTCTTCATCAACTTTTTTTTTAATAATTATTATTTACTGATTTAACAGCCGAATTTATTCGATAAAACAAAACTATAAATAGATTTTTACACACATAAATTACGTCCTAAAAATTCAATTTAGTTTATAGTTATAAATCAATTCCTTTTCATACTTTTGCGGGAAATTAAACCGACAAAACGGGTTTGATATACAACTTAATTTTATAACAATGAAAGAAAACAAAACAGTCACGGAAACCTACATCATCAATGGTTTCAAACCGTTCTCGCAACTTGCGATGGAATATTTTCCGTGTCCTTCGGGCGTTACCGCGTCCAGAAAAAGAATGCGTGACAAGATTGACCAAAATCTGTCACTCACTGCCGAGCTGCAAGCTGTCGGCTACACCGAACACACCACCTACCTGACTCCGAAGATGCAGGAGATCATTGTTCAATGCTGGGGACCTCCCAAAATTGTGATGGCAATCGTCTATCCGAACGCACCCGAAGAAATGAAACATTAATCTTCAAAAATAGAAAAATCGAACTATATATTTTAATATATATAGTTTATTATTTATATATTTATAATAATACGGTTAGTGTTTCAAGGGTCTTTTTTTAGGTAGGTGTAACCGTCTGCCATATAGCGAGTTGTCTGCTTTCGGAGACCGTTCCACTATGCGTTCGGCAAAAAGGCGCTTTTTTATCCCCTAAATGGAGGCTCTAAATCCATGCGGAAGAGCCTCCATTTGATACATTCAGAAGTTCCGTTTCAGGCAAACGGAGCTTCTGTTTTTTTGCTCTCGCTTTTTTCTGTCTTATTGGGGCACAGGGAGGAATCACGGATAGGTCTATACAATTCTTTAGAGCCGTACACGGTTGAAAAGAATCGAAAATTTAGGAGCGCCCCGGTGTATAGGCTATTTTTGTTGAAAATTTAAAAAGTGACAAGTATGCAAAATGTAAATCCGCAACAAATGGCCGGAAACGGTTATATTGTGATTCCTAAACTGATGTTCGCAGAATATATAAATAGTTGTGACCGCCACGAGGGCGATGTGGAAGCTTTCATAAAACTTCTTCTCAAAGTGAATTATTCCGAAACGGAATACACTGATTATTGGCACAATAAGAGTGTGTGCAAGAGGGGAGAGAGTCTGCGTAGTTACCGGAGCTGGGGTGATGTTTTTCACTGGTCGGCAGGCAAAACATATCGGTTTATGCAAAGATTGTGTGCAAAGGGAATTATTGAAATTATTCCGCATAAAGATGTAGTCATACTGCATATTCGTGTGGTGAATTATGAAAACTGGGTGAACGTTCCCAAAGCCAGCCCTGACGACCTGAAACTGCAAAGGAAAGCCGCCAAGGAGCAATTTGACTTTTTCTGGGAAGAGTATCACCGAATCACCCTGCTTCCCAAAGAAAACGTAGCCAAAGCGCAGCGCGAATGGAAAAAACTAAGCGGCAAGGAACGGAAGCTCGCTCTGGAACGCATTGAAGATTATTATTTCCATCAGACCAATGCCAACTACCTGCTGCACGCCGCCACTTATCTGTCCAACAAAGCATTCCTCAACGAATATTGACCCCCGGAAAAGAAATATGAATACCGAAAATAGAGTTTCGCCACAGGCTCCCGAAGTAGAGGAAGCCATTATAGGAGCCTGCCTGATAGAACAGGAGGCTCTGCCGCTGGTAGCCGACAAGCTACGCCCGGAAATGTTCTACGTAGTCCGCCATCAGCTGATTTTTGCCACCATGATGGCGATGTATCAGGCGGGTACGAAAATAGATATACTCACCGTAAAAGAGGAACTTGCCCGCAGGGGAACGCTCGAAGATGCGGGAGGAGCTTATAATGTGACGTTGCTTAGCAGCAAGGTGGCAAGCTCCGCGCATATCGAATATCACATGAAGATCGTGCATGAGAAGTATCTGCGGCGTGAGATGATTCTGGGGCTTAACAAGTTGCTTGCCTGCTCGCTGGACGAAACGATGGACATTGCCGATACGCTTGTAGACGCCCACAGCCTGCTCGACCGCCTGGAGGGGGAATTCGGGCATAATGATACGATGCGTGGCATGGATGCATTGATGACGGACACCATGAAAGAAGCCGAAGCGCGTATGGCCAAGAGTGTGAACGGGGTGACGGGCATCCCGACGGGATTGACGGATCTGGATCGTATGACGTCCGGATGGCAGAACGGGGAACTGGTGGTGATGGCCTCCCGTCCCTCGGTGGGAAAGACGGCTTTAGCGTTACATCTGGCACGCAGCGCAGCGATGGCGGGGCGTGCGGTGGTGGTGTATAGTCTTGAGATGCAGGGAGAACGGTTGGCGGATCGCTGGCTGGCAGCGGCCAGTGAGATAAATGCCCGGCATTGGCGGACGGGAACGGCCAGCGGGCAGGAGATGGCGGAAGCCCGTGCCGCAGCAGCGGAACTCTCTCGCTTGCGGATACACGTGGACGACGGTTCGGTGGTGAGCATGGATCATGTGCGTTCGAGCGCACGGTTGCTGCAAAGCCAAAATGCGTGTGACCTGATTATTATCGACTACCTGCAACTTTGCGATATGACAACAGGACAAAATAACCGTAACCGCGAACAGGAAGTGGCGCAGGCCACCCGAAAGGCGAAGCTGCTGGCCAAAGAGCTGAATGTGCCGGTGATATTGTTAAGCCAGTTGAACCGGTTGGCGGAGGGGCATATCGACAGGCGTCCGGAGTTGAGCCAGTTGCGCGAGAGTGGTGCTATCGAGCAGGATGCGGACGTTGTGATGCTGCTCTACCGGCCGGCGCTGTCGCGGATTGTAACGGACAAGGAGAGCGGTTATCAGACGGATGGGCTGGGAGTGGTGATCGTAGCCAAGCAACGCAATGGGGAGACGGGGAATGCCTATTTCCACCACAATCCGGAACTGACGAAAATCACGGATTATGTTCCTACTTTGGAATATTTGTTGAAGCATGCTAAATAAGGGCGGATATGGGGTGATCGTTCTCGTGATATTTTATGACATCTATGTCTTGAATATTTTCCTCTTTTTATTTTAATTTGTTGAATAAATAAATGGCGAAATACTTGACTTTGCCTTTCAGATTTTGTATATTTGTAGTGTCGTAAGGATAGAAAATATAATTACCTAAACCTTAACTTTTTTCAATTATGAACGTATTAGTGGAGCGCTATCAGCGCAGAAAGTATGTGAATCAGGAAGATTCACAGATGTTGTATTATGTACGCCAGAAATCGGGTACAGTGAGAGTGATGGACGTCAATAAGCTGGCGGATGCTATCGAGGCCAATTCTTCGCTTACAGCGGGAGACGTGAAGCATGCTATCGAGGCTTTTGTGGAGCAGTTGCGCCTGTCGCTCACGCAAGGTGACAAGGTGAAGATTGATGGATTGGGAACCTTTCACATCACATTGAGCAGTGAGGGGACGGAGAAGGAGAAAGATTGCACGGTGCGCAGCATCCGCAGGGTGAATGTGCGGTTTGTGGCAGATAAGGCGCTCCGCCTGGTGAATACCAGTCATACCTCCACCCGCAGCGAGAATAATGTGGATTTCGTTCTCGCTGGAAAGGGCGAAGCTGAAAACGAGGGTTCCGGTGGCGCAGGTGGAAATACCGGAGGCGGCACCGGCGGAGGTAGCGGCGAGGCTCCGGACCCCGCAGCATAATGAGTAAAGAAAGGGAGTGTCCGGCTTTCCGGCCGCTCTCTCTTTCTCTTTATGATTCTTCTTTTTCACGTTCTATCTTTTTTCTATTTCTCTTTTCTTATTCTCTTCATTTTCTTCATTCTCTTAATTGAATAAAAATCATGCTAGATAAAATTATTGAAATCGTTATGACGATTCTCCCTTTCCTGGGTAATAATCGCAAAAAACGTCAGGCGATGGCGCAGGAAGTCAAAGAGTTCAGCGAACTGGTGAAAGACCAATATACATTTCTGATGCAACAGCTGGAAAAGGTGTTGAAGGATTACTTCGACCTTAGCTCGAAAGTGAAAGAGATGCATACAGAGATATTCTCATTGAGAGGGCAGCTGGCGCAGGCTGCTGCTTTGCAATGTATTAATAAGGAGTGCGTGCAGCGTAATAATGCCAAAGAGGACGGAAAGTGAGGCCATGAGAAACATCAATCTGATTGTGGTGCACTGCTCCGCCACGCGTGAGGACAAGAGTTTTACGGAATTTGATTTGGACGACTGCCACCGCAGGCGGGGATTCAACGGGGCGGGGTATCATTTTTATATCCGCAAAAACGGAGATATTAAATCCACGCGGGCGGTAGAGAAAATCGGGGCGCATGCCAAAGGTTTCAACAAGGAAAGCATCGGCATTTGTTATGAGGGCGGACTCGACTGTAAAGGGCAGCCTAAAGACACCCGTACCGAATGGCAGAAGCACTCGCTGCGGGTATTGATTCTTACGCTGTTGCGGGATTATCCGGGTTGCCGGGTGTGTGGACATCGCGATCTTAGTCCCGACCTCAACGGAAATGGCGAGATAGAGCCGGAAGAGTGGGTGAAAGCGTGTCCCTGTTTTGAGGTAAAAGTTGAATATTCAAAAGATTTTAATAAGCCATCGGAAAAGAAAGAGATAATGTAAATAGGTATGTAAAAACCTTCTTGAAAGATGAACTGGAAATTATTTAAATGTGTAGTCCCGTTTCAGAGTGTGCGCGTGCACTTTCTGGAACGGGATTCGTGTAATAATGAAGATAAACTAATATTTATCAAAAAGTTAGTGAAAGCAATTTCTTTTTTTGATGTTTTTATCAAA
>PPYE01432655.1_pt1 | contig 37788 bp, 60 predicted proteins | sample 1559881 | NCBI WGS metagenome assembly PPYE01 (sample SAMN08240022, study PRJNA423297) | Human gut metagenome, whole genome shotgun sequencing project. | reverse complement strand
GTCCTTGGCTGACCGCCATTTAAGTCACAGGCTGGCCGCCAAATATGGCACAGGTGGCCGTTTAGGCTGGCAATCTGCATCTCTCCTTTTGGTATCTTAATACCGTAATAAGGATTTGTATCTATATATCCTTTTTCCACAGCATAGCGAAGAGACATAGATATCGGTTTGCTATAATTCAAGATGGTATTTTCTTTTAATCCATTTTTATGAAATTCAATAAAAAAATCCTGAATATTTTTTTGCGTAATTTCATTTACTTCCATACTACCTAATGTTTCTTTTATCAAATCAATATTCCGCTCATAAAGAGTTGTTGATGATCCAGAAACTTCAAGCTGATGGAAATGTAGCCATTCTTCCATTACAGCATAAAATAACATACTCTCACCTCCAATCCTTTTTAAGCAAAAAAAAGACACTGGATAACTCCAATGTCTTATTTGTTTCTCGAATTTTTATTTGTTTAGTATTTCTTCCGCACTTCTTTCTTCAAACGAAGACCAGACACATTGTCTGTGTAAGAGTCACTTTCAACATACTGATCATACAAATTAATTTCCAGGTCTTCAATCGCCCGGATAATCGCTTCCTGATCAGAGCTGTATTGAAATTTGTCAGGATTGTCATGGATATACTGCCTGATTCGACTTTCATCTTCATCTGAAATGGTGCATGTGCAGATTACCATGTTATGTGCTTCTATTTCAAACATAAAACCTCCGTTTTATTTGGAATTTTCTTTTCTTCCAATATTTCTTCATGGCCACAGTTAGGACAAACCGTAATCTTTTCTCCTGAAATTCTAACTGCCTGATTGTCTTTTTTATTAAAGACTTTGCCACACTCTTTGCACTTCATATATACTACCTCCTTCTAAGAAATGTCTGTTTTATTCAAACAAAATTACTTATTCAATAACTTTATCGTTATCACACAAATCGACAATCCATTTTACATTGTGCCATAACATACCAGCTTGCTTTGTTTCTTGTAAAAAAGTAGTTAGCTTTTCTAATGCTTCATTTGCATTTTGAGCAGACACAACTATTTTATAACTGTAATCTTCATCATGAACTAAATATAGTCTGCTAATCATGTTCATCACCTCCTCAATCCTAATATCCGTTACATTTCCATGCATTTTACTGTTCAAACATCTCATCTGACCAACTCCAAAATTCATCGTCAATATCTAGGAGATACGCTGGTTCGCAGTCATCCGCATGTTCATATGCAACTATTGTTGCGTCTTTTCCAGCATATTCTATCATATCTTCGTTTGCACAATATGTCCCATATTTTTTATCTGTCTCTAAATCTGAACGAATGCATACTTTTGTACCGATAGGCAACTTTAATTGGATTGGGTTCTGGTGGTGATACCAACGATCCGCAATAGCTCTTGTTAAATCCATAATCATCATTAATATAGCATTTCCGTTTGGCACTCTGTCACAATATTCATCACGAATTTGCCCCAGATCATTATCCGGAATGTTACCATTTTCTTCTGATTCCAGAAACTGTTGATATAAAAAATATAACTCTACTTCTGATTTCTCTTTAAATAAATTCTTATATGACTCCATGAACTATCCTCCATAATTTCTCTATTAATAAAAGATACCCACACAAATTATTTACCCCGAAATATGTCTGCAAATTTCATGTTATCACTTCAGTGTTCATCAATCACCTTATATATTTCCGACAACGTATCACACCAGAAACATTCATCTACAGTCTTCAGATACACTGAATAACACTTTCCAGTTTGTGTCGGATGCTCAAATATATTTTCTACTTTAGCAGCCTGTTCTTTGGTAAACGGCATATAATTTCTATTCTTCATTATCATTTTACCTTTTCATACTTCTTGTTGGCATGATAACGATTTTTATTTTCCTCACAACTCAATAGACGCCATCCTTTCCATTGAGTCGTAGGTCTTTTTCTTTTCCCTTCTTGTGAAGCTTTTATTTTCTGAATTCCATCATATGCCTGTTTAATTGTTCCGTCAAACAGATCTTGATGTGCTCTAATGAAATTCAATAAATTATCGCACTCGTAAACCTTCCCGTCCGGCGAAGATAATACCCAGTGTTTTGCAATCCAATGATTCTCACTTCCGATTTCTTGAATTTTCTTCGTAAAATTTTCATGCATAAATTTCATGGTTTCATCGTATACGCCTTCTGCATGAAGTTTTGACCGATGGATCCTTGAACATTCTGATGAGCAGCATTTGTTTTGATTACTTTTAGAGTCTTTAAATTTTTTTCCGCACACAGTGCAAATTTTATAGCCTTGTTTTCCTAGTCCCATACACTTTTTGGAGCAATATTTCTTTTGTTTCCCTACTAATTCTTTTCCACATACAAGGCAATATTTCTTTTCCTTATTCATTTATGACACCCTAATATTCACACGCCCAGGAGCAATATTTCCTGCTTCGATACCCATTTCTATAAGCTGTTTTTCTAAAAGTATTGCTTTATGGATATCTACTCTGACCTGTACGCAAGTATACACTTTTGCGTATTTTCCATAAAGTCTTCCCTTTACATCTTCAAACCTCCCTGATATATCATCATCTGTGATATGATATTCTTTATAGATATGAGACAGCTCTTCATCCGTTATAGCTCTTCCAAGTTTAACATTAAATCCATTTTCTGGCACGCAAGGAATAAATGGATATTCATAATCTTTTAGTTTCGTCATCTGCTCATTTTTAGAGTAATATTTAAGTGGGCGCAATGCTTTTACTGCATCCTCACCACTATCATAATTTCTTCCCATGGGCAATAAGAAAGCATTTTTGTTTATAAATAACACATATCCCCTAGGAAATTGGGGATCATGCCAAGCGGAGCTGATAATTAATTTCCCTTCCTCATCATACTCAAAATTCGTTGGTATGATCAAATCTTCCGGGCTGCAATTTAATGCAGCGCATAATTTTGACATTGTACTTTGGCGAATTGTATCAATATTTCTTACTCCATTTTCAAGCTGTGAAATATATGAATTACTCGTCCCTATAGCTTCTGCTAACTGTTCCTGCGTTAAACCCGCCTGAGTTCTGATTTCTTTTAAATTATTTTTCATACGACTGCCTCCGAAAGTTATCTAATAATCACATTTGTTATCTATATAGTAATACATTTAGATAACTTTGTCAACTTTTAGATAACTCTCTTTCTAAGCAACCGAATCATTTTTCTTCCATCTATCTTGGTGCTGTCTACCATACACCCACTTCCATTCATCTTCAGACATTACACAGGCGCCTCGGTTATCCTGTACAATAACCATTCTTATCATCTCGCATCCATTTTTTGATGATAAAAACTCTCCAACTATTTTATATTCATTTTCCATTACATCTTCCCCCTTACTCCGCTTCCATAAGTTCCTTCACCGCTTGTTTAAATTTCTTACGCAGCGTTGGTCTAGTTTCAATCAGTTCTTTCCTGGATGGCTTTCTTCCATACTGATTTATGTATCTTGTTGTCATATTGCTCCAACCGATTTTCCCATTTTCATTCATTCTGCGATATATTTTTCTATATGTAACCATTGCAGACGTACTGTGATCATCATACTTTTCGATTAACGGTGCTACTGTCTGGTCAATCCAACACACCTGTTTCTCTGTACCATTCCTTTGCCTACAATACTTGTATTCTAAATCGGAAAGAACGGATTCAAAAATAGATTTAATAACTGGTTTGTCTTTCACAACATCGATTGTGCTAGGAGTTAAGAAGGTTTTGTTCCGTTCTTTGTACTCCCGGACTTCCTGATCCCAAACAATACCGTAGTTTTTATTTATGTATCTGTAAACCCATTTCATTATGTCAGAACGTTCTCCGAAATCTGATGTATTGGCACAAATACGATCCATTTTCTCATACATGATCGATTTCCATGAGGCGCTTCCTTCTATAGTAACCGGCAAAGTCTTTTGGGCTGTTGTTTCTTTCCAATCCAAAAACATCTTTGCCAGTGTCCCTATATCCTCATACATTTTGTCAATTTTGCTCTCCAGGCGATCAATCTTCTGTTCATATTCAAGTATACTAAGGGCAGTTTCTTCCTTATTATATAAAAAAGCTTCAGCCAGAACATCTTTTGCTTTGAGCTGATATTCAATGAGGTTTTCGACCAGCTGCGGTGTTTCTTTCTTCATTGTTGGTGTAATAGATATTTTTGCTAACCATAGCGGAAGAAAATCTAATTTAAGGCAAAGAACGTCTGAATTTGCATCATCTGTACCCAGGGGATAAAATTTTGTCCCCTGGGATAATACAAGATCTTCTTGCATTTTCTTTCTTTCATACTTAATTCTTCCTTCTTTTAATCCTAATCCTTGACATACCCACGCCACACCTACCCATATAATATTTTCCGTATCCTGTGCAGCTCTCAATGTTGCACCATTGAATTGCACATCTTTTATAGCCAATTCATTCATATTAATTTCCTCCTATTATTTTTTTAATAGCCATGCTAAAAACAAAAAAATAATTCCTGTAAATATTGTTCCAGCCATAACACCACCTCATATATTCTTTACGAAACTTTTTATATTATTTTTCCGCTTCAATAATCACCTTATCTTGTTCCCCTTTATATTTAAATGGAAGAACACAACAAGTTCCAATTTCTGTTTCAACGAAAATTACATTTCTTTCTACATACACTTTTGCATTCTTACCATCATTGATAATAGAATAAGCCTGGTCTAAAAGACCAACTTTTACATAAATATCTTCATACTTACATAAATAATTTGGATTCCCCTCTACCTCCTCTTTGTTGAACTTATACCCTTTTGCTTTTGCCTGAGCCAGAACCTCATTTATATTTATTTCTCTACTTACACATTGAGAAAAATCCGGGAATATTCTTTTTATATTAAAGTATTCCTTTTCTGTCTCTATTTCATTGAAATTACCAAGTGTTCCAATTTTCTCTCCTGTTAAAACTGCAGAATGCCCATCACAGAAACAATTGTATTTTTTTTCTATTCCACGAATGGCTACCTCTACTTCTTTACAAGGATATCTAAGACGTTGATCGTCCATTTTTGAAAATTTAAAATATCTTTTCATAGCTGCGTATCTGGTTTTCTCATTTACTTTTCCAGTATTTTTTAACGAATCTTCGTATATTTCTTCCTGGATTAATTCTTTTAATTCTTCTATTTTTCCTTCATTGAGCATTTTAAGTATTTTTTCATTTTTCATAGCTATCCTCCTAAAAAATAAGAACGCTTTATTCAGCGTTCTTCAAAGATACTAATATATTAGAATTTAGCACAAAAAACGGACGCACCGACCTAACATCGTCAGCATAGTCCCAGTTCACGCTACCATTGACATTGACGTACTGGACGATGGAAGAGCCAGTTCCGGAATGAGTTGAATCGGGGGTGGAAAGATAATACCATTTTCCTGTATTTCCTATATGTTTATGATATTTCCGGTAGCGATCAATATTCATTGCAGATACCTTGTCCACTGAAACCCCGTAATCATCATATCCATCTAAGGATGTAAGATCCACTTCATGTTCTACAATATTTTCCTTACCGAAAATGTTTTCAATTTCTGCTAAATATGTATCATTGAGATATTTTCTCCATATGCTTTCCTTCCAGTTATTATTGTTTCCAAATTTCATTGTTACATCCAGACATTCTTTTCTAACAGCCGCGGTTCTGCCATTTTCAAACTGTTCACACACTATGTATTCAATGCCGTTCTTTTCAAACACATCTCCTGGATCCAAATGCGATAATTCTGTTCTAACTGACGGCACATCAATTATAATCTGGATTACACCATTAACCTCGTTTACCTTTACGTCTACATTATTTCCTGCATTGTTGATTACATTTATATTTTTTTTCATAATTCCTTATCTCCTTTTCTTTTTAATTCTATTCGATAAATATCCCAAATCCATCGTTTCAAAGCATAATCATAACCTTTAATACCATTCTGTTCCAAAATTGCTACAAATATTTCGTTTGGTGTTAAAATTTCCATTTCCTTTAAAGACATACCATTTTCTTTCAGCATTTCAATGATATGCTTACTATACCTTTTAACTAAGGCATTTTCTCTATTATTCTTTTCTTTCCTAATATCATCAACGACTCCGAAATAAAATTCCTTATCAAACCAGGATTTCACTTCGTTTACCAGTGTCCCTTCTACAAAAACACTATCAGATACAGGCCAATCTGCTTCCCATGAGTCCAATAGAACATTTGTATCAGGATCAACGCAGGTTTCTAAAAAGTCTTCCCAAAGTTCTTTTGCCTGATCAAGATACCAAGTTTTGATATCATTTTGGATGCAATCCAGAGATAAAATGCCATATCCTATTTTTCACCTGTGTAAAGCGTATAAAGCTGATAATACTGTCCTTCAATGTTATGTTCGCTTTGAAAGAAATCTTCTGCCCTGTCACCAAACAAAGTACAAATAAAATCTGTCTCCCATGGCTGCTTACCTGTGTCATTAAAAGTAACTATCATTGTGAATTTATTTTCCATTTTTATACCTCATTTCTATTGCTTCTTAAAACGTGTATTTCAACTGTTAAAAGTAATCGTATTCATTTTCATTACAATCTACACAAAACGTACAAGATATTCCTGGTCCATAATTTGTAACCATAATTCCTCCACATTTAGAACATCTTTTTTCTTCAATTACTTCAGATTTTCCAAGAATTTTCTTTACTTCTTTCATTGTTTTATGACGTTTATTTTTCATTATCCATTCCCCCTAAGAAACATGTGTTTCATTCGTTCACGAATCCATTGAAACTTTTACAATAGTACCGATGATCTGTATCAAAAAAGTCCTCCTGTGTAACATTTCTTCCGCACAGTAACGTTCCTCTGTCTGCCATATCTGTAAATGTTTCAATAAGTTTGTCCGCACTTATCACATTTTCGTTTTCAGTTGTTTTTATCATTTTACACATGCATCTTTCATATTTTGTTGGCATTTTATTTTTCCTCCCTAATTATCTTTCATTAACTTTCTGCCACAAATCGGACAGTATTTTGCTTCTGAAAAATCTACTCCAAAGTCATACCCGCAACAAGTTGTTACACCATCTACGATTTCTGCCATCTCTTTCTCTATAATCCATTCCATATGACCTTTTTCAAGTTCATTTTCCAGATAACAAAAATAAAATCCTGTATCTTTTTCATCAACTGGAAGAATTCCATAATACGGTGTTCCATTTTCTTCATAGCTTATTTCTTTGACTATACATACTGTGTCAATTGGAATATATTCCTCTTTCTTTCCATCAGAATAATGATGTTTATCAATAACTTTTACAGTATCGTTTATTTTTAACATTTTGTCCCTCTACACGATAAATTCAATCATAAATCGCTCATAATCTTCATACTCAATTAATTCTTCCATAGCAGCTCTCCAATAAATAACATTCAGAGCATCATCACACTCTTTCGTATCAGCATCAATGTGATAAATCAAACACCAGCTTGTGAATAATGATCGGATTTGATCTTTACCACGGAAGTCTTCCCAGCCTGTATGGATAGCATAGTCAATTATGTAATTTAAAAATTCCTGTCTATTCATAATCATTTCCTCCGTTTAAACTATTTTTTATATTTCTTCCTTCTTTCTTATACAAATGATTTGAAATGCCTTAATCTGAATCGTCCAATTCTTTCTTTTTTTCTTTCATCTTTATAAATAACTCCATACCATTCTCCGTCTTTATCACCAAAAATATCAGATGTATCTACATAATATATTCCATCTAATTCTACCAAGTCTCTTGTAAAACTATTCTCATTAATGCAAACAATCTTCTGCATTGTACCCATATACTTCCCTCCGTTCCAAAGAAACCATTCTTTCATATGTAATATTCTCTAAAAACTCGGTTCATCATATAAATAGGTTTCATTCTCCCTATATGATGTATTCCATGCGGTAACAAGTTCTTTCGCTTTCTTACGTGTTCCGCATACAATAGCTGTTGTAATACCTTTAATATTGAATTTTGCAATCAAATTATCCTGATCCGATATTTTCATTGCGTATGCATAATTCTTTCCGTTCTTTTCTACTGATACCACCGCAAACATTTTCTGTTCCTCCATTCTTATAAAAAAGAACTATACCGTTCCTAAAGTGTTCCATTTTCGGTTTCAACTGCACAATCATCTGTAATAAATAATTTCCCGTCATGTACGATTCCGAAAGTGTCTGTATCTTCACATGGCTGCCCACGATCAAAATCATAATTACAATATCCTTCGCAAGCCACAAACACCGGCATATCGTTCGGAAGATTCTTGATGATTTCTTTTAATTTTCCGATGTTCATTTCCATATGCGAAGAATTATTTTTCATATCTGTTTCTTTATCGTCACCTTCCAGGCACTGAATTAATTCATCAATCATTTCTTTAATATCTTCTGCATCGTTTAGCAAATCTTTGATAGAATCAGGCGTTCCATTTTTTCCACGATTTTCAATCCACATTGCCGCATGATCTTCTGGATCAAAGTCTAAATAATATTCCTTTAATCCATCCATAAAGGTATTAACTGAATCTTCTTTATCAAAATAAATAGTCATCGAAAAATCCTCACCAAGAGGAGAATATTTTTCCATTTCAACACATGTACAGTTGTCATCTTCTTTATATAAATTGTATGACCAATCTAATCCCTCTGCTTTTTCAAGAAATTTTTCCAGTTCTTTAGTTGTATATTCTTTCATTATAAATACCTCCGTTCTTATAAAAGGTAGATTTCATCCTGTTAATTGGGCTGCTTATAAATCCAATTTCCGTGCCGGACTTTATCACTGTTTTTATCCCAAAAGCCTAATTTAACCATACCTCTTACACTTCCCGTTCTATGTATACAGGGACATTTTGTTGTAAACCTTTTTCCTGTAACATTTTCATACTGCCGTGGACTGCTATAATATGCCATTCTATTTCACTATCCCTTATATTCAACATCCATTCCTAAGTACCACATGTCCTTTTCCTTATTCCAGAAGTGTGCTGCCAGATCTTCCAGTGACTTTGTTCCATTCTTTAAGGCTTCAAAATCTGCACGCACATCATCATTGGAATAATTCTGATATTTGTTCTGTGAAATCGTAAGACGGAATGATTTTCCGCCTTGTATCCAGTATTTTCCAGTATTTTTCGCTATTGGATATGCTCCAATAGTCAATCCATATGAGTCAGGAAACTGTTCTGTATTTTTTTCTGACCAATCTTCTAAACAGATTTGCGTTCCGTCTGGCATTGTTGCATATTCTATAACCTTCATTCATTTCGCCTCCCTTTATACTACCGAATATAAATATGTAAGACCTATTTTTCTTGTGATAAGTTTGATTAAATAATCATATATGTAATTCGGACAATCATTTCCGATAGAATATGATTCAAACCAAAATTTTCCATTATAACTAATAATTCCTGCTATTCCTTCTCTACTTAATACATCAAGTGCTTTCTTCGATATTTTAGTTTTCTCTTTTTCTAACAGATCCATTACATCCGAATATATACTTTTCATTCTTTTCGCCGTCCTCTAATTAATCAAATTCCGTTCTATTAGTTTCATTTTTCCACTATCCTTTATACTAATTTAATCTGTTTCTTCTCCGTTTTATTTAAACTTCTAAGAAGTTCAAAATCTCTTGCCGTTACAATAAGTCCACTTTTACTCATACTAGAAATAATATCCATGACAAATTCATTTCCAACTTTGTCATTATCAACGGCAATTCTTTTTAATCCGTATTTCTTCAATAAACACTGGACAACTTCATATGTATAATAATATTTGTTTCTTCTTGTCGTACCAAAATTTGAATAAAGATCTGTTCTTATGTTTTCTTCCTTTTTATGTAAATACTCATGATATTCTTCATCAGATATATCATATACGGTTTCGTGAATATCAACCCATCTCAAAGAAAACACATTTCCACTCTGTAAAGATTCCGCCACTTCTTTGATATCATTCTTTAACACTTCTCCACTAAACTGCTGTGGATGCATGTATAGGTGAGATTTTCCTTTTCTCCATGTAACGCATACACCAGACAATTTTCTTTCCGGTTCTTCACACATCCAGCCAATAGAAGAAAAGATTCTGTTGATATCATCAGTAAATTTTTCCCTCTGTTCTTCTGTAAAAGAAAAAGAAGGATAACAATATCCTTCTGACTCCATGTTAAACCCTACTTTTGCATATTCTTTCCCGTAGTCCTGTTCTGGATTCCAGTTGTTTGTCAGTTTATGATTTTCTCCGTAGTCTCGTTCGTTTGTTCTATATTCATGATATTTAATAGTATGCATGATTTTCCTCCTTATAAGCATGACAAGCTAACATTATTTCTATACCCAATATCGTATCTGAGATATCTTTACAAGCTGAATTTTTTCCGTTTCCAGTAACAACTAAATCTCCATTAAAGGGATTTAAATAACATGTATACTCTTTTTCTTTGTGAATAACACTATATTTTTTTGTATTATTCGCCTGGTATGGCACACTCTTAATTATCATTGTTCCATCCTCTCCGTTGAAATGTGAATTTTATTCCTCCACTTCCGTGGAATCAATTTCTTCTTCAACTATTTCATTTATCTCTTCAACTCCACTATCAATACATTCATCAGGTCCACACTCTTCCCCATTCATGATAGCGTCTAATAGCTTTTTCTTCGCTTCTTCTGGATTGTTTGCTTCTACAACATAAGTATTTCTATAAACTTCCATATAAGACACTGCATATTTAGACATTTTTATTCCCTCCTTTTTCCTATACCCTGTTTCCTATACAAAATACTAAAAATGATAAAATTACCAATACCAAAGGTAATATCCAGTTTTTTCCGTTAAGAGCTGACCCGAAAATAAGCATCCCTAAAAATCCTACACCTTGAAGTTTTTTTCCTATTGTTTTCATGATTCTTCCTCCATAAGTTCATACAATGTTTTATTTAATTCATTAAAATCACAGTGAACTATTTTTCCTGTTTTTTGATCTGTGATTTTATAGTGTCCAGCTCCGTTTTCTATAATTGTTTCTAATTTAAACCTTCTAATCATTTATCTACCTCTCTTCTTCCGTTTCTTGCAGTCTAATTAAATCATCATAAATTTTACTTTCCGCCTCTTCCGCTGCGTACTCGTATTTATACCAGTCAAGATATTCATCTTCGCACTGGTTTATGATATCCATGTATTTTCTTCTATTTGAGAAAACATATGATGAAAAAGTCTGATATGTACCTTCTATTTCTTCTTCAACTTTTTTCTTTTCTTCTTCCGTCATATGTTCTATCAAGTTCTCCTTTGTTATCTCTATGTCCATATATTGATAACAGAAGGAACAAATAACATATGATTTTCCTTCCCATGAACTTGTTGTGAAGGCATTTCCACCCGCAACGTCATACCATGCCCATGGGTTTCCATTTTTGTCAATTTCCACAATAAAGCGGAGGTGCCTATTTTCTAAAGCATCTTTTACCGCCTGTGTAGCTACCTCTAAAACTTTTTCCATATTTTGTTCTATTATCTTGCTATATTTCATGAAAACCCTCCTCCTTCATAACAAATATTCTTTTTTTGTACTAAAAAAGGAAAGATATTTAGTCTTTCCTTTGATGATGTTCTATATTTTTAAATGAAATATTCTTCCTATTTGTTCACCTCTTGATATGAATCCCCCCTGTTCTAAAAATTTTATAAATCCCGCTCTAAAAGCACAAACAATGGCTTCTATATTATACTTTTCTCCTATTTTATCAATCTCACAATATTTTTTAAGTTTATCGGTAAAATTTTCAAGCATATCATTTTTTTCCTGCTCACTTATTTTTCCTTCTTTTAGTTGTTCGATTTTTTCCTCCTTTATACCCATATAAAATTGAAACGCATAATTATATGCAATTCTTTGTTCTCTACAACATACTGATTTTTCCACACCACGGATTTTATGTGTTTTCATATTTTCAATTTTCTTCATAGCAATTTCCTCCTTATTCTTTCCTGTTGTAAAAAATAATTAACTACAAATTTGATCACAGAACAAACATTCTTTTAAATCAATTCTCCTAATTTTTTCATGCTCCCGCTACTGTATCCAATAACTGCTAATGCTTGGTAAATTCCTTCTGCATAGCCACGTAATTGATCTGCATTTCTTAATGCACATTCTGCATCAATTTTATTCTTTTGTTTTAATCCCTCATATTTTGAATATTCCATGTCAGAATTTTCTAAGTTTCTTTCTGCCTCATCAATGAGTTTTTCGCATCTTTTCCGTTCAATTTTCGTCATTGTTTTGTTTTCCCCTTTTCGTTCTTATTATTTGCTTATTTAAGCCCTTAATAAAACGCATCGGAAATATTTTTCCAGTGCGCTATTTTAAAGGTTTAAAACGTGCCTTTATTCTTTCCATGTGGATTGATAAAGTCGTTCTGTATATCATGTTCTTTTATGTACTTGTATAGATTTACAAGCATAACCATGTCACCGGCTGGAATTTCCGCGATCAGTTTATAGCTTTTATCTTCTTCCAAACGTTTTACAATAACCGTTCCATCAATTTCATGCTGAATCATGTTAAGAACTCCGTTGTTATTGGTTTTAAAAGATAAGGTATTCTGTCTCATGCTAACATCTCCTTTTCATACTTTTCTATTTGTTCCATGGTCAACCATTCCGGTTTTGCGTCATCGGGAAAGCTGTTCCATAATGCTTTCATATTGGCAATATGTTCTTCTGGATCATTTGACCATAAAAATTTAGAGCATTTTTCACCCGGTCCTAAATAATAATTACAGTCCATTTTCATTCTATCCAGTAACATATATTTAAATGAGTCCGTTGATTCCCGTTCGGCAATAAGATTTTCTATATATTCACATGGTTTCATAATTATTTTCCTCCCGTCTGCTTTATCTTAAATATTCTACAATCCATGTATTACTATCTATAATATCAACAAGTTTTTCATAGTATTTTCCAGTTCTATGATCGTGTGCGCATTGTGTCGTATATGTTCCAGTATAAAATTCTGACATACAGAACATTTCTACGCCATTATGAGTTATCCACGCTTTGGGCGGTAACACGTTCAACATTTCATGAAATTGTTCCTCTGTTATTTCCGACATAGGCATGTCGACAATCATTTTCTTTTCCAGTTTCTGAAAATCATCAAAGCTCATAACCTTGTATTCTCGTTCATTTTCTGCATTATACTGATTTTCCCAATACTCGGAACCGTCCTCTTGAATGTTGGGAAAGTTTTTATGATGACTTGCATATAACTGCATATTTTCCATACTTGCAAAAAATGCCCTGTTTTCTGCTTCTTCATCTGATTCTCCGATAATTACAAAATCCCATATATGCGGGATTTCATTCTTTCCAATCGCTACTATAGCTCTGTTATAATCTCTTTCTTTCCATTCTGACATAAAATTTTCCTCCATGATTCTTATAAAAATTTCCGGCTGTTTCCGTGGTCAATTACACTACAAAAGGCACTAGCGAAGATTTTCGTTAATGCCTTTAAACTGTGATTGATATTATTCTTTTTCATAAATATTTTCCGATTTGTAAGCGTAATACTCATAATCGTTTTCCGTTATAACTGCCAGTTCTTCTCCATCTGTATTCCAGTCAACAATGTTTGCAGTGTTGATCATTCCGGCATTTTCCAGGCTTTCCGTATCAACAAACACGCCCGTATCGTCACCAAAAGTAATTAACATACCATATTCTGTAGTTTCAATGGCTTTAATTTCCTGGGCGGTTTCTGTTTCGGCTATTGTTGGTTCCAGATCTGGTGTTTCGGCTATAAATTTTCCGATAGAAAAAGCAGCCAGGGAAACGGCTACTAAAGTGATGATATATGTAATTTTCTTTCTCATTCTTATTCCTCCCTCCATTCTTTCATCCAATCGAATTCTTCAAATTCATCATCATCTTCCATCCATTCACAGTATGGACAATACAGACTATCTCCATAGTCTACACTGTGTGAAGATCCGCAATTCGGGCAGACCCATACTGCGTATATTGTTTCCTCCCAATCGGGGTTTTCTTTCAAAAACTCCTCATTTTGCTTTATCATAATTTTACTTTCTCCCCTTCTCCCTGGGGGCTGGGAAATATTTTTTTTATTACTTATTCATGCACACAAACGGCGATAAGACAGTGATCGCATATCTTTTTATTTTTTCCTACTACTCACTACCTCGGGATCAGCCTTTCGCTTTTGCCCGGAAAAAATAAAATCTTTTGCAGTATACTTACCATGTGTTTCTGTGCATAGTAAATAATAAAAAAGCCGACATTTGAAAACTTTCAAAGGTCAGCACTGAAAAAATATATTCGTTTTGACATCACGTTCTTTTTTAGAGTGCGGTTGACTGCACTTAAAAACCTGGTTATTAGTTCCTATGTATTTTTATACCGCTTTGTCTCTCCCTCCTGGGGCTGTCTATCCCAGGTCTTACAGCGGTTACTGAATTTTGTCGCTTTGACATGGATTTCAGCACCAACAATCTATTTCCGGCAGATTGCAAGATTCTTAATCTATCAACCGCCCCACATGAGCCTTTTAGCTGATATTTCAGAAATCAACCTGTAAATATCTACTTTTCAGTTTCCTTGCCTCACTACTCTGTCTCGGATTTATCTGTCCTATGGTAACTTTTCACCGCCCGGAAGCTATGAATTGATACGCCAATAGGAAAGGTAGATCTTGCCCGTACCCTGGGGAAACCTACTTTTTCAATATTTCTATGTCAATGTGCATTTATATTTTCTCTAATTGAGAAAATATTTTTATTAAATAAGGAATTTCACTGTCAGACTTGACAGCTATTTTAGAAATGTGATAAACTTAACTTGCTTAGGGAAAAGTTTATCTTTTCTAAAAAGTCCTCATTCTTGCTATTTTTTTAGTTAAGAGTGGGGATTTTTTAATCCTCAATCTTTAACTTTATACCAGACTTTCCAATTTCAACTTTAAATTCTTGATCTGAAAACTGTTGCATAAATGCTTCAAGTACCACATTCATTTTCAAATTGTAAGAATCGCAAGTCTTTTTGAATTTGTCTGATATTTCGGTATCAATTGAGGTGGCAAACTGTTTTCTCATTTTTGTTTATCTCCTCTCTTGATGGTTATATCTTATCATATATTTTGTTAGTTGTCAACTAGCTTTTTATCAAGTTTGTGATAAGATTTTTACCCCTTTTGGGGAAATGGCAAGTGAGGATTGAACCTCTACGGCTTTACCGCTTGCCTTTTGTTTTATGTCTTGTCCCTTGCTGTGATTATAATATATCACAACCATTTAGTTGTGTCAATACCCTTTTTTTGTTTTTTTCAACTTTTTAGTTGTATATCTGTTTTAAATAAAAGCATACCTTTGTTTGTATGCTTTTATTTTATTATAGTGCCGTCCGGAAACTTAAAACCAGAAAAATAAGTACAGCCTAAAGCCTCAGATATTTTTATAAAATCCTCATCGCTAAACTTGCCAGTCTTTAAACGTTTTGAAAAGTTTTGTTGACTCATACCCAAACGTCTGGCAAGCTCAGTTTTATTTATCCCAGCAACTATACAGGCACTTTCAATTTTTTGTTGGATAGTCATTATAAAGCCCTCCATAGATGTATTATAACAAAAAATATGTAAAATAAAAAGTATTGTTTAGTTTTAAAGGTACAACAAAGGGTAAAGCCCTTAACAACTTAATAAGACTTTACCCCTTGTTTTATGGTTATGCTATTTTACTTTTAAGCTTTTCAATTTCCTTTTTGAGAATTTTGACGTCTTCCATAAGGGAATTGACTTTGATCTGGTATGTTAATTGCGTATCAGTAATTTTATTATTTTCGTCTAGCTTCCTAACCAGGTTGCTATAATTTTCCGCCAGTAACGAAATATTTTTGTCTGTCACGTTTTCCAGATGTAGTTTAATATCCGTAACGGAATCTTGCAGATTTTCCAAATCCTCTTTTATTGGTTTTAGCTTAATGTCTAGTTTTTTATCTATTATATCGGAAATAGCTTGTAACAACTCTTCATTTGTCATTATATCGCCCTCCCATCTCTTGCTCTGTTTTATGTATAGGTATTATAGCATAGAAAAACTAAAGGGTAAAGCCTTATTAAATTGTCAACGTACTTTGCCTGTCTCTTTGGACAAGTATAGAATAACACTTTATTACACTTTTTGCAATAGTTTTTTTGCCAAAAATATATACAATTTATGGTATACTTTTATTGTAATACTTTGCATATTATGTCTATTGCAATATTTTTATCGCAGAGTTATAATATATAACTATTTTTTTGAGAGGTACAGAAATGATATATACAGACCTTAAGAGTATTATGTTACAGATAGAACATATAATGTTAGATAACAATATACGCCAGAAGGATATATGTAATGCTACAGGCTGGTCTGCACAGACTGTTAGCAACCTGCTTGCATGTCGTAGAGATACTATTAATATAGATACCTTAGCTAAGTTATGCAACGCCCTAGGTTATAATCTGGACATAGAGATTAAGCCTAGACAGTAGCAACATACAATAGATATAGTTGCTGTGTATGTGTATATAGCATATATATCATATGTATATAGTATAGTATATGTATATAATAGTGTATGTATTATAGATAGGTATAGTATTAGGCATAGTGTAGTGTATGAATAACATTAGCTATGCCTATTAGTGTTGCTGTTGTGTATGCTATGGTTATGGCTATTATATTGTATAACTGTACTGGATAGATATGGCAGATAGTACAATAATATTGTATGTGTACTGTTATATCGCATAGCATAGGTATGGATATAGATAGATATGTATAAGACAACGATAGACTGCACAAGGTAATGGGGTATCATGGAATTGTAGTACGTCTTATATATTGCAGTTATATCAGCGTGTTATTACTTGTATATTGTACGTGTAGATAATTACTATATAGGTATGTCTATTACTATGTATAGCATTATTGTGTTTGGATGTTAATGGGTATTAATGTATAGTAATCGTCCAGATCAATGCCGTATGCCTTATGTATAGCATACATGGTGTGTAGATTGGTTGTCCATGCAGATATATTATTGCGTAATGGATAATGTGGTATAGATTGCTATATATACAGATTTTTTGTTAATAGCATTGCAATATTTGCAATGTTTATTTTTTAGTGCAATATTTGCAGCGTATGCCAATATTGTATTTTTGTTGTATGGTTATTATAGCGGAAGTCTTATGTTTTTTCAAAATCTCTTATTTTATAGGGATTATTTGGTTTGGCTTTTGGTTTGGGATTGTGGGATTGTTGTATAAATGTTGTTTTTGTGGTTTTTGGTGTGGTGATGGTATATTGCAAATTTTGCTATAGTTTGCAAATTTTGTCCCAAACGAACCAATAAATTATCATGCCTTATAGTTATTACTACCTTTTAATTATGCCTATTATCTATTTTGTTTTCGTTACTATATCCCCTCTGTTATCATACCTATCATTAAAAAATATTTGCAGAAATGCAGAAAACGCAAATACAAAAAAGCCTTATAACCCGGGGGTATTTTACATCATGCAATTACCTCTCTCTGACTGCTTGGGCGGTATGTGTTCCACTCTCACGCCACTAGAAAAATCTCCCCCACCATTTCACATCAAAGATCACTCCAAATTACCCATTTGAGTTCGATAATTATTTCGGATCACTTCAAAAAAAACTTTTAATACCAACGGTTTACAACTTTCCAAACAACATCGAAGTCTACCTAAATAGCTTAAAATCCGTCTTCCAATCATTAAACTTCCCAGATAAATCAAGGCTTTTTCCGAACTCATCTCAAATCATCACAAATTCTCTATCAAATCCCCATTAAAAAACCTTCTCATTTTCTATTATCAGAGTTATTTCCTTCTTATTTAATATGTATTTTCTGATCGTGCGCTAATAGTAAATTTGACTCATACTATCGAACCATCTACAGTAATCTTTCGAAACAGCCGCCTCAGCAACCATGCAGATCTTTTCGAAAGAGCTATATTTGATCATGTGGTGGATGTTTGGAATATGAAAAAGAGAATACATACTTTAGAAATGCTGAAAAAATGGACAGTTTATGAAAATTTAGGAGGAGTGAATTTTATGAGCAGCCTAAAACTTGTTACAACTGAAAACTTCGGAAATATTTCATGCGATTTCTATAGGAATATGAATGATGACATTTTATTAACCAGAGAACAAATTGGTACAGCGTTGGAATATCACAATCCAGGAAAGGCGATCCAGAAAATACACCTTAAACATAAAGACAGATTAGAACCTCTGTCGATAAAAATAATAGACATCCGATACCCCCAATCTGGTGGTGCCGGGATATCCGTAGAAACTACTTACTACACAGATCGGGGAATTATGGAGTTATGTAGATGGTCAAAAATGCCAAAAGCCAATCAATTCATGGATTGGTGTTGGGACATAATTGAAAAATACCGAAATAACAAAGGAACTATGGATCCAAGTATAGAACTATTAACAAATGCCATTACCACATTAACAGCATCATTGACCTCAATTCAGCAAAACATCTCTTTTCTCAAAGAACAGCAAAGCAAAAAGCAATTATCAAAGAAGTCATTTTCACGTTGGACTAGCAAAATGTTTCCAAAATATCAATTATTAATGGATTACTTTGAGATAGATAGAAAAGAGCTTTATCATAACCTATTCATAGAATTACAAAATCTTTACCCAGATATAGATTTAACGCAAATGCAGGACGATTACTGTTTTGAAAATGGATTGGATAGCTGTTTCACAATGGATGTAATAGAACACAATAAAGAACTACGCACATTATTTGAACATATGGTAAATGATTTGCTTGTCAAATACAAACTAAAGTCAGATACAAATGAAGAATATACACTTAGAAAGACTATATTTGTGTAATCTCTTTTTTCTTTATTGGCTTTGCGAAGCAAATTAGCACAAAGTGCTTTTTATTGCACAAAGTGCATGATCAGTAACTTTCGGCTTTGAAAAGAGAACATATAAGTAAAGCAAATGACATTGGGAGGAATATACATGAAATTATCTTTTACTGGCTCTAAGGGAAATTTATATGTAACTGTTTATCTAACTGATAAGGATAGCATCTGGTCTATGAGGAAATATTTGGACGGAATCAAGACAATACCCAGAATCAAGAAAGTAGAATTTTAAATATATATTACGAAGTAATATATATACTCTGTCTTAATAAAAGGTATCTCTCTTACTTCTGTCTTCGAAACGCTCTTTTTAGAGCCTCTAAATACATAACTTATGATTCTAGACGCTCTAATTAGAGCCTTTTAAGGACACAGGCAAAAAATGAAACCATAAGTATAAAAGGAGACAATGCATGACTAATAATAATTCGGATAAGTTGAAACAAGAATACTTCACACGTATGCCGACTCAATATATACGTGGCGATATAAAAAAGCAATTTGGAGTTAGTAGGAAATTTTACATTACCTATATTCTGATTGATCGATATCGTTCTATAGAAGATTTTAGTTGGATTACAATTCGTAAAATTCTTAATTTCTATGGATATAAAACAACAAGTCGTAAGCCTAAAGCATTTAAGGAAATTTTGGATGTCTTAGAATATATGATAAACAACAACATGATAGAGGTAAAACAGGATCTTGATTCTATTGGATATGATACCGGTATTGAAATTAAGATTATAGCAGAGAATTTCGATCATCCGAATAAATTTACCAAAATCACTTCATCTCAGATAGATACGATTATGATGGCAGATAGTTCTATTAATAGAGAAAATCTTTTAATTGCGTTCTTGTATATTAATTCATATATAGGTTTTAGAAAAAGTGATAGTGAAACCGAGAATAATAGAATTGAACCTTCTTATGATAATCCACTTGCTTTTTGGAAGTCTGTTCAATCTATGGCAAAAGATTTAGCAATGTCCAGGCAAACGCTTGGGGATTGTTTAGATTATTTAACCAATTCAGACAATCGCAATCCACTACTTATAAAACATGAAACAGGATATATTCCTCAAAATGATAGTAAGCCGCCAAAACAAGCCCCCAATATCTATGTGCTTAATAAAAATGGGTATGAGCAAGAAATTAAATGGGCTTTAAATAAAATGATGGAAATTTATAAAGTTGACCATTTCATAAAAAATAAGCCGACAATAGAGAATAAATAAGTGTCCCATATATTTTCACAATCTAATGTTTTAAATGTAAACAATATAGTTAAAAGCACTTTCAAAGGAGAAATGAATTATGAAAGAGCAAGATATCAAGCAACAAAGGAGAAAAGTATATATCAATGAAAGAAATCCAAAACAAATACCAGACACCAGGGAGCCATAACATGCAGCTCCCAATATCAACAAAAGAAGCAAAAGAAAAATTTAACAAGTATGTCTCTAATAAAATTAGTCTCCTAGATTTTTGTACAGAATTTGGTGGACTGCCAGGATTCCAGTCTCAAAAAGCATACTCTTCAATATTATGGACGTTAAAAAATACTAAAGGAGGTACATGGAATTGGAGAATATAAGTAGTAAATCACTTCCAATTAATGAACAAGAAACACATATTAGTTTCATGAGGGACGAGTCGTTTGCACGTATATACACTTCTGACTCAACACAGATAACACGTTTGGATAAACTATGTAAGAATAACCCTACAATTTATTCTGTATTAGAAGATACAGGATATGGAAAGTCATATATTTGTAATGATAAGACATTGATTAGTTTTAGAGCTAAGAAGAGAGTTATATCTGATGAACAAAAAGCTGCCGCCGGGGAACGCATGAGAAAATACCGGAAAAAAAGAGGTGGAAATATGCACACTTTTAATTCTAATCAATAGTACATCATTGATTTACGATCACTTCATCAATTATAGGATAGATATATAACGTTAAAGTATTTTTTTATGAAATTAAGTAACTACGTTAAGTCTGGAGGAAAGAAGAATTATGCATTTTAGAAAACTTGGATATACCATTGAAATCGAATTACCGCAAGATAAGTACAAAGGTTTTTTTGCCGAATGTACATACCGCTATTCTAAGAAACATAAAAAGTATGCCTTATCTATGTGGATCAAAAAGAAAGATATTGATGACAAATTTAAGATTGACTCACAACACATAGATACACAGTATATTAGCGGAGAAAAAGAAAATATTATCGATAATATCTGTAGAATCGTACAATATGCTTCTGAAACTGGATTCTTTGACCGATATATTGAACGGTACAATTATACTTATCACTGTTTTGATAAAGGCAGCGAAATTCCTGATTTCAAAGTAGGTGAAGAATAATGTGTGAAGTGTGCAAAAAAAATCCTTGCGACACAAGATGTCCAAACTATGATCCGCCGAAAGCGTTGCAGTACTGCTCTATTTGTGGACAAGGGATTTATGATGGCCAGGAATATATAGAAAACATAGATGAAGATTGCGCACATTTTGAATGTTTTTATGGATTGAGAGACTTATTAGAATGGCTAGGATATGAGATAAAAACAATGGAGGATTTCAAAAGTTACTATGAATACACTGATTAGATGGATAAAGCAAATCTTCGGGATTTATGAGATTGGATATGAATATTGGGTTTATACCAAAGACATTAAAATCAACCCGGAATTTAGAAAACATCGGATTAGAGAAAATAAATTCCGAATGAAACTGAGATATTGGCGTAACACGGGAGAATTTCAGTCTAAAATTATACTAGACAGAAATTTTAATTTAATTGATGGATATAGCTCATTTAGAATTGCAGAAATTAATGGAATAGAAAAGATTCCTGTACACTTCATGAATGTGGGGTGTGATCAGAAATAAGCGAATATGGAATTAAGATAAAAAATATCAAAGCCGGAATGTTATATGATGTAAATCTTGGTATAAGAGATTATTTTACTTACACTGACGCTATGCTGAACAATAGTTTGTTTAGTTATTTTCTAATTAAAAATGGAATGAATGTATATAAGGGCGAATCTACGCGGGATATAATTTGTTTAGATTATGATTATGGGAGCCGATCATATGAAAATGAAAAAAACAGAATTGAAAAATTGCTTTCGGATTGTAATGATGAAAGTATAGTATCCCGCTTAAATTCGACGCTAAATAAAATAGAGTCCAAGAAAGAACAATATTCCGAAAAGAAAAGAGACGAAATCAGAAAGTATTTTTATGAAAACGGTGTGGATGTAACTTATAAGAAGAAAAATAAAGCTGGCAAGATTATAGAAGAAGAAACCATCCATTATGAAATGTTATTTCGTACTAGCGCAAAAGCAAAACTTGGACAGGTAATGTTTATCAACAGTAAACTATACGATAAGGCTTATGATTGGCTGACTATTGGATTAGGTAATAAGATGCAATATGATAATGCAAAAATTGTAGAAATGTCAGCATATGCCCCACTTACCACTTCTAATATAGTAGGCACTATACATATGCCGGTTGAAGATATTTTAATTTTAAAAGATAAAGACTCCTTTTTTAAGACCAGATCTAAAATGGTAAAAGCTGAAGAGTATATTGACAAAAACGGAAATACTCAAAAAAAATGTATAGTCACCGATGAGTATGTAGAAGTAAAAAACACTATGTGGGACGGAATGGCTTTAGTTGAAGCTAGTTCACTTCCGAAATGGGTAAATGGAATGGCCTTGTTAAGGAATCATTTATTTAAGTCTTGTGCTTTTAAAACATATATCCAGAAGTTTTTTTATGATTGGTGTTATGAGAACAGATATGATTATAATACTTTTCAAGTTCAGGATATGTTTGGAAATTGGCATTACATAAAGGACATAAAAATGATAACTACTGATAATTCAATAAAATGGAAAAAATTTGCCGACCTAATGGGAGGTAATTTGCAAGAAGCATATGAATATTGGTGTGATCGAATTCGTGCCGATGGTAATACCTGGGGAATTGTCAAAACAGATCATCCTAGCAAGCTTGGAAAATATCAGCAACTTAGTTACCAGATGATCAATACTCTACCTTGTACAAAGAATGATATAAAAGATATTGCCCAAATCAGCATTGATTATATTGAGACTTTAAAAAAAGATAACGATGAATTTGAGAAATACTTAAGAAAAAATGCTAACGAAGTAAATCATTACGAAATGTTGGCGGATTTATACAATCATAATCATAATTTTGCGAATAGTAAATTTTTCAGAGAAGAAAAAAGAAAAATAATATTCGATTATGTATATCGCATCAGAAAGGGAAAACTTCTTGTTACCGGAGACAATTTAACATTATGCGGGAATCCCTATGCGCTACTACTCTATTCTGTTGGTGAAGACTATGAATCAGATCCTACTTTTACACAAGAAAATGGAGCAATTCAATGTTATACTACCAGATTTGATAATAATGAGTATTTAGCTGCATTTAGAAATCCACACAATTCGCCAAATAACGTTTGCCATTTTCACAATGTTTATAGTAAAGAAATGCAGCGATATTTTAAGTTTAGCCCTAATATTATAGCGGTTAATTGTATTCATACGGATATTCAGGATAGGATGAATGGTTGCGATTTTGACTCAGATTTTGTATTAGCAACCAATCAGCCTGTAATGGTAAAATACGCAAAATTATGCTATACGCAATATCCAACTATTGTAAATGCGTTGAAAGAGAGCGGAATAACGTATCATAATTCAAAAGCTGACTATGCTGCCATGGATAATAAGTTTTCTAAGTCCCGAATAGGCATTGGATATTCTAGTAATCTTGCGCAGTTAGCAATGACCTATTATTGGACAGAATTATCAAAAGAAACACCTGATGAGATTAAAGCTAAACAGCTATATGATAATTTTGTCATCCTGTCTGTAATCGCACAGATTATAATAGATGGGTGTAAAAGAGAATATGAAATTGATGGAAATAAGGAAATCGATAGAATCAGTAAGATGGATTGTATGACTATTAAGAAGTCATTTGTAAGTCCCAAAACCGGAAAAATAAAGTATAAGAAGTATGATTTTCCTGAGTTTATGAAATATACTCGTGAAATAAAATATACCAAGGACGGAAAAGAACTCCCTCAAAATGAAATTGAAGAGACGAAGAATAAATTAAAAGGAAGAATCAATTCATCGCTGATCTGCCCGATGAATTGGCTTGAATATTGGCTGGATAAAATTCAGAACATTTCATCCACTAACACGATTCCAACTTCTGAGTTCTTTATTAAAATGAATGGAAAACCTAACCATAAACAGATGACTAAAATAATGTCCATTGTAAATGATTATGATGGATACGTAAAAAATCTGAATATGAGATCTAATATTGATTCCAACGAATATAACCGTATGATAACAGAAAAGTCAATAAGTGTAGTGGAAGAAGTTTCCAGAATTAAAATAAAGAATATAGTTACTATTAATAGACTTATTGAAACAGCTCTGTCGCTAAAAGTTAAAACATCACGGGCATCACCTACTGACAAAAATTGCAAATATACACGCAAACTACTAAATCTCTTATACAAAACAAATCGTGAAAAATTTCTAGATAATTTTGTATCTCAATAAAATCTTTGGAAAAGGAACAAAAAAGTAAGCCTACTTTTTTTCAAATATATAAAAAAGTCAATAATACCAACGGTTTTCGAAAATCGAAATTCGTCCGTAATATGGAGGAAAAACACAGTGTTGTGGATGTACCTTCCACGCTATTGCCAATGCGTGTTAAAAATAGGGGTTTGCAAACTAAAATGTATACTAGGGGCGGACGTAACATTATCCGTCCCGAATAAAATAAACAATAGAAAAGGAATGATTGATTAATGATTTTAAAAGAAGCTTTTCGTTACCAGAATTATTTATCTACATTATTCACACAAGCAACAAACTATTTAGTCCGCGAAGATTTTATTACAACTACTGTCCAATCGCATAATCGTACAAAGGTTAATCCAGATGCACAGGATGAAAAAACCACGATTCAGAAACCATATAACGTAAAGTTTGAGCCTAATGATTTGATTGATTTTGTAGTGAAGATAATTGATGAAAAACAAAAATTATCAAATGCTATTGTAGAATCCAAAAAGGCGTTAAAATTTGACATCGATGCTTCCATGTCCATGAACAAGACTAAGCAGGAATTTATCCAGATACTTCGTAGAATGTCACTTATAAAACCTTCAGAAACAGAAAAAGAAGGAATTTCATATAAATTCAATAATGACGGGGATCAGGTTCCCTATAGGTATACTATTAAAGAGGTCAAAACCATTGATTATAATCGTAATAGTGTAAAAGGATTAATCAGTAAATATAAAAAGGAAACTGATTCCATATCTATAGAAAAAGATCGCGTCGATATTATGACAGATGTAAATTATATTCCTATGTGGGAAGTTGATACACCTTTAGAGGATATTTTATCTCAAGAGTAAATTATGTATTCACAGATGCTTGGGACATGATAGAGATCTGAAGTAAAGGCTGTAGTTGTTAACCGCTTCGGGTGCAGGTGAAGTATGATGCTGCAAGGCTGCTTTGGTATTGCCAGAAATATCAAATTATAATAACAAGCAAGTTTACATACAATTGGGTGAAAATAGATATTAAATCTAATTTATTCATAGATGACTCGTGCTACGATGTGCAAGGGCGTTCATTTGTTAACTTGTTATGCATAATTTTGATAACCCCCAAATTCACCATATGATAAATCGTTTTGCTATACGTTTGAAATTAAGTATTCTTTAAAGATAAATATGAGAACAAATAAATACAATATATACGGTAAATTCAAATTGGTTAAAACTACTGTTGATGTTTCAGTTCTCTGTCATGTCTCCAACATCTCTTCTCTACCGGTGACAGTATTGGCTGTTCTAGCGGTATTGCCACCGGCATCTTAAAATAATATTGGAGTGAACATTATTAATTCATTAGTTGATAATTATACGAAAGATGAATTGGAACATATAGTACAATGGTGTAAAAAATATGGATTGCCATTTAGATATGGCGAATTATATAAAATGAGAGCATAACTCTCATTTAATGCCCATTAGTATATTGGTAGTACAGAACCCTTTGAAGGTTAAGGAATTGGTTCGAATCCATTATGGGCAGTTATGTATGCGTACCGAAATGGTTACAACGGCACAGATTTGAAATCTGTTGTGTCGGCATTGATCTGGCATGGGCGTTCGAATCGCTCCGCATACGGTTTATTGCAGATTACGATGGAGCGGTTCCACGCAGTCCTCATAAGGCTGGAAGCTGAGTTCGACTCTCAGATCTGCAATTACTCTCCTACTCCGGAGAAATACAAACGAAAGGAATGTTTTAACTGAAACAAATTTCAAAACAAGATATCCAGAAATTACTGGATGCAGGAATTATTCGTAATACACATCTTGGATATGTAAACCAGAAGGGAAATGATGTCGGATACTATCGCACATCTGGAGTTGGTCATAAACGATATATTCAGGATTGGTATGCTGATAAAGCAAGAAAACTATAATATACTACATGAAAGGCGGTGCAATTAGCTATCGCTAAGAAAAAAAAAGATATAAAGATTTCGTTTGTGGACTCACCATCATCAGAAGATGTTACTGGGAGTCTTATTTTTATATCTACTCCATGCCACAAGATTCTGGTAGATGATGGGTTATATCAAACTAATGATAAGTATCACGATTTTCTTGTGAATAATAGAAAGTATAAAGAATTCAAGCCAAAAGAAATTGATTATATTTTTGTCACTCATTGTCATGGGGATCATTGCCTGTTAATTCCAAAATTATTTAAAGAAGGATGCCGGGCAAGAGTTATATTAACTAAAGAGTCTGCTGCAGTAATAAAAGATATGGCAATGGATTGTGCTGAAATTAATCAGCGCGATGTTTTGGTCATTAATGCTCAGAATAATAAAAACTATTCGCCTTTGTATATAGAAGAAGACGTAGAAAGAATGATGAATAACACTGATATACGTCCAATAAATCAAAATATAATTATAGACGACACATTATCATATGAACTTATACCAAGCGGTCACTTATTAGGTAGTTGTCAAGTATTACTGCATTTCAATATTGATAATACACACAAATCAATACTGGTTACAGGTGATATTGGGAATAAAATTGTCGGTAATCGTTTTGTCGGTGAATATCGGCAAGTAAAATCTGCCGACATTGTTATAGCAGAGAGTACATACGGGGATAAACCAAATATAAAAACAGGAAGAAAAGAACGTAAAAATGATATCAATAAATTTAAATCTATTATTGATACTCAAATTAAAGAAATGCATGGACGTGTAATCATTCCAAGTTTTGCCCAATCTCGAATTCAGCAGCTTGCTTTAATGGTTTATCAGATGTATAAAGAGGCGGAATGGAAGCCTGTAACGTATATTGACTCCCCTTTATCAATACAAATCTTCAAAGATTATCAGCAATGCTTATCTGGTCAGGATAAAAAAGACTTTGACGAAATGCTTAAAAGCGGATTTTTTACATTTGTGAAAGAATCTGAAGATAGTAAAGTTTTGGTTGCAAGTAAAGAACCATGTTTAATATTAAGTACAAGTGGTATGTGTCAAGTAGGCAGAATACGTCATCATTTAAAAAAATGTATTCCTGACCCGAATGCAACTTGTTTATTTGTGGGTTTTTGTACAGAAGGTAGTCTTGGAGCTTTATTAAAAGATAATAAGCGCAATGTAATAACTATTGATCATAAGGATTATCCATGTAGGTGCGCAGTATATAATCTTAAAAGTATGTCTGGACATGCCCCGTTTAATCAATTAGTAGAAAATTATACAGAAATTAATTGTTCAAAAATTATTCTTCATCACGGGTCTAAGAAATCAAAAGAAATGTTAAAAGCTGCTTTAGAAAAGGAGTTTGAAAAGAACTGTAAATCAACCCGTGTTGTCATTGCTAATTCTAGCTTAAAATTCAATTTATAAATGAAAGAGGGTTATTTTATATCAAAATTGGAGTCCAATGTTTTTAAAAACACTTATAAAACAGATGTTGGAAATACAAAACATTTAAACACTGCAATTCTAGATATTGCTATTCCACAAAGTATCGAAAACTTACATCTTCCAGATCCAAGTCTACTGCAGTTCTATAAGAATTATGATAATCGTATCATTTGGATTGATGATGAAATTACTGAGATGACACTTGAATATGCAAAAATGATTATGCAATGGAACTTCGAAGATAAAATCAATAATATACCATTAGAAAATCGGAAATCTATTAAAGTTATCTTTTTTAGCCCCGGAGGCGATCTTGAAATTAATAACTGTCTAATAGATACAATTCAACTTAGTAATACTCCGGTTATTGGTATAAATGTCGGAATGGCCGCTTCTAGTGGATGTTTTATCTATTTAGCCTGTCATAAACGGTATACTTTCCCAACTGCTGAATTTTTAATCCATAAGGGTGCAGGAAATTTTTCTGGGAATTATAATGAGGTTGTTGCTGCTATTATGAATTATCAGCGACAAATTGAAGAACTTGGTGAATTCGTATTAAATAGAACAGAAATACCAGAGGATGTATTTGAAGAAAACTTCGCTACAGACTGGTATTTATCTTCATCTGAGGCTATCAAATATAAAGTTGCACACGAAGTTATTACAAGTTTAGATGAAATCATTTAAGAATGGTTCATGCTCTTCTATTTTTATACGCAAAACAGTGCCCATCACGCCTCTCACCGATGCGTACCACGCTGGGTCATTTAATTACAAATTAGTTGAAATTGACGGAGGAATATAACATATGGCAAAAGCAAGTAAATCTATTGCATTTAAAAATGCGGTTATTGATAAAGCAGATGGAACCATTACAGAAATTATGAAAGATAACTCAAAAACATATTCCATTGATAAATTATTGGCTGACTGGGATGGAATTGAAGGAGTCACACTTACTATTAGGCAGGATGATGATGTTCCTGCAGATGAATAAGGGAGGGTTTAGTTATTATAGATTTATTTCGACTAGATGGTGAAGACTTTACTGCATGGAAAATTCGTTGCTGTTTAGCTAAGAGGAGAAAAGAAACTGACATGGACTGGGTTGAGATTCGAGACATGCTCGGACTTGATATCACCCCGGATCAGTTAAGAAAGCAAGCAGTTGGATATGAAGAATATGATAATTATATTCACGGCTTTAATACTGTTACCACTTCTATTCTATCTGTATCGGATTTACATATACCATTTCAAAAACCATTAGAAATATTTAGAGAATATAAAGGTAAAGTTGATATCTTACAGTTGAATGGTGATGTTTTAGATTGTACTCAGCTGTCTCGTTTTTCAAAATCATATCGCACATCTCCCATTGAAGAAATGATTCAAGGAAGACAATATATTATCGATCTGATAGAAATGGTTAAGCCAAAACAAGTATTGGTTAATCATGGCAATCATGAGCTGCGTATGGGGCAATATCTTGCCAAAAATTTAGATAATGAGTTACAGGAACTAATGCCGGAAACAGCCTTTGATTATATTTTTATTGACGGATTTACTCATTATGACAGAAAGACAAGAGCAAGGGTTAAATATGCTCCTCTGTGTGAAGTGTTTGATGATGTAAAAATTGAGTATACAGGTACATGGTATTCTCAGTACAAAGAAATCTTATTTTGTCATCCGAAAGCTTTCGCAAGTAATCCACTAAAAACTGCTGAGAAGGCTTTGTATTGGTTTAGAAATGAAGGATTTGATTTTAAAGCGCTCATCATGGCACACACCCATCGTGTCGGTTCATATAAGATTGGAAATTCAATGATATATGAACAGGGATGTTGCTGTGACACTTCTAAGATGAGATATAATGATGGACAGCTTATCAATTCTCAGAAGGAAGGTTTTATTTATATCGGGTTAGATAAGGATGGATGCTTGTTAGAAGATAAAACGCATATTATTACATTAAATTAATTTTGTAAATATTCTGGATGACCTATATACTTTGCCAAGATCAAACTCTCTCAAATTTGACGTGTGGTCAGCCAGAATTGTTTTGTTTTACTATAGTTGAAAATAAAAAGGAGTTAGTTGAAAATATATGAATAAAAAAGAAGTTATTAAAGAAGTTGCAGCTAAACATACAGATTTTACGCAGAAAGAAATCAGTGAAATTGTAGATGAAGTATTAGAAGTAATTAAAGAAAATCTAGTTAAAGGCGATAAGGTTTTATTTGCTGGATTTGGGTCATTCGAAGCTACTGAACGTGCTGCACGTGAAGGAAGAAATCCAAAAACAGGCGACACTGTTATTATCCCGTCTTGTAAAGTTCCAAAGTTTAAGCCTGGGAAAGCATTCAAAGATTATGTGAATCAGAGGTAAATGTCATGAAAAGAATATTATTTGAAGACGTCCACGAGCTTTCTAACAAAATGCTAGAAAATGTTTTTAATGATATAGAGTGTGTTTCTGCAGTATGCCATTATGAGCTTGCAACAGCTCTGTTATCTGAACTTATTCAATCGTATATTCCCATCGGACAAATTGATATAAGTGATTATGAATTGAGTGGATACGATAAAGAATATATAGTTACAATCATGGATGGAAATATTTATTGTAATCATGCTTACGGGAGAACAAAAGATGGATATTCAAGAGATAGATATCTTGAATCATTTGCAGATATTGCCTATATTCATGAGAATTGTAATAGTAAAATTTTAAAGTATATTGAATGCGATGAGATCTATGAATTCTCTATAGATGAAATCGATAATTCAGAACGAGAATATGATGAATGCCAGGCAGATACATATGACGATGGAACTATTTCTTATCATTCTGATTCTTTCACAGTAGGTAAAGATAGGTATGGTAAACCTAATGGATTTACAAGATCATGGAGTATTACAGGCGAAGATGGAATATATCAGAGCACAACGTATTCATATTATTGTGATAATGAGGATATGTTGAGGAAAGTTGCTAAGGATTTTGATGTTATGTTTTGATATTTTTCGAACAAAATACAAGAAATACACAAATAAAAACGTACTTGAAAGGAAGTGAGATTATGGATGGTAAAATCGCTAAACGTAGTGATGAAATTACAGATGAAATGTGGAAATGTGTAAATCATTTCAATAGAGATATGGTTCAGGAATACCTCGATAATCAAGCTGAACTTTCTGTAAAAACAAAAAATGCTTATACATCCGGATTAAAGATTTTCTTCTATTGGGTATATGAGCATCTAAATAATAAAAGCTGTCTTGAGATCAAAAAAAAAGAATTTGTTAGATATTTGAATTGGTTGACTAATAGGGGGCTTTCTGATTCTGCAATTAAATTTAAAAAGTCATGTGTTAGTTCTTTTTGCAATTATATTATGATGATGTACGAGGAAGAATATCCGACATTTCGTAGTTTTGTAACATCAGAAATGAAAGTAGTTAAAACAGGTTATGTTCATGAAAAAATCCCACTTACACCGGACGAATATGTTGCATTATGCGAAGAGCTGGAAAAGCGTGAAGAATGGCAAAAACTCGCATACCTTGTGTTTTCATACAGTACCGGATGCAGACGTGCGGAAGCAAGACAGCTTTTAAAAGAGGTTGTAGACTACCCTCCTAAAGAACGAAAAATTAAAATTATTGATGAGGATGGAAATGAAAGAGAGGCAGTTTCAAAGTCTTATCTTACCCACACTATAAGGTGTAAGGGTGCATCTATCGTTGGGAAACAACGTAAGTTAAAGTTTGGCGAAGACGCAATGCATTGGTTAAAAAAGTGGATCGTGGTACGTGGAGATGACGATTGTCCATATATGTTTGTTGTTAAGCAAAAGGACGGAACTGCTAGGCAGGTAGCTGAAAATGCTTTTAATGATTGGTGTAGCGGGTTGTTTACACAAATTGTAGGAAGACGTGTTCACCCTCACCTATTCAGAGAAAGCAGAGCTACAAACCTTGTCGTCTACGAGCACCGATCTGCAGAGGTTGCGCAAAAGCTTCTCGGACATAATGATGTGTCTACTACCAAAAATCATTATATTATACAAAATGATGAAATCGACGAATCTGATGAAGCATTCATATAATTATATTTAAATTTTAAAATAATCAAACCACATCTGCCAGGTTGTAAGGATGGTATTACAATTAAGGACATCCTATTTTAGGGCAGATATTTCGCCGCATAGACAAGTGGTCAAGTCACGCCCCTTTCACGGGTGTATCGTGGGTTCAAGTCCCTCTGCGGTGATGTTTTTGAAAATAAGTCTATTGTAATTCCACTGGCTTTAGACGGTGGGTAATTCACTTCAATTCAAAAATCAAATTATTATGAAAGCGGTGCCAGTCACCTAAGAATTGTTACATATCAGAGAGTTTGATCTGCCTCAGGTGGTTTCAGGGTATACTTACCTATCTAGTAGGTAATGAACGCCAATGTTCACAAACATACTCACAACGGTTAAGTCGAAAACGTTTGTAAGCCCTGACGTGAACAGGTTTAAAGATGTATCCCATGTTACTTCACCTGCCTTTCCTTCAATATTTCTATTTAGGGATTGGCTGGCACCAAGAATGAGCGGTGCTTTCATGAACTGTAAGCGAAGCCGCTACAAAATTAATTATAAAATGTAGCATAAGAAATGTAAAGAATCAACTAGAGCAAATTATTCATATTAGCTGCGTTAAGCCTAACTGGTAAGGCAGAAGTCTTGAAAATTTCTAGTAACCGAATATGAATTCGGTGTCTGAGTTCAAATCTCAGGCGCAGCGTTGAAATTAATATTTCATTCGTTTTGAAGACTGTTATTACTGTTCTCTTTTATTAAAAATTTGTATTAAGAAAAAGAATACTTATATAAGGCTATGAGGGAATCGTTTGCGATCAATCGCAAGTAGCCAGTTCAGAGTAGAGGACACAGGGAAGCCGCGAACCTTGTGATGTGGTTTTTAACCTCGCCACTCTTCTACTCTATTTATACAAAGTTTTAGAGGTTAAGAAAAGAGGTTATATTATGGTTCAAAAAATTAGATATGGAAGAAATACAACTAAATTAACTAATGAACAGCATTTGCAACGTATAAAAGAAGTGCATAATGGAAATGTAGTTTCTTTAACTGATTATATTAATAATAGAAGCTTTGTGCATTATAAATGTTTAAAACATAATTTTGAATGGAATGGTAGGCCAAGTATGGTAATGTCTGGATCTACTGGATGTCCCGATTGCCAACATGATAGAAGATTAGAAAATTTAAATAATAAATTAGATTACGTAAAAGAAAAAATTCGCTTAAAATATGGAGACGAATATGAACTAATAGATACAAAATATAGTGGATATAGAAGTAAAATAAATTTTATTCATCATCTTAAAGATGGAAGAAGTCATATATTATTTTCAAGTATCAGTAGAGTTATGTCAGATTCTGGTTGTCCAGTATGTAGTGGAAAGCAAGTTGCAAAAGGATTTAATGATATAGCGACTTTAGATCCTGAAATTGCATCTTGGTTTGCCAATAAAGAAGAAACTTACATTTATACTTGTAATAGTAATATTAAAATTGAGTTTATATGTCCGACATGTAAGTATCACATGGTAAAGAATCTTAATCAAGTTAGTAAAGACAGAGATTTAAGATGTCCTATTTGTAAAGATGGAATTTCATATCCAAATAAATTTATATTTAATAGTTTATTACAAATTGTAAATAAACTGGATTTTTTAGAACGTGAATATAGTCCGGGTTGGTGCGAATTTGCATATAAAGATAATATACGTAAAGGAATCTATGATATATATTTTGGTATAAATGGAAGGCAATATATTGTAGAGATGGATGGAAGTTTTCATAATAAAGATAATCAGATGAGTGGACAGACAGTAGAAGAGTCACGATATATTGATTATCAAAAAGATCTATTAGTAAAAGAACATAATATTAATATTATTAGAATTGATAGTGATTATAGCGATATTAAAAATAGATATGAGTATATAAAATTAAATATAAAAAATTCAGAGCTGAAAAATATATTACCATTGCATTTAATTGATTTTGATAAGTCGAATATTAAGTCTCAATCATCTCTTCTTGTTGAGTCTTGCAAATTATGGAATAAAGGATACAAGGCTTCTGAAATTGTAGAAGAATTACATATTCACAAATGTAGAGTTTCTGAATATTTAAAAGTTGGTCAAAAATATGGATTATGCCATAATTATTCTTCACATAAAAGTACAATAAGATCGCATGGTAAAAGAGTTGTTTGTGTAAATACTTTTGAAATATTTGATACGATTAAAGAAGCGGAAGAATATTATGACGTAAATGGAATTGGAAGCTGTTGTGAAGGTAAAGCTCATTCTGCTGGAAAAAATAAAGAAACAAATAAGAAATTATATTGGTTATTCTATGAAGATTATGAAAAAATGAATAATGAAGATATTATAAAATATTTATCAGATAAATTAGAATATGAAAAAGGCAATGGGAATTTTGGAAAACCAGTGGTTTGTGTTACAACAGGTGAAGAATTCAAAACAGCGGTGGATGCATCGATAAAATATAAAATTTCAGATACTGGAATTAGATTATGTTGTCAACACAAAATAAATACTGCTGGTAGGCTTGAAGATGGAACTTGTTTACGCTGGATGTATTTATTCGATTATCTTAAAATGACAAAAGAAGAAATTGATTCATTTAATCGTAGTACTAAAACTCGTACTAAGAAGATTATTTGTCTAAACACAAACGTTATCTTTAATAGTGCTTCTATTGCTGGAAAATGGTGTGGTGTTACAAAAAACACAATTAGAAGATGCGCTCTAAAAGAACGCATACATGCAGGTAAGCATCCAGACACTGGCGAGTCTTTGAAATGGATGTATTATGAAGATTATATAAAACAATATGATGCAAATATTTTGACTCCGTATTGTGAAAGCGCTTAATTAGTTGAAATGGAGGTGGAAAATACGGCAAAAAAAATAAATAAAGAAATTAAAAAGAAAAAATGTCCTATATGTGGCCAAGAAAAAAACATTGCCACTGGATTTTATAAGTCTTCCTCTCCTCTATATGCAGATGACGGTTGTGTTCCAATTTGTACCGTATGTGTAAAACATGGAGTTATTAATGAAGAAGATGGAACTATTAATCTCAATAAATTAAAAGTGATGTTACAGCGAATTGATAAACCATTTTATGTTGACGATCTTGATAGCAGTTATCGTCAGTATAAAAAAGAACATGGTTTTTTATCTGATGATGAAGTTGCAAGACATGGAAAAGATATTATAGGTATTTATTTTAAAAATTGTATGTTGAGACAAAACAAAAATAAAAGTTTTGCTGACTCAGAACATGACGGTTTTATACATCAAAATAGTAATACGCTTAAAAGTGAAAAAGAGCGTATTTTAAATAAATATATTGATAATATAGGTAAAACAAATACTAATCCTATATCGAATACAGATGATTCTATTAATGATAAAAAAGAAATCCATCAAACATTGAATGAAGATAGTTTTGAGTTAACTCAAGATGTTATCCGATTATTTGGTGAGGGTTATACAAAAAATGAGTATAGGAAAATGTATAACAAGTATGAGAATTTAAAACTAAATTATTCGATTCAAACCAATCTTCATCAAGAAGCCTTAGCAACGTATGTAAGATTTAAAGTTAAAGAAGAAGATGCTACGGCAAAAGGTGATGTTGCTGAAGCAATGAAATGGTACAATGCAGCGCAAAGTGCTGCTGAAAATGGAAAGCTTACACCTAAGCAATTATCTGAATCAGATCTTCACGGAGGAATAAATAGTTTCTCCGAAATCTTTAAAGCTGTAGAACAGGCTGTCGATATTATTCCCATTCTCCCATCTTTTAAATTCAGACCAAATGATGCTCTTGATTTTACTATATGGTGCTATATCAACTATGCAAGAGATTTGCAGGGATTGCCACAGTGTTCATATGAAGATGTATATAAATTTTATGATAAAAAGAAACAAGAGTATATTGATCAGTATGGCGATCCTAATGACATTTTTGATGATGATCCAGCAGAAGATTTAAGAGATAGCATTAAGAAATTTATTACTCTCCCATCAGATTATTCGGATGGTGATGAGTAATGTTAAAAGAACGAATTAAAAAGGCGCAGAATGATTCTGTGTTTGGAAAAAATCTGTACAAATATGTTCAGTTTTGCTCTTGGGCACGTTGGTATCCGGATCTTTTTTTGGATTTAATCAAACCAGAAACCGGAGGAATCACTTTACACCCGGATCAAAGAATTTATCTTCGTTGTATTATGCGGTTTGTGAGTTTATATGGAGTATTCCCTAGAGGGTATGGTAAGACATATGATGAAGTGTTAGCCATGTATCTTACGTCAATCTTCTTTCCAGGTATTGATCTTGCGATGACAGCTCAAACGAAAGAAAATGCCGCAGAGCTTATTAAAGATAAGCATAGTGAAATTATGAAGCATTTTCCGATGTTAGAAAATGAAATTAAAGGAAAACCGCGTTTTTCCAAAAATGATGCCGAGGTTAATTTTAAGTCAGATAGCAAAATTGATAATTTAGCGAACGCCCAATCATCCAAAGGGCAGCGTCGTAAAAGGATTAATATTGAAGAGTCTGCATTATTAAATGATACACTCTTCCAGGATGCCTTGAAGCCCATCATCGAGGTTCCAAGATATACTATTGGGAAATTAGGCGTTGTTGATCCATGTGAGTTAAATCAGCAAATTAATTTTTTTACCACTTCGGGATTCAGAGGTAGTGATGAATATCAGCGTAGCATTCAAATGTATAATAATATGGTAAATTTAAAAGGAGATATGGTACTAGGGTCTTCTTGGTTTTTAGCATGTTGGTATGGACGTGGAAGTACGAAAAGTCAGATATTAAAGAAGAAAAAAGAAATGTCTCCCGTAGCATTTGCTCAAAACTATGAATCAAGATGGGTTGGAAGCGCTGATCACGCACTGGTTAATATAAACAAATTGATGGAGTGTCGATCTTTAACGGAAACACAAATTTCTGCAAAACCCGATGATGAATTCTATTTGGGTGTTGACGTTGCAAGATCACAAAATACAAACAACAATCAATCATCCGTATGCGTTGCAAAAGTAAAAAGAAATAAAGATAAAACACGTATCGTCTCAGTAGATATTGTGAATATTATTAATATTCCTAATATTGTAAATTTTACTGCTCAATCTTGTATCGTAAAACAAATCAAGAAGAGATATAATGCAAGAGCTGTTATCTGTGATGGAAACGGAATTGGGGCGGGTATTATTGACCAAATGCTTAAAGAAGATTTTGATCCTATAACTAATGAATCGTTAGGATGTTGGGATACTATAAATGATGATAATACTCCAGAATATCCGGAAGAGGCCGAAAAAATATTATATAATTTGAAAGCACAAGGATATCAAACTATTCTTGACAAGGGCATAATGCCAAGTGAAAAGGTTTTAGATTTTCCAGTGGATTGTAACACTCTCACTGGT
>PPYE01739963.1_pt1 | contig 37814 bp, 31 predicted proteins | sample 1559881 | NCBI WGS metagenome assembly PPYE01 (sample SAMN08240022, study PRJNA423297) | Human gut metagenome, whole genome shotgun sequencing project. | reverse complement strand
CGCATTTGAGATTTACGAGGAAATCATCAAGGACAATATCGAGTACGACATTCTCAAACAGAATATGCCCTACGACTATCCTCAAAGCGTTAGCGTCCTTTAAGGAAGCGGCAAAGCAGCTCAACGCAAACCGCCAAAAGACAAAACACAAGGACAGGGGGATTGAGCTATGAAGCCGGAAATCAAGAAACTGCTTATGCCCGCCACGACGGAGCAGCTTCACGACGCTATGAGGAATATTGGCGTTACCGCAGAAAACCCGCAGGATTTATTTGTGGGCGGCTTTGCAAATACCGAACAATGCCCCTTTGACGTGCCGCTTTCCGTTATCCAAAGCGGCAGCATAGACGAGCTGAATTATCTTGGAAAGCTGCTTGAAATGCAGCGCAACGAGGATAAAGCGAAGTTTGCGGCAGCAGTTACGCTGGGCGAGTATGCCGGAAATCTCAAAGACCTTATCAACCTTGCACAAAACCTTGACTGCTATTGGATTTATCCCACCGTCCAAAACGAAGAAGATTACGGCTAAGGAAAGGGGAATTTAATCTATGAGTAAATCAGATGAAATGCAATCCCCTTTTACATCAAAAAGTAAAGGGGTAACAATAACAGAAGATGAAGCAGCCGGGTTTAATCGTAAAGAAGAAATTCGTGTTCCCATTCATCTTAAAATGACATTGACAATCAAGGAAGCCGCCGAATACAGCAATATCGGGATCAACAAAATTGACGCTATGCTTAAACAGCCAAATTGCCCGTTTGTCTTGTTTGTTGGTACTCGAAAGCTGGTAAAGCGGCAGGAATTTGAAGAATTTATCCGCAGAGAAATTATTATCTGACTTTTCAAACCGAAAAATATGGAAGAATTGTCGGGTACGATTGAAAAAACGGAGTCTTTGTGCTATACTTTATAGTTGCGTTGGACTCTTTTTTTATCGAAGGGAGTCCGTACTGATGGGAAAAAACTTAAAAGGAAAAGAATGCGGCAAAGGCATTTATCAAAGAAAGGATGGTTTATACTCCGCAAGATTTTATGCAAAAGACGGTAAGCGTAAAGAAAAGTATTTCGATACGCTGCCAGAAGCAAAAAATTGGCTTGCTGACGCAAGATACGAAGAACGGCATAGCTTGATCGTCACTTCCCCCGATATGACAGTAGACAAATGGTTTACCTACTGGATTGAAAATATCGTTTGTGATCTCGCTCCGAACACTAAACGCAATTATCGAGAGAGATACAAATGGAATATTCAGCCGGTGCTGGGAGCCATGTGTATAGGCGATGTAAAGCCCATGCACTGTAAAGCTGTTCTTAATCGAATGGAAGCTACCTATGCAGGCTCTACAATCCGGCAGACTTATATCACAATGGGAACTATGTTCAAGTCGGCGGTTATGAATGACATCATCGGAAAGCACCCAATGAACGGTGTTCGTTACACAAAACCTGTTCGGGCGGTAGATGATATTAAATATTTGACCGTTGAAGAACAAGAAAAGTTTCTTGAAGTGGCAAAGCGTTCTCACAATTACAGGCAGTATGTATTACTGCTTGAAACGGGATTAAGAACGGCTGAATTGATTGGTCTAACATGGGACTCTATAAATTGGAAGAAACATACCCTGACGATCAGCAAAAGTTTAGAGTATCGGCACAGTCAAGGCTATTGGCGAGCTGGGCCACCAAAGACGAAAAAAAGCTATCGCACAATTCCGCTCACTGACTTAGCATATTCCGTCCTTAAAAGCTGCTACGATGAACGAAACAGCCGAAAGGAGTCTGATGTACTAACACAGATTTTGGAGTACACAGACAGTCGCACAGGAGAAAGAAAATGCCTTGTCATGCGTGATCTGGTGTTCGTAAACTGGAGAACCGGGGAACCGGCGAAAAACAGTTCTTATGATACCCACCTGTATAAGTTGTGTGATGAAGCCGGTATCAAGCGTTTTTGTATGCACGCTCTACGGCATACCTACGCCACACGCGCAATCGAGCGAGGTATGCAGCCGAAAGTCTTGCAGCAGCTTTTGGGTCATGCGAGTATCAAAACAACAATGGACAGATATGTTCATGTGACAGACGAGTCTATGGTAAAAGCCGTCCGCCAATTTGAACAAGCTACGCCAGCCTAATTGAAAAAAGGGCGTAAAAAGGGCGTAGACAAAAAATAGAGAAAGGCAGAAAGCCTTGAAAATCAAGGGTTTCTGGATAGGTATAAGATAAAATGAAATTAGGGATCGTGGGACTGCCCAACGTGGGAAAATCCACCCTGTTCAACGCCATCACCAACGCCGGCGCCGAGAGCGCCAACTACCCCTTCTGCACCATTGACCCCAATGTGGGTATGGTGGCAGTGCCCGACGAGCGGCTGGACAAGCTGGCCGAGATGTACGAGCCGGACAAAAAGACCCCTGCCGTCATCGAGTTCGTGGATATTGCGGGTCTGGTGAAGGGCGCCAGCCAGGGCGCGGGCCTGGGCAACAAGTTCCTGGCCAATATCCGGGAGACGGACGCCATCGTCCATGTGGTGCGCTGCTTCGATGATGAGAACATCATGCACGTGGTGGCCGACGCGGGCACCAACGTGCCCGTGGACCCCAAGGGCGACATCGAGACCATCGACCTGGAGCTCATCATGGCGGACCTGGAAATGGTGAACCGCCGGATCGACCGGGCCACCAAGGCCGCCAAGGGCGACAAGAAGTTCCTCCATGAGGTGGAGGTGTTCAAGGGCCTGGCCGAGCACCTGAACAACGGCAAGTCCGCCCGTACCTACGAGTGCTCTCCGGAGGACATGGCCCTCATCGCAACCTCCGATCTTCTGAGCCTCAAGCCCATCATCTACGCCGCCAACACCGACGAGGAGGGCTTTGCCCATCTGGACGCCAACCCCTATTTCCAGCAGGTCAAGGCTATCGCCGATGCCGAGGGCGCCCAGGTGCTGCCCATCTGCGCCAAGCTGGAGCAGGACATCGCCGAGCTGGAGGGCGAGGAAAAGCAGATGTTCCTGGAGGAGCTGGGCGTGGAAGAGTCCGGCCTGGACCGGCTCATCAAGTGCTCCTACGCCCTGCTGGGCCTCATCTCCTTCCTGACCTACGGCAAGGATGAGTGCCGCGCCTGGACCATCAAGAAGGGCACCAAGGCACCCCAGGCCGCCGGCAAGATCCACACCGACATCGAGCGGGGCTTCATCCGCGCGGAGGTCATCGCCTTTGAGGACATGATGCGCTGCGGCAGCGTGAACGCCGCCCGGGAGAAGGGCCTGCTGCGCAGCGAGGGCAAGGAATACGTGGTGCAGGACGGCGACATGATCTACTTCCGCTTCAACGTCTGATCCGCATCCGAACGAAATGAAAAGAAGCATCCCCCAAGGCTCATGCCTTGGGGGATGCTTTTGTTTACTCGTGGATCTTCAGCTCCAGCACGTCGGGCCGGGCATAGTGGCCGCAGCCGTCGAATTCCATGCGGCTGGCGGGCACCTGCTCCATGTCCAGATCGGCGTAGATGATGGCCTCCTTGTCCCACACGGGCTCGGTCACATAGTGGCCGTAGGGGTCCACCACGCAGCTGCCGCCCCGGCAGACGATGTCATTCAGCCGGGCGATCTCCTCGGGACAGTGCAGATCCTTGGGATACATGTCCCGGGTGAAGTACATGTCGCAGTTGATGAAGAAGCAGTGGCCCTCGATGGCGATGTGACGGATGGTGGCCTGCCACTCCTCGTTGTCGTTGGTGTTGGGGGAGAGGTAGAGGGTCACGCCCTTTTCGTACAGGGCCACCCGGGCCAGGGGCATATAGCTCTCCCAGCAGATCATGCTGCCCATGGGCCCCCAGGGCGTCTGGGCCATAGGGAAGTAATCCCGGTTGGCGTCGCCCCACACCACCCGCTCGGCGCCGGTGGGCTTGAGCTTGCGGTGGACGGTGACCAGCTCACCCTCGGGGGAGAACACCAGGTTGGTGTTGTACAGCGTGGCGGACAGGGCGTCCCGCTCGCTGACACCGATGCTCACCCAGGCGTTTGCGGCCTTGGCCGCCTGGCCCAGGCGCTCCGTCTCCGGACCGGGCACCAGGATGGAGTTGTCGTAGTAGACCTTCCAGTCCTTGCGGCCGTCGGCGTTGCGGCTGCCGACGGTGAAGCCGAAGGTCATGCCGTAGGGATAGCCGGGGATGAACAGCTCGGGGAAGACGATCAGCTCGGCGCCATGGCCGGCGGCCTCGGCGATCAGGCCCAGGGCCTTGTCCGTACAGGCGTCCTTGCAGAACATAACGGGGGCGGCCTGCACCACCGCGATCTTGCACACGGGTTTCATGTCTTTCATGGAGGGGCTCCTTTCTTTCGCCCGTCGCCCGGGCGCGGTGTGATTTGATGCCGGACAGTTCCGGCGGATGTTCAATCCTATCCTACCTGATTCGGACTGCCTGCGCAAGAGGGGCGTGCAGGCTTTTCCAGGAAAAGAGGAAAATAAAAATTATGAAAGATTTGATTCTATATTGACTTTCATAAAATTAAAGTTTATATTCATTTTATGAAAGGCGGTGAGGAGATGACCTCCATACCGGAGTGGATGGAGGGCCTGGAGGACGAGGACCTGGCCTTCATCAAAAAATTTGTGCTCGCATCGGGCTCCCTCAAGGAGGTGGCGTCGGTCTACGGGGTCAGCTATCCCACGGTGCGGCTGCGGCTGGACCGGCTCATCCAGAAGATCCAGCTGGCGGAGTCGGCGGAGCCGGACGGGTACGTGGCGCTCATCAAGCGCCTGGCGGTGGACGACAAGCTGGATGTGGAGACGGCGAAGCTCCTGATCGGGGCCTATCGAAAGACAAAGGAGGCAACGTAAGATGGCGATTGCGGCGAGAACGACGATCGTACTGGCAGTGGTCATGCTGGTATTTGTGGTGGGCGGTATTTTTCTGGAGATCTTCCTGGCCCGGAGAAAGGCCAAGTGGCCAGGGCTGGTGCTGCCTGGATTGACGTTTTTGTATACCCTGGTCATGGCCCTGAATATCACGTCCGTGGGCCATGGCGCCCACTGGGGGCCCTTGCTGGGCACGCTGGTGCTGGGAAACATCCCCACGGTCATCCTGCTGGCAATTTATTTTGCCTGCCGGGAAAAGCAGGGACGGGACAGGGAACAGGACAAAATGCGCATTGAAGACCTTTGAATCCCGCCATTTTCAAAAAGAGGCGCTTCCGTCGGAAGCGCCTCTTTTTTATTTACCAGACTGCCACCTGGCCGTCGCTGCGGGGCTCACTGGCGCCGCACAGGACGCCCTCGTCGTTGCGCCAGATGATCTCGCCGCGGCCGAAGCCGATGGGGTCGGCCTTGACCACGATGTCGTGGCCGGCCCGCTGGAGGGCCTGGGCCAGATCATTGGGGAAGGACTGCTCCACCTCGATGGTGTTGCCGCCCACCCACTGCCAGCGGGGATGGTCCAGCGCCGCCTGGGGGTTCATGCCGTATTCCACGGTGTTGAGCACCACCTGCAGATGGCCCTGGGGCTGCATGAAGCCGCCCATGACGCCGAAGGGGCCGATGGGCTTGCCGTCCTTGCAGAGGAAGCCGGGGATGATGGTGTGGTAGGGCCGCTTGCCGGGTGCCACACAGTTGTCGCTGGCGGGGTCCATGGAGAAGTTGTTGCCCCGGTTCTGCATGGCGATGCCCGTGCCCGGCACTACCACGCCGGAGCCGAAGCCCATGTAGTTGGACTGGATGTAGGAGATCATGTTGCCCTCGCCGTCGGCGGCGCACATATACACCGTGCCGCCCCGGATGGGGTCGCCGGGCTCAGGCAGCCGGGCGCGGTCGCCGATGCAGGCGCGGCGCTGGGCGGCGTATTCGTCGCTGAGAAGACGCTCCACGGGCACGGTCATGTAGTCGGGATCGGCCACATAGCGGCGGGCGTCCGCAAAGGCCAGCTTCATGGCCTCCAGCTGCAGGTGGGTGCTGCGGAAGGAATCCACGGGGCCCAGGTCCAGCTCCTTGAGGATGTTCAATGCCATGAGGGTGGAGATGCCGTGGCCGTTGGGCGGGATCTCACAGACGTCGTAGCCCTTGTAGTTGACGGAGATGGGCTCCACCCACTGGGGCTGGTAGGCCGCCAGGTCCTCCTTGCGCAGGAAGCTGTCGAACTGGCGGAAGTAGGAATCGACCTTGTCGGCCAGGGCGCCCCGGTAGAAGCTCTCTGCGTTGGTGGCGCCGATCTCCCGCAGCGTAGCGGCGTGGTCCTTCAAAACCAGCACGTCGCCGGGGCCCAGACACTTGCCGCCGGGCAGGAAGGTATCGAACCAGCCCTGGACGCTCTTGTCCGTCTCAATGGCCTTGCGGAACTTTGCAAGGTTTCTGGGCCAGCCGCTGCCCACGGCGGGCTGGAGCACATAGCCCTCCTCGGCGTACCGGGCGGCAGGCTCCACCACCTGAGAAAGGGGCAGGCGGCCGAAGCGCTTGGAAAGGGCGGCCCAGCCGGCGGGCGTACCGGGCACGGTGACGGGCAGCATGCCCAGCACGGGCATTTCCTTGAAGCCCCGGGACTGGAGCGCCTCCAGCGTCATGGCGGCGGGAGCCGGGCCGCTGGCGTTGAGGCCGTAGAGCTTGTCCTTCACCCACACCAGGGCGAAGGCGTCGGAGCCGATGCCGTTGGCGGTGGGCTCCACCACCGTCAGCGCGGCGGCGGTGGCGATCATGGCGTCGATGGCGTTGCCGCCCTGCTTGAGAATTTCCAGACCCGCCTGGGCGGCCAGGGGGTTGGCGGTGGCCACCATGCCCCGCCTGCCGTAGACCACGCTGCGGCGGGAGGCATAGGGGTAGGACATGGCGTCAAAGGAGAAATTCATGAAAGCTGCGCTCCTTTCTCACAGGATGGAGTCGAAGATGCCTGCCACGATGATGGAGAGGGTGGTGACGGAGGCAAGGCCGGCCACCACGAAGCGGGGCATGATCTTGCCCAGGATGTACTCTTTCTCCTCCTCGTTCTCGGCCAGAGCCAGAGCCACCTCGTTGGAGATGAGGAAGGTGGAGGGGAAGCCCAGCATCTGGCACATGGCAATGCCGAAGGACAGGCTCCGGGAGCCCATGATCTTCCAGCAGGGCAGCACGCACATGATGACGAGGGAGGCCACGATGGTGGCGGCGAAGATGACCACCACATAGAACGCCAGCGTGGCGATGTCGCCCACGGAGATGTTGGCCAGGGCGGGGATGATGGCGGCGAAGACCACCATGGTGATGAGGCCGGAGGCCTTGCCCTTGTCCAGCACCTTTTCGGGGATCAGGCCCGTCTCACACAGCACCACGGACAGCACCAGGGCGATGATGGAGTAGTTGATGGGGGTGATGGTGCCCAGCCACACGGAGATGAAGCCGCCGAACACGGTGATGAAGATGCAGGTGTTGGAGGTGTAGAAGCGGTCGTGCTTCTGGCAGAACTTCACCTTCTGCTTGCCGTCCTTGGGAGCAGGCGCGGCGGAGAGGGTAATGCCCTGGGCCTTCTTCTCCCGGTACTCGGCCAGCAGGTGACGGGCCTCGATGAGGCCGCAGCGGGAGACGATGGGCGTGCCCACGAACTTCTGCACGGCGAACACCACGGCGGGCAGCATGGCGGCCAGGGTCAGGCCCTTGGCCACGGCCGCGTCGGTCATGATCTGGGTGGCCACCAGAGCGCCGTTGATGACGGGGATGCTCACCAGGGCGGCGTCCCGGCCGATCAGGGGGATCACCAGCAGGATGCCGATGACGGCGGCAGCCATGCCGATGACGGAGGTGACCACGGTGCGCCACTCATCCAGCAGCTGACGCAGGTTGATCATGGTGCCCATGTGGAACACCAGCATGGGGGTGGCCCAGCTGGCGGCGGCGGTCAGACCGGCCTGGTCGATGATGTCGGCGGGGACGATCTTGAAGAGGAACAGCAGCAAAAAGCTGATCAATACCACAAAAATGGATGAGAGCTTTGCCTTGGTCCAGATACCAAGCCAGTCACCGATGACGAACAAACCCAGCACAATGGAAAAATAAAGCATATACCCAAGCATAGATTTCCCTCCCGTATTTGTTTTTTCGATAATGGGTTATCGTTGATAATAAAATGCCGGAGGGAAAAAATCCAATAGTCCCTGCTCATAATTGATAAAAAAAACGAATCGTTTTTAAAATGAGTGTGTTATAATGAGGGAAAATCCCTGAGGAGCGGACAAAATGGAGCTGTATCAATTAAGGTATTTTGCCAAGGTGGCGGAGATGGAGCATATGACCCGGGCGGCCCGGGAACTGAACTTGTCGGAGCCGGCCCTCAGCCGGGCCATCCGGCAGCTGGAGGAGGAACTGGGCACCAAGCTCTTTGAGCGGCGGGGCCGCAGCATTGTGCTGACGGAGAGCGGGACGCTGCTCCAGACCCGGGCCGGGGAGGTGCTCAAGCATGTGGGAGACATCCGCGCGGAGCTGCGGGGCGTCCAGCAGGAGCGCCAGCCGGTGCGGCTGGTGGCCCGTGCGGCGGCCAGCTTTCTGCCGGACCTTCTGGCGCGCTTTTATGAGCGCAACCCAGGAGTCGCCGTCAGCGTGGTGCAAAACGACAACAATGTGATCCGCAACCAGGAGTATGACCTGATGATCGGCTCCACGCTGATCCACCCGCCCAAGTACTCCAGCATGGAGCTGGTGGAGGACCCGTTCCGGGTGTGGCTGCCCCGGGAGCACCCCCTGGCCGCCAAGGAGGCGGTGCGTCTGGGGGACCTGACGGGACAGCCCATGATCGGCCTTGCGCCCAACCGATTCATCAGCGTCATCTTGCAGCAGGTGCTGGAGGAGTTTAACGTACGGGTGCGCCGCCCCGTTTACAGTGACGACCCCCTCATGATCCGCAACCTGGTGGAGCGCGGGATGGGGTTTGCCATCGTGCCGGTCTATACCCTGCAGGCGCAGGATAAGACCGGCATCCGGGAGCTGCCCATTGCGGAGAGCGTGCCGTGCCTGCGGCTGGTGCTGTCCTGGAAGAAGGACGCCTACCACCCCGAGCCGGTGCGGCAGCTGCGGCGCTTCATTGTGGAGTACTTCCGGGCGCTGCCCCGGGAATAAAAAATGCCCCGGACCACACGCCGCAAGGCGGATGGTCCGGGGCAAAATCATTAGTCCCGGGCGCGGGGGAGGTTCCAGCGGTAGTGGGCGGAGAGAAAGCGGATGAGCACCACCACGCCTGCGCCGGCGAGGATGGCGGCCACCTCGCCCGCCGGGCGCCACAGCCCGGCGCACACCAGCGCCCCGGCCAGGGAGGCGCAGGCGTAGATGTGCTTGACGAAGATGTAAGGCGTGTCTCCGGCCATCACGTCCCGCAGCACGCCGCCGCCCACGCCGGTGACCACGCCCACGAACACCAGCAAAAAGAGCGTGGGCTCCGCCGTGGAGCGCCAGGCGATGCGGATGCCCACCACGGTGAAGATCCCGAGTCCCAGGGAGTCCAGGATCAGCATGGACAGGTCATAGAGCCGCTGGTCCCACATGAGAAGATGCCGGATGCGGGGCAGAAACAGCACCAGGGAAGTCACCAGCGCCACGGAGGCATAGATGGGGTTTAAGAAGGTGGCCGGCGGGGTGTTGCCCAGTATCACGTCCCGGATGACGCCGCCGCCCACGGCGGTGGTCAGACCCAGGATGCACACGCCGAACAGGTCCATGCCCTTTTTCAGGGCGGTGATGGCGCCGGAGGCGGCAAAGACCATGGTGCCCGCCAGCTCCAGAATCAGGATGAATGTCTCCACAGCGCACCTCTCACACATGCCCCTGGCGCACCATCTCCATAAAGGCGCTGGCGGCTGCCGTGGGGGCCACGTCCCGCAGCGTGCACATGTCCACGCTGCGCTTGGGGATCTCAAAATCGGTTTTCAGGAGGCGGATGTCTCCGCTCTCCAGGGCGTCCTGGACAAATTCCAGCGTGACGCCCGCCACGCCCAGGCCGATCTTGGCCAGAGACACCAGCAGCTGCCGGGAAGAAAGCTCGATCTCCGGCGTAAGGGACACGCCGCTTTTGAGGAATTCCTGCTCCAGAAACACCCGGCTGCTGGCCTTGCGCTCCAGCAGGATCAGCGGGAAAGCGGCGATCTCCTGGCGGGTATAGCGGTGGCCGAAGTCGCAGGGGTAGCCGCTGCCGGCCACAAAGGCCGTATGGGTGGCGAAGCAGGGCCAGCACTCCAGGGCGTTATCCGACGGGGAGGAGGCAAAGGCGATGTCCACCGCGCCGGATTTGAGCAGGCTGAGCACCTTGGCGCTGCGGCCGCTGACGATCTTGAGCCGGATGCCCGGGTGCTGGCGGTGGAAGGCGTCCAGGTAAGTGGTGAGGAAAAAGCTGGTGACTGTATCGCTGGCGCCGATGACCAGCGTGCCCAGCAGCAGCTGCTGGGCCTGGGAGAGCTTGTCCTCTCCGGTGGCGATGAGTCCCAGGGCGCTGCGGACGTACTGGTAGAGCATCTGGCCCTCCCCGGTCAGGGTGACGCCCCGGGGACTGCGGGCAAAAAGACGGGCCTGCAGGGCGTTTTCCAGCTGCTTGACCGATTGACTTACCGCGGACTGGGAAATATAGAGATTCTTGGCGGCCACGGAGATGTTGCCGGTCTCGGCAACCTCCTTGAACACGCGATACAGCTCCAGCTTGACTGCCATGGGGGCTCCTCCTGAAATCAGTGTTGCTTATTGCACGCTCCCCATTATAAGCAAGCGGCGGACAAAAGGCAACGGGGTGCAAAAATTTTTCAGAAGCCTTTGCGAAAAGAATATGGATTTGCTATACTGATACCCAATTAGTGAAAAGGAGCATGGTTATGCGCTACGACAATATCATTTGGGACTTTGACGGGACGCTGTTCGACACTTACCCGCCCATGTGCCGGGATCTGCAGTCGGTGATGGCGGCGCTGGGCGTCCTGCTGCCCCTGGAGGATCTGCTGGCGCATTTCACCCGTTCCCGCGGGGAGGTGCTGGACTACTGCGCCGCCGAGGCCGGCATGGACGCCGAGGCGGTGGACCGGGTGTACCGGGACTGGGTGGCCCAGCACGGCCAGCCCAAGGCGCTGCCCTTTCCCCATGTGGAGGAGATGCTGCGCCGGTTCCAGGCGGCGGGGGGACGGAATTTCGTCTTCACCCACCGCAGCGGCTCCGTCCATGACTATCTGGCGGGCGCGGGACTGACGGGATACTTCCGGGACGTGGTGTCCGCCGGTACCCGGTTTGAGCGTAAGCCCAGCCCTGCGGGAAACCTCTATCTGCTCTCCACCCACGGCCTGGACCCCGCCCGCACGCTGGCGGTAGGCGACCGGGAGCTGGACATGCTGGCGGCGAAGGCTGCGGGCGTCGACGGCTGCCGGTTCACGCCGGAGGGAGAGACGGACGAAGGCAGCTGCGCCCGCTGGCACATCCGCTCGTTTGCGGCGCTGGCGGAGATCCTGGAGCTGCCGGAAGAGGAGGCACGCTGATGGAATATCACATTCTGGCAGTGGGCGACGTGGTGATGGAGCCGGGCCTGAGGCACCTGGAGCGGCACCTGCGCCCCCTGAAGAAGCTGAAAAATATCGCCTTTACCGTGGTCAACGGTGAAAACGCCGCCGGCGTGGGACTGACGGAGGAGCAGGCCTGGCGCATCTATGACGCCGGCGCCGACGTGGTGACCCTGGGCAACCACGCCTTTGGAAAAAGCCAGATCGGCACGCTTCTGGACGACGTCCCCTGGCTGCTGCGTCCCGCCAACTACGCCGCCCGGACGCCGGGGCGGGGCTGCGGTGTCTACGACCTGGGGGCGGTGCAGATCCGGGTGATGAACCTCATCGGCCGGTGCGACCTTGCCTGGGGAGCGGACAACCCCTTCACCGCCGCCGACGATCTTTTGGAAAAGGAAAAGGCCACGTTCACCCTGGTGGACTTCCATGCGGAGGCCACCAGCGAAAAGCTGGCCATGGGCTACTATCTGGACGGGCGGGTGAGCGCCCTGTGGGGCACCCACACCCATGTGCCCACTGCCGACGAGCGGGTATACCCCAAGGGGACCGGCTATATCACGGACCTTGGCATGACCGGGGCGGTGGAATCCGTGCTGGGCATCCGGCCCGAGCAGTCGGTGGAGGGCTTTCTGGGCGGACTGCCGGGCCGCTACCAGGCGCCCCAGGGACCCTGCAAGCTCCAGGGAGCCATTTTCACGCTGGACAGTGCCACGGGCCTTTGCACCGCCGTGGAGCGGGTGGACGTGCGCTGAGTCAAATATAGATCCGAACGAACAGGAGAGAGGCATATGTCGATCGAAAAAGTCAGAACGTATTTTCGCCCTCTGGGCATGGAAGAGCGCATCCGGGAGTTTTCCGTCTCCTCCGCCACGGTGGAGCTGGCGGCAGTGGCCGTTGGCGTGGAGGGCGCCCGCATCGCCAAGAGCCTGAGCTTCAAGGTGGACGACCAGCCCATCATCATCGTGGTGGCGGGAGACGCCAAGGTGGACAACAGCCGCTACAAGGCCTATTTCCACACCAAGGCCAAAATGCTCACCTTTGAGGAGGCCCATGACCGCATCGGCCACGATGTGGGCGGCGTGTGCCCCTTTGCCCTGCCGGAGGACGTGAAGGTGTATCTGGACGTCTCCCTCAAGCGGTTTGAGACGGTGTTCCCCGCCGCCGGCAGCGACAACAGCGCCATTGAGCTCACCTGTGAGGAGCTGGAGAAGTGCGCGTCCAACTTCGTGGAGTGGGTGGACGTGTGCAAGGGCTGGCGGCCGGAAGAGCAGCAGGCGTAAGATATGTTCCAGTTTCTGCACGGGGCCGACTTCCATCTGGACAGCCCCTTTTCCGCCCTTCCGCCGGAGCTGGCGGCCCAGCGCCGCCGGGAGAGCCGGGCCATGCTGGGGCGCATGGCGGACTATGTGAACGCCCGGGGCATCCGCCTGGTGCTGCTGGCCGGCGATCTGCTGGACTCCGGCAGCATCTACCGGGATACCGCCGAGCAGCTGGCCGCGGAGCTGGGGCGCATGGAGGCGCTGGTGTGCATCGCCCCGGGCAACCATGATTTTTACGTGCCCGGCGGACTGTGGGATACGGTGGCCTGGCCGGAGAACGTCCACATTTTCCGGGCGGGACAGATGGAGGCGGTGGAGATCCCGGCGCTGGGGGCCGTGGTGCACGGGGCGGCGTTTACGGGGCCTGAACAGACGGAGAGCCTGCTGGCAGGCTTTTCCGCTCCGGCGGACGGCCGCGTCCATCTGGGGGTTCTCCACGGGGAGGTGGAGCCTTCCCGCCGCCGGTACGATCCCGTTTCCCGCCAGGACATCGCCCAAAGCGGCCTTGCCTATCTGGCACTGGGCCATGTCCACAAGGGCATGGAGCCCCAGCGCTGCGGCGCGACGCTCTGGGCCTGGCCCGGCTGCCCGGAGGGACGGGGCTTTGACGAGACGGGGGAAAAGGGCGTATTGTGCGGCACCGTGTCGGACGACGGCACCGTGGAGGCGTCGTTCGTCCCCTTTGCCCGCCGGCGCTACGAGATCGTGGAGGCGGACGTGACGGGCCGCACGGCACTGGAGGCGGCGGAGCAGGTTACCCGGGGCGACACCCGGCGGGACCTCTACCGCATCATCCTCACCGGGGAGTCAGACGGTGCCGTAAATGCCCGGGCGGTGGAGTCCGCCCTGCGGGAGCGGTTCTATGCCCTGGAGGTGCGGGACGAGACGCGCATGGCTGTTGACGTGTGGGCCGGCGCGGGAGAGGATTCCCTGCGGGGGATCTTCCTGCGCACGCTGCGGCAGAAGTGGGAAAGTGCCCCGGACGAGGAGACACGGCGGCGCATCGCCCTGGCGGCCCGGTTCGGCCTGGCGGCTCTGGAGCATAGAGAACTGGAGTGAATTACATGAAACGAATCCTGCTGATCGGCACCGGCGGAACCATTGCCTCCGCGGTGACGGAGAGCGGTCTTGCGCCGGAGCTGACTACGAGCCAGCTGCTGGCGCATCTGCCGGTGGTGTCCGACATCTGCCAGGTAGAGTGCCTGCAGCTTTTGAACCTGGACAGCACCAACGTGGGACCGCGTCACTGGAAGCTCATGAGCCGGTGCATCCGCCAAAACTACGACGCATATGACGGATTTGTCATTACCCACGGAACCGACACCATGGCCTATTCTGCTGCGGCGCTGAGCTATCTGATCCAGCAAAGCCCCAAGCCCATCGTGTTCACCGGCGCCCAGAAGCCCATGGGCTTTGACTCTACCGACTCCAAGATCAACCTCACCGACGCGCTGCGCTGTGCCACGGAGGATGTGCCGGGGGTCTCCATCGTTTTTAACGGAAAGGTGATCCTGGGGACCCGGGCAAAAAAGACCCGCTCCAAGAGCTTCCGGGCCTTTTCCAGCATCAATTTCCCGGTGCTGGGGGTGCTGCGGGACGGTGTGCTGCTGCGGTTCATCCGTCCGGATTGCGCTGATACGCCGGTGTTTTACGACGATTTGAACGAACGGGTGGCGCTGATGAAGCTGGTGCCCGGGGCGGATCGCTGCCAGGCGGACTTTTTGCTTGAACGCAACGACGCGCTGATCATTGAGAGCTTCGGCGTGGGCGGACTGCCGGAAACCGGCGGCTTTTTTGAGTGCGTGCGGGACTGGATGGAGCGGGGAAAGACGGTGGTCATGACCACCCAGGTGGAAAACGAGGGAAGTGATCTGGGGGTGTACCATGTGGGCCATCGGCTGAAGAACACGCTGGGAGTCCTGGAGGCATATGATATGACCACGGAGGCGGTGACGGCAAAGCTCATGTGGATCCTGGGCATCACAAAGGAGCGGTCCGAGGTGGAGCGGCTGTTCTACACCCCGGTGGCCCGGGATATCCTGTGGGCTGGCGAGTGAGCAGAACGCACAGTACAAGTTCCCTGCGCAGAGGAAAAATGTGCCCTTGACAGGGACAGCACACCGTGGTATAGTGTTGCACGATATCAAAAAGCGTTGAAGAGGACGCTGCCCGGGAATGACAGCAGAGAGGGGCCGCCGCTGGCTGCAAGCGGCTCTTGCCGGAACCGGAGCATGCCACCGCCTCGGAGCTGCCCACCGATATGTAGGCTGGGACGGGTTCTCCCGTTACAGAGGACACGAGCGGCATCTTTTTGGATGCAAGCAGGGTGGAACCGTGGAATACGTTTTCGTATCTCACCCCTGATCTTTCAGGGGTGAGATTTTTTTTCACCCCTCGACGAAAAAGGAGGAAACCAACATGTCTGAGGAAAACCTGTATACGTTTGAAAACGAAGAGTATCGCCGCACCTATTGGCATACCTGCTCCCATGTGCTGGCCCAGGCCGTCAAGCGCCTCTACCCCGAGGTGAAGCTGGCCATCGGCCCGTCCATTGACGAGGGCTTCTATTACGATATGGACTCTCCCTTCCCCTTCACCCCCGAGATCATGGAGAAGATCGAAGGCGAGATGCGCAAGATCTGCAAGGAAAAGCTGAAGCTGGAGCGCTTTGAGCTGCCCCGGGAAGAGGCCATCAAGTTCATGGAGGAAAAGGGCGAGCCCTACAAGGTGGAGCTGATCCAGGATCTGCCGGAGGATGCCCACATCTCCTTCTACAAACAGGGCGAGTTCACCGACCTGTGCGCCGGCCCCCACCTGGACTCCACCGGCCGCATCAAGGGCAACGGCATCAAGCTGACCGCCTGCAACGCCGCCTACTGGCGCGGCGACTCCAACCGTGAGACCCTGCAGCGCATCTACGGCATCGCCTTCCCCAAGAAGGAGGAGCTGGACGAGTACCTGGCCAAGATCGAGGAGGCCAAGAAGCGCGACCACCGCAAGCTGGGCAAGGAGCTTGGCCTCTTCATGCTGCGGGACGAGGGTCCCGGCTTCCCGTTCTTCCTGCCCAAGGGCATGGTCCTCAAGAACACCCTGCTGGACTACTGGCGTCAGGTCCACAAGAAGTACGGCTATGTGGAGATCTCCACGCCCGTCATCCTCAACCGCCAGCTGTGGGAGCGCTCCGGCCACTGGGATCACTACAAGCAGAATATGTACACCACCGTCATCGACGGTGAGGACTTCGCCATCAAGCCCATGAACTGCCCCGGCGGCATGCTGGTCTACGCCAGCGAGCCCCATTCCTACCGTGACCTGCCTCTGCGGGTGGGCGAGATCGGCCTGGTGCACCGTCATGAGCTCTCCGGCGCCCTCCACGGATTGTTCCGCGTGCGCTGCTTCAACCAGGACGATGCCCACGTCTTCATGACCCGTGAGCAGATGAAGGACGTCATCCAGGAGACGGTGCGCCTGTTCGACGAGGTGTATTCCACCTTTGGCCTGAGCTATACCATCGAGCTTTCCACCATGCCCGAGGACCACATCGGCACCGTGGAGGAGTGGGAGCGCAACCAGGACATCCTGAAAAACGCCATCACCGACATGGGCAAGGACTTCACCATCAACGAAGGCGACGGCGCGTTCTACGGGCCCAAGCTGGACTTCCATCTGGCTGACTCTCTGGGCCGTACCTGGCAGTGCGGTACCATCCAGCTGGACAGCCAGCTGCCTGAGCGGTTCGAGCTGGAGTACGTGGGCGAGGACGGCCAGAAGCATCGTCCCGTCATGATCCACCGCGTGGTGCTGGGCTCCATCGAGCGCTTCATCGGCGTTATCACCGAGCACTTCGCCGGTGCATTCCCCACCTGGCTGAGCCCTGTCCAGGTCAAGCTCCTGCCCATCACCGACCGTGCCGCGGAGTACGCCGACCAGGTGGCCGCCCAGCTGGACGGCGCCGGTTACCGGGTGGAGGTGGACCACCGCAACGAGAAGATCGGCAAGAAGATCCGCGAGGCCCAGCTGGAGAAGGTCCCCTACATGCTGGTCATCGGCGACAAGGAGGCCGAGGCGGGCACCGTCTCCGTGCGGCACCGTGCCGACGGCGACCTGGGCGTTATGTCCATGGACGCGTTCACGGCCAAGCTGAAAGAGGACGTGGATACCAAGGCCATCCACTAAATGAAAAAGCGGCGCCGGGCCCGGCAGGGTCCCGGCGCCGTTTGTAAACATGGAACTGATGGCGCCCATCAGCGCCACTGATATCAACAAGGCCGCCCCCCCGTCGGGAGAAAAAAACTGTCGCCTCCTCTGAAAAATGGAGACAGGGCGGAAGATGCTGTTGCATCCTGGCGGCCAACAGGCGTATACTGAGAAAAATCGTATGCTCCGCCACGAGCGGAGGAAGGAGGAAGCGAATTTATGAGCCGAACCTTTAAAAAGGTGCTGGTGGCCAACCGGGGCGAGATCGCCATGCGGATCTTCCGGGCCTGCCACGATCTGGGATTGCAGACGGTGGCCATCTATTCCAATGAAGACATGTACAGCCTCTTCCGTACCGCGGCGGACGAGTCCTACCTCATCGGCGAGAACGAGAGCCCCCTGGGCGCCTATCTGAACATTCCCCGCATCATCCAGCTGGCCAAAAAGCACGGGGCGGACGCCATCCACCCCGGCTACGGCTTTTTGAGCGAGAACGGTGACTTTGCCCGGGCCTGCGAGGAGGCCGGCATCCAGTTCATCGGCCCTTCTTCCAAGGTGCTGGACATGATGGGCGACAAGCTCTCCGCCAAGCAGATGGCCGTGGAGTGCGGCGTGCCCACCACCCCGGGCACCACGGAGCCTCTGGAGAGCCGTCAGGCTGCCCAGAAGCTGGCTATGGAGTTCGGTTTCCCCGTCATTTTGAAGGCAGCTGCCGGCGGCGGCGGCCGCGGCATGCGACGCTGCGACACCGTGGAAGAGGTGGGCATCAACTTCGACCTGGTGAAGGCGGAGGCCAAGAAGGCCTTCGGCAACGACGATATCTTCATGGAGAAGTTCCTGGTGGAGCCCAAGCACATCGAGGTGCAGGTGCTGGGCGACAACTACGGCAACGTGGTGCATCTCTACGAGCGTGACTGCTCCCTCCAGCGGCGCTATCAGAAGGTGGTGGAGTTTGCCCCCGCTTTCTCTGTTGCGCCCGAGGTGCGGGAGGCCCTGTGCGCCGACGCCGTGAAGATCGCCAAGCACGTGGGCTATGTGAACGCCGGCACGCTGGAGTTCCTGGTGGACAAGGACGGCCATCACTATTTCATCGAGATGAACCCCCGCATCCAGGTGGAGCACACGGTCACTGAGATGATCACCGGCATCGACCTGGTGCGCTCTCAGATCCTCATCGCCGAGGGCCGCCCCCTGAATGATCCCCTCATCGGCATCACCAGCCAGGACACCATCCGGCATGACGGCTATGCCATCCAGTGCCGCGTTACCACAGAGGACCCGGCCAACAACTTTGCCCCCGACACCGGCAAGATCACGGCCTACCGCTCCGCCGGCGGCTTCGGCGTCCGTCTGGACGGCGGCAACGCCTATACCGGCGCGGTCATCTCTCCCTACTATGACTCCCTGCTGGTGAAGATCACCACCTGGGACAATACCTTTGAGGGCGTCTGCCGCAAGGCGGCCCGCGCCATCAACGAGATCCACGTCCGGGGCGTCAAGACCAACATCGCCTTTGTGACCAACATCCTGAAAAACCCGGTGTTCATCGCCGGCGGCTGCCACACCAAGTTCATCGACGAGACGCCGGAGCTCTTTGAGCTGGACGAGGGCCAGGACCGGGCCACCAAGATGCTCAAGTATATCGGCAACATCGTGGTCAAGGAGCAGGGAGGGCATCAGTTCTATGACGCGCCCCGGTTCCCGCCCGTCACCGGCAACCGGCCCGACGGCCTCAAGCAGATGCTGGACGCCCAGGGCCCCAAGGCCGTGTGCGACTGGGTGCGGGATCAGAAGAAGCTGCTCATCTGCGACACCACCACCCGTGACGCCCACCAGTCCCTGCTTGCCACCCGCGTGCGTACCCGGGACATCATCAAGGGCATGAAGGGCACCAGCGAGATCCTGGCGGACGCCTTCTCCCTGGAGTGCTGGGGCGGCGCCACCTTTGACGTTGCCTACCGCTTCCTCCATGAGTCCCCCTGGGAGCGGCTGGACCTGATCCGGCAGAAGGCCCCCAACCTGCTTTTGCAGATGCTGCTGCGGGGCGCCAACGCCGTGGGCTATACCAACTACCCCGACAACGTCATCCGGGAATTTATCAAGGAGGCCGCCCGCAGCGGCATCGATGTGTTCCGGGTGTTCGACTCCCTCAACTGGCTGCCCGGCATGGAGGTGGCCATGGATGAGGTGCTCAACCAGAACAAGATCTGCCAGGCCACCGTCTGCTACACCGGCGACATCCTGGACCCCAAGCGGGACAAATATCCCCTGGAGTACTATGTGAAGCTGGCCAAGGAGCTGGAGCGCCGTGGCGCCCACATGCTGTGCATCAAGGACATGTCCGGCGTGCTGCGGCCCTACGCCGCCAAGAAGCTGGTGTCCACCCTCAAGCAGGAGATCGGCATCCCCATCCAGCTGCATACCCACGATACCTCCGGCAACCAGGTGGCCACCTACCTGTGCGCCGCCGAGGCCGGCGTGGACGTGGTGGACTGCGCCATCAGCTCCATGGCCTCTTTGACCAGCCAGCCCTCTCTCAACGCCGTGGTGGCGGCCCTGCAGGGCACCGAGCGGGATACGGGCCTGGATCTTGCACGCCTCCAGAGCCTGAGCGACTACTGGGAGGATGTGCGCAAGCGCTACGACTCCTTTGAGGGCGGCATCAAGTGCCCCTCCACGGATATCTACCGCTATGAGATCCCCGGCGGCCAGTATACCAACCTCAAGCCCCAGGTGGAGTCTTTGGGCCTTGGCAGCCGCTTCACGGAGGTCAAGGAGAACTACCGCAAGGTCAACGAGATGCTGGGCGATATCATCAAGGTGACGCCCTCTTCCAAGATGGTGGGCGATCTGGCCATCTTCATGACCCAGAACGACCTGACGCCCGAGACCATTGTGGAAAAGGGCGAGAACCTGGCCTTCCCGGACAGCGCCGTCAGCTACTTCTCCGGCATGATGGGCCAGCCCGCCGGCGGCTTCCCCAAGGATCTGCAGAAAGTGGTGCTCAAGGGCAAGGAGCCCATCACCTGCCGTCCCGGCGAGCTTTTGGAGCCTGTGGACTTCGAGGCCAAGAAGCGGGAGATGGCGGCCTTCGATCCCGATCCCTCCTGGCGGGCGGTGCTCAGCTACTGCCTGTATCCCAAGGTTGTGGAAGAGTATGTGAAAAACCGCAAGGAGTACGGCTATATCATGCGCCTGGGCAGCCATGTGTTCTTCCACGGCCTGGCTGTGGGCGAGACCAACAAGGTGGATATCGCCGACGGCAAGACCCTGGTCATCAAGTATCTGGGACTGGGCGAAGTGGACAGCGAGGGCATGCGCACCGTCAGCTTCGAGCTCAACGGCATCCGCCGGGATGTGCAGGTGCCCGACGAGGCGGCCCAGAAGAACATCGTCAAGGTCCCCATGGCCGACCCCGAGGACAAGAGCCAGGTAGGCGCTTCCATCCCCGGTGCGGTCAGCAAGATCGCCGTCAAGCCCGGCGATACGGTGGAGAAGAACCAGACGCTGCTGACCATCGAGGCCATGAAGATGGAGACGGCCATCACCGCCCGCATGAGCGGCACGGTGGACAGCGTCTGCGTCAAGGAGGGCGATACCGTCAAGGGCGGTCAGCTCCTCATCACCCTGAAGTGATTTTTTTCCGAAAGCCCCCGGCATCAGCCGGGGGCTTTTGCTGTGCAAAATAAATAAAAATGCGAAAAAACCGGCGGCATATCTGGCGCTTTTTTCAGCGGAACAGCAGGGCAAATTTGGAAAACTGCAAGGTAAAGAAAAACAACTTGCAAAAAAATCCAAAAAAACTGAAATGGGCCTTGAAAAATGAAGGCTGATGCGGTATGATATGCGCCATGAACATAGCACCTGAAACCAAACAAGGAAAGAGGAATGTACCATGAAGAAGATTCTGTCTTTGCTGATGGCTGCCATGATGATGGCTTCCGTGCTGGCCGGCTGCGGCTCCAAGGAGGAGACCCCCGCTGAGTCTGCCCCCGAGGGCGAGACCCCTGTGGAGAGCACCGGCGAGGCCACCGGCTCCGGCGTGGAGCTGAAGTTCTCCACCGGCGGCGAGCAGGGCACCTATTACGGCTTCGGCAACGTGCTGGCCCAGGCCATCACCTCCGCCGGCACCGGCACCAAGGTCACTGCTGTTACCAGCAACGGCTCTCAGGACAATATCGAGCAGATGGAGATGAACACCCGTCAGCTGGGCTTCGCCCAGTCCGACGTTATGAGCTATGCCTACGAGGGCACCAACCTCTTTGAGGGCATGCCCGTCACCGGCTTCTCCACCGTGGCTGCTCTGTACATGGAGCAGGTGCAGATCGTCACCTGCGATCCCGAGATCAAGACCGTGGCCGACCTGAAGGGCAAGACCGTGTCCATCGGCGCCGCCGGCTCCGGCGTGTTCTACAACGCTGTGGATATCCTCAGCACCTATGACCTGAACTACGAGACCGACATCAAGGCCCAGTATCAGGACTTCGGCGACAGCGCCGACGCTCTGCAGGACGGCAAGATCGACGCCGCCTTCGTGGTGGCCGGTGCTCCCACCGTGGCCATCACCACCCTGGCTACCGCCAAGGATACCTATCTGGTCAGCCTGGACGATGAGCACATCGCCAAGCTCCAGGAGTCCTCTCCCTACTACTCCAAGTACGTGATCCCCGCCGACACCTATGAGGGCGTGCCCGAGGCCACCACCGTGGCGGTCAGCGCTGTGATCATCGCCCGGGACGACGTCTCCGACGCCGATGTGTACAACATCGTCTCCACCATCTTCGAGAACAAGGATTCCTTGGCTCACGACAAGGCCAAGGAGCTGGATCTGGAGTTTGCCGCCGGCGTGACCAACGTTCTCTATCATCCCGGTGCTGCCCAGTACTTCGCTGAAAAGGGCATCGAGGTGCCCACCAAGTAAGACCGGCACCAGAACTGAAGAGACATGACGGAACTACGGCGGATCACTCCGCCGTAGTTCCTTGGTATCATGGACTGTTCAGAACGTGTAAAGAACCTGTAATCAACCTGTGTGAGGGGGAACCCAATGGGACTGTTCAAGAAAAAGGACACGGAGAAGGACCTGCTGGCCCATCAGGCCGAGCAGGACGCCTCCGTGGGAACGGCCGCAGATGTAGAAGCGGTCATGAAAAAATACGACCGGGAGTCCAACACCCGGAGCTGGGAAGGGACGCCCAAGCTGCTCATCCGCATCCTGATGGCAGCTTTTGCGGCCTACTCCATCGTGGATACGGTGTTTCTCACGGTGCTGCCCCAGCGGCGGCTGCCCATCTTTATGGGCATGATCCTGCTGATCGGCTTTTTGACCTTCCCGGCCAAAAAGGGTGACAGCCGGGTCAATCACATGCCCTGGTATGACGTGCTGCTTTTGATCGCAGGCCCCGGCGCTTATTTCTTCTATGCGATCAACGCGGAAAAGGTCATCCAGATGTCTGCCCGTGTCATGCAGAACCACCTTTATATGATCGTGGGCCTCATCGCCATTCTGGCACTGGTGGAGCTTTGCCGCCGGTGCGTGGGCCTGCCCATTTTGTGCGTGGCGGGCGCGCTGCTTATTTATACCTTCTTCAACCTGATGGGGGCCAATCCCTTCTCTGCTGAGCAGCTGCGCATGACCATCTACCAGGTGATCCGCACCATGTTCTACACCACCAACGGCATTTTCGGCGGTCCGGTGAACGTGTGTGCCAAGTTCATCGTGGTGTTCATCATCTTCGGCGCGTTCCTGGAGCGCACCGGCATCGCCAGCTTCTTCATCAGCCTGGCCAACGCCGTGGCCGGCGCCGCCCCCGGCGGCCCCGCCAAGGTGGCTGTCATCTCCTCCGCCCTGTGCGGCATGGTGTCCGGCTCCTCCGTGGGCAACACCGTGACCACCGGCTCCGTCACCATCCCCATGATGAAGAAGACCGGCTACAAGGGCGAATTCGCCGGCGCCGTGGAGGCTGCCGCTTCCACCGGCGGCCAGATCATGCCGCCCATCATGGGCGCTGCCGCCTTCCTCATGGCCGAGTTCACCGGCGAGGCGTACAGCACCATCGCCATGCGGGCCATCCTGCCTGCCGTGCTGTATTTCACCGGCATCTACATCGCCGTGCACCTGGAGGCCAAGAAGCTGGGCCTCAAGGGCATCTCCGGGGACCAGCTGCCCAAGCTGAGCGTCCTCATGAAGCGGGTCTACCTGCTGTTCCCCCTGGTGCTGCTGGTGGTGCTGGTGTCCACCAACACCTACACCATGGCCTATTCCGCGGCCCTGGCCATCGTGGCCACCGTGGTGGTGAGCATCCCGGATCTGATCCTGGATACCCGCCCCGGCGGGGAGAAGGCCGGTGAAAACCCGGTGAAGAACCTGGGCACCATGATCTTCAGCTCCCTGGAGGGCGGCGCCAAGGGCTCTGTCACCGTGGCGGTGGCCTGCGGCGTGGCCGGTATGATCTCCGGCTGCATCACTGTGACGGGCCTTGCCTCCAAGCTGCTCAGCGCCATCGTGAACCTCTCCGGCGGCCATATGATGGTGGCCCTGGTACTGACCATGCTCTGCTGCATCGTGCTGGGCATGGGCGTTCCCACCACTGCCAACTACTGCATCATGGCCTCCACCTGCGCCCCCATCCTGATGGATCCCTCCATCGGCGTGACCAAGATGGCGGCCCACTTCTTCGTGTTCTATTTCGGCATCGTGGCGGACATCACCCCGCCCGTGGCTCTGGCGGCCTATGCCGGCAGCGCCATCGCCAAGGCCGACCCCATGAAGACCGGCGTCAACGCCACCAAACTGGCCATTGCAGCGTTTATCGTGCCGTATATCTTCGCCACCAGCCCCCAGATGCTGTTCGTGGACGTATCCGGTGCGTTCCAGGTGGTGCAGATCTGCATCAGCGCACTGCTGGGCATCTTCGCGGTGGCAGCGGCCCTCAACGGCTTCCTCTACCGCAGGATTCCCGCTGTGCTGCGGCTGGCGCTGCTGGCCGGCGGCCTGGGCATGCTGATCCCCGGCACCATTACCGACGTGCTGGGCTTCGTGGTGGTAGGCGGTGTCATCCTCTACCAGCGCACCATGGCCAAGCGTCAAAGCGCCGCGGCCTGATCGAAACAAGAGCCGCCTCCCCCGGGAGGCGGCTTTTTTTACCAGAGCCTGTAACCTTTTCCATATGGATTCCGTCTTAATATTAATATTAAATTAGGTATGACAGCCCGGAGTATCGAAATCTGTAACCATTTTGTTGTTGCTTTACATACCTAACTGTTCTAGCATGTTTAATACAGTTAATACTGCGCCGCATGTGCGCAAAGGAAGAACATAGAAGAGGAGAATTGAGCATGGCTGAAGTCAAGGATCTGGAGCAAGCGACTCCCGCAACGGAGCCTGCTGCCGCGGCGGAGGCCGCACCCAAGGGCGGATGGGCCGCCAAGTGGAAGGATATGCCCAAGAAAAAACGCCGCAGACTGATCCGCCGGATCATTGCGCTGGTGATTTTGATTGCCGCTGCGGTAGGTGCATGGTGGTTTTTCCTGCGGGATAAGCAGCCGGAGGCCCAGGTGGTCACGGACGTGGTCAGCTACGGCTCCATCACCTCCACCGTGGAGGGCAGCGGCCTGACCAAGGCGAAAAAGAGCGAGACCATCACCCTGACCACCGCGGGAACCGTGCAGGACGTGCTGGTCACCGAGGGTCAGCAGGTCACGGCCGGCACCCCGCTGTTCACGGTGGATTCCGAGGCGGCCCGCACGGCAGTGGAGAAGGCCCGCAAGGATGTGGAGGGCTATGAAAAGCAGCTGCGCACCCTGCAAAAGGATATCGCGGGACTGAACCTGTCCGCCGGATATCCCGGAAAGCTCATGGAGACGGTGACCCTCAACCCCGGCGATACCATCACCAAGGGCCAGAAGGTGGCCGTGCTGGCGGACGACACCCGGCTGCGCCTGGAGCAGTATTACAGCTACGCCTACGAGGGCACCATCAAGGTCGGCCAGACCATGGATGTGTCCATCCCGTCCCTGATGACCACCGTGAAGGGTACGGTGGAAGCGGTCCACATGGTCAGCCGCATCACCCCGGAGGGCTCCAAGCTCTTCTCCGTGGATGTGCTGGTGCCCAATGACGGCGCGCTGACGGCAGACATGGCTGCCTCCGCCACCGCCACGGTGAACGGCGAGACGGTGTATCCCTATGAGGCCGGCAAGCTGGCCTACTACCGCACCGGCGACCTCTGCTCCACCGTCAACGGCACGGTGATCTCCAGCGACCTGGTGGATTACCTCCAGGTGAAGGAGGGTCAGGTGCTGGTGCGCATCGACGGCGAGGACAGCGAAAGCGAGATCTTCTCCGTGCAGCAGAGCCTGGAGGAGGCCCAGAAGGCCCTGGAGACGGCCCAGAAGAATCTGGACAACTGCAACGCCGTGGCGCCCATCGACGGCACCATCATCGGTCTGGCCATTCAGGCCGGCAAGGAGATTGAGGCCAACACCACGGTGCTGACCATCGCGGACACCTCCACCATCGTGGTGGATGCCACGGTGGATGAGCGCAATGTCAGCTATGTCAAGCCCGGCATGATGGTGACCATCGACCAGTGGGGCACCACCTTCCAGGGCATCGTGGAGTCTGTGAGCCTGAACTCCAAGGCGGAAAACGGCGTGGCCAGCTATCCCATGGTCATCTCGGTGGACAATGTGGACGGCACGCTCATGACCGGCAGCTACATCAACTACTCTCTGGTGGCCAGCGAGAACGACAACTGCCTGGTGGTACCCATCCAGTGCGTCAAATCCGTTCCCATGGAAGACGGCTCTGCCGGTGACGTGGTGTTTGTCCAGGGGGACCGGCCTGACAACGCCATCGATCTGAGCGTGCCCGTGGAGGGCGTGCCCGAGGGCTTCTGGGCGGTGCCGGTGGAGACCGGTATCTCCGATACCTATAACGTGGAAATCAAATCCGGTGTGGAGGAAGGAGCGGTCGTCTTTACCCAGGTACAGACGGAAAGCTCCTGGATGTGATATGCTGGTACGACTGAAAGACGTTTATAAGATCTACGGCGAGGGTCTGGAAAGCGAGGTCCGCGCACTGGACGGCGTGAGTCTGGAGATCGACCGGGGCGAGTTTGTGGCCGTGGTAGGCCAGTCCGGCTCCGGCAAGTCCACCATGATGAACGTGCTGGGCTGCCTGGACGTGCCGACGCATGGTACATATCTGCTGGACGGCACCGATGTCCGGGAGCTGACGGACAAGGAGCTGTCCCACATCCGCAACAAGCAGATCGGCTTCATCTTCCAGCAGTACAATCTGATCCAGAGCCTGACGGTGCTGGAGAATGTGGAGCTGCCGCTGATCTATCAGGGCGTGAACGCCGACGACCGGCGGGAGATGGCCCTTGCGGCGCTGGAGCGGGTAGGCCTGGCCGGGCGCATCAAGCACCATCCCACGGAGATGTCCGGCGGCCAGCAGCAGCGGGTGGCTATCGCCCGTGCCATCGCGGCCCATCCGCCCATCATCATGGCCGATGAGCCCACCGGTGCTCTGGACTCCCACACCGGCCAGGAGGTGCTGCACTTTTTGCAGCAGCTCAACCGGGAGGGCACCACGGTGATCCTCATCACCCATGACAACGGCATTGCCGCCACCGCCCGCCGCTGCGTGCGTCTGGCGGACGGCAAGATCGTGGATGACCGCTTGCAGGAGGTGGATTGGCTGTGAATATCCGACAGGCGATCAAAATGGCCTTCCGCTCCATCATGGGCAACAAGGGCCGCTCCATCCTCACCATGCTGGGCATCATCATCGGCATCGCCTCCGTGATGACCATCGTGTCCACGGTCAACGGCATGAACCAACAGTCCCTCAAGCAGTTTGAGGCCATGGGCAGCAACCGCATCGATGTGCAGGCCAGCCTTTATAACGGACAAAACGCCTTTGAGGCGCTGTATGACTACTGCAACTCCCTAGGCAGCGACCTGGTGCTGGGCGTGACGCCGGATGCGTATTTCAGCGCCAACGTGGTCTACGGCTCCAAGAGCAGCCAGGCCATGGAGAAGAATCAGGAGAACATGTGGAACAGCGACGGCGGCGCGAATACCCAGGTAGCCCTGCCGCCGGAGCTGCGCTTCGGCAGCGATCAGTATTCCGTGTGCAACAACTTCAAGATCGCCGCCGGACGGGATCTGAGCAAGATCGACATCCGCAATTACAACCAGGTGTGCGTGCTGGGCGCCCGGGCGGCGCAGAATTTCTTCAACTACGCTGATCCCGTGGGCCAGGTCATGCAGGTCAACGGCATCCCCTTCACGGTGGTGGGCGTCTATGGGGAGAAGGACCCGGATTCCGCCTGGTCCATGGATAACATCATCGTCTTTCCCTATACGGCCAGCCGGATCCTCAGCCCCGGAATGGAAATGAGCCAGTTCGTGGTGAAGGCGGCTTCCAACAAGGCCGCCGTGGAGGCTACCTCCCGCATCAGCGGTTTTCTGACCGGCCTGACCAGCAACGGTCAAAGCGGCTGGGGCTATGCCCAGAGCAACAACCAGTGGCAGCAGTCGCAAAATGAGTACACCACCATGCTCTCCATGGTGCTGGGCGGCATCGCGGCCATCTCGCTGCTGGTAGGCGGCATCGGCATCATGAACATCATGCTGGTGACGGTGACGGAGCGGACCAGAGAGATCGGTATCCGCCGGGCCATCGGTGCGGAGCGCAGCTCCATCGTCACCCAGTTTTTGATCGAGGCGGCCATGATCTGCGGCATGGGCGGCATCATCGGCATCGCCATCGGTACGGTGGGTACACGGATCGCCGGCAAGCTGCTCATAAGGATCGACATCTGGCCGTCCATCGGCATCACCCTGGGCGCGTTTTTGCTGTCGGTGGCACTGGGTATCCTGTTTGGCATCTATCCTGCGGCCAAGGCATCCAAGCTTCAGCCTGTGGAAGCCCTGCGGGCGGAATGAGAGGGAGAATCAATATGAAAAAACGAGTGATAAGTTTGCTCATGGCGGTGTGTCTGGCGGCCACGGCGCTGGTGTTCCCGGCGCAGGCGGCCGAGACCGTACGCTTTTCCGACATCCAGGACAAGGAAACGGTCATGGCCGTGGAGTCGCTGCGGCTCATGGGCGTGCTGGACGGCTATGCCGACGGCACGTTCCGTCCCGGCGGCGTGCTGACCCGGGCGCAGTTCTGCAAAATGGCGGTCTACGCCATGAACGGCGAAAGCGAGCTGGGCCTTTACCGGGCGGTGACGGTATTCCCCGATGTGAAGCCCTCCCACTGGGCGGCGCCGTATATCAATATGGCGTCCAAGGGCAAGGGCATCATCGCCGGCTATGCCGACGGGATGTTCCATCCCGACCGCACGGTCACAGTGGGCCAGGCGGTGACCATCCTGCTGCGCCTTTTGGGCTACAAGGATGAAAATGTGGGCGGCATCTGGCCCCAGGGCTATATGGCCGTGGGCCAGACCATCGGCCTTACCAACGGTGTGAGCACCGATCCCTATGCGGCGCTGACCCGCGGCCAGGCTGCCCAGCTTTTCCTGAATCTGCTGCGTGCGGAGATGCGGGAGGGCGGAAAGTACATCTCTACCATCGGCACGCCGGTGGAAAATACCGTGCTGGTATCCGCCAGCGCCACGGGGCCGGATGGACGCAGCAACGCTTTGCAGACCGCCTCCGGCGATGTGTATCAGATCTATTCGGGCAAGACCTCCAACGGAGCGCTCAACGGTTATAAGGGCACCCTGGTGCTGGCAAAGAACGGCTCCAAGGCGCTGACCTTTGTGCCCGACGCCATGGGCGCCAGCCGCACGGTCACCCTGGCAAGCAAGACGGCTACCCAGCTGGTGGACTCCAACGGCATCCGCTACGCCATGGAGAGCAGCACACCCACCTATTACAACGGTGAGGAGACCACCTGGGGCAGCGCGTTCAGCTGGCTCCATGCGGGCACCTCTCTGACGCTGTACCTCAACGAGGCCGGCGGCGTGGACTATGTGTTCGTGGGCGGCGGCAGCAGCTCCACGGCGGCCGTGGTGGTGTATGAGGATGAGTCGGCGGCAGGCTTCGACAGTCTTACCGGCGGCGTCACCAATTACAGCATCTACAAAAACGGCTCCAGCGCCACGCTGGCGGATCTGCGCAAGTACGATGTGGCGGTGTACTCCGCTGCTTCCAACAGCATCCGGGTGTGCGATACCCGGGTGACGGTGTACTACGAAAACTGCTATCCCAACGCCAAGGAGCCCTCTGAGATCACGGTCCTGGGCGGCACGAAGCTGACGGTCCTGCCCACGGCTATGACCAGCCTTGCAAAGTTCTCCCCCGGCGATCAGATGACCCTGCTGCTGACTGAGGACGGCAAGGTGGCCGGCGCTCTGGAGGCTGTCGGCAGCTCTGGCCGCGGCAACGCGGTGGGCATCGTCCGGGACGGCACGGTGCAGATGATCTGCGGCACGGCCAAGATCTCTGTGACGGCTGAAGACGCCAAGCAGTATGAGGGCCAGGTGGTCCGTATTTCCTCCACCCGCAGCGGCGTGACGCTCTCGCCCGTCAGCGGCGGTGCTTCCGGTGACCTGAACGTCTCGGCACGCAAGCTGGGCGGCCGGTCCCTGGCGGAGAATGTCATGGTGCTGCGCAACGGGCAGGATGTGAATCTCAGCCAGATGACCTCCAACACGGTGCCCTCCTCCGATATTCTCTACGCCCGGATCAACTGGGCCGGTCAGGTGGACCTGATCGTGCTGGGCAATACCGAGGACTCCACGGTCTACTATGGCCGCGCGGTTGTGAACAAGGGCGAACGGGTCCAGGTCACCGATGAAAACGGCAGGGAGCCCGGCGAGGAAGGCTACGTTCCCACTTACAGCCAGGGCCAGACCACGCTGGAAGTGTTCTATGGCGACGGCAAGTCGGTCGGACCCTTCTCCACTGGCTACGATGTCCGTACCGGCGACTATGTGAAGGTGATCCTCAACTCCAGCGGCACGGCGTTCATGCACTGCGAAAAGCTCACGGAGCTGGCCAAGGTGCCCAACAGTGCCTGGAGCGGTGAGACCGCGGTGACGGTGGGCGGCCGCACTTACAAGGTGCCGGAAGATGTGCCCTGCTTCAACCGCAGCACCGGAGGCTGGATGTCGCTGTCCGCGGCACACGGCTATTCCAACCACTGCAGCCTCTATGTCTCCGACGGCGTGGTGCGCGTCATCGAAGTGGGAGACTGAACCAAAACTTGATCACGCAAAAAGCGGAGGACGGCAGATGCCGTCCTCCGCTTTACAAATACGCATGCGAGGAGTATGCTGGCCATAGAAAAGGAGGGAGCTTTCATGATCTATGATACCCTGGAGCATCGGGACCAGTACCGGGGCCTGAGTCCCCGGCTTGCAAAAGCGCTGGACTTTTTGGCCGAGACGGATTTTTCCGCCCTGCCGGACGGCCGCTGTGACATCGACGGCGACGAGGTGTTTGCCAATGTCATGACCTACGAGACCAAAACCGCCAATGAAACGCCGGAGTCCCACCGCCGCTATATGGACATCCAGTACCTCGTTGAGGGGGAAGAGCTGGTGGGCGTAGGCGCTCTGGAACGGATGACGAAAGTGGTGGAGGCCCGGCCGGAGGGGGATATCTGGCTCCACCGGGGCCCCGTGGACTATGTGACCATCGGGGAAGGACGCTTTGTGGCCGTGTGGCCGGGGGACGCCCACGCGCCCGGCATCGCGCCGGACGGCGTGCCCAAGCGCGCACGCAAGTGTGTGGTGAAAGTACTGGTATAACGAGAAAAAGCGCGCCGGAGCATCGCTCCGGCGCGTTTGCTTTTGTGCGTTTGTCGGCGGTCAGACCACCTGGAACAGATAGAACTTCAGATAGCTGGTCTCCTCCACGCCCCAGAGGATGGGGTGGTCGCAGCTTTGCTGGCGGGCTTCGATCTGCCGCAGCTGCACGCCTGCGTCCCGGGCGGCGTCGTGGAGCATGGCTACAAACTTCTCCTCCGTGGCGAAGTGGGAGCAGGAGCAGGTGGCCAGCAGGCCGCCGCGAGGCAGCAGCCGCATGGCCCGGTAGTTGATCTCCTTGTAGCCGGCCAGGGCGTTGGAGACGGTTTTGCGGGACTTGGTGAAGGCCGGGGGATCCAGGATGATGAAGTCATACTTGGCGGACTGCTGGGCAAGCTGGGGCAGCAGGTCAAAGACATTTGCCTGCACGCACTCCATCACACTGTCCAGCCCGTTGCGCGCGGCGTTGGCCCGGGCCATCTCCACGGCGGACTCGGATACGTCCACGGCGGTGACGTGCTTGGCGCCGCCCATGGCGGCGTTGAGAGCGAAGGAGCCGGTGTGGGTGAAGCAGTCCAGCACTGTCTTTCCCCGGGCCAGATGAGCCACCGCCCGGCGGTTGTATTTCTGGTCCAGGAAAAAGCCGGTCTTCTGGCCGTTCTCCACATCCACCAGGTACTTCACGCCGTTTTCGCAAATTTCCGTAACGGGGGAGTCGGGCACGGTTTCACCGGGCAGGGCATACCAGCCCTTGCCCTGGGGAAGGCCCTCCTTTTCCCGCAGGGCCACATCGTTGCGCAAAAAGACGCCCCGGATGGCAAAGCCGTCGGCCCGGAGCAGCTTGACAAGAGCCGGCAGGATCACGTCCTGGATGCGTTCCATGCCCACGGAGAGCACCTGCACGCTCAGAAGATCCCGGAACTTGTCCACCGTCAAACCGGGGAAGGCGTCGGCCTCACCGAAGATGATCCGGCAGGCGTCCAGATCCTCCGGGCCCATGACTGCCTTGCGGTATTCCCAGGCCCAGCGGAGCTTCCGCTCCCAGAAGGCCGCGTCAAAGCGGTCATTGGCGTTGCGGCTGATGAGGCGCACGCGGATCTTGGAGTGCTCCGAGAAAAAGCCGGTGCCAAGATACCGGCCCTTTTTGCTGACCACGTCCACCAGCGTGCCGTTTTCCACGTCCGCGGGGGCGGAGGTGATCTCCTCAGCATAGACCCAGGGGTGGCCCCGGTGAATGGCAGCCTCCGCCTTGGGCGTGACGGCAAAGACGGGGTAGCTTCGCTCTGCTTTCATAGAAAAACTCCTTTTGGAATCTGATTTTTTACCAGTCTATCACATTTTTGCCTCCGACGCCATATGGTGAAAGAGAGAAGGAGGGATTTTCATGCCCAAGATTTACCTCAGCCCGTCCACCCAGGACTGGAATCCCTATGTAACGGGCAGCGGTTCGGAGGAATACCACATGAACCGCATCGCCGACGCCCTGGTGCCGTATCTCATGTCCAACGGCATCCAGTATAGCCGCAACCGCCCGGAGATGACGGCGGCCTCCTCCATCCGGGAGGCCAACGCCGGAGAGTACGATCTGTATCTGGCGCTCCACTCCAACGCCTCGCCGGAGAGCCGGGCCGGGCAGGAGCGGGGCATCATCGTCTTTTACTATCCCGGCAGCGCGGAGGGACAGCGGGCCGCGGAGCTGATCGCCGGAGAGCTCAGGCAGATCTATCCGCTGCCGGACAAGGTGACCACCCGCACCACCACGGCCCTGGGGGAGGTGCGCCAGCCAAGGTTCCCGGCGGTGCTGGCGGAGATCGGCTACCATGATAATTACGAGGACGCCCTGTGGATCGAGGGGCATACGGAGGCCATCGCCCAGCAGCTGGCCCGGGCGCTGACGGCCTACTTCGGCCTGCCGTTCATCTACCCCTCGCCGGTGCGGGAGGGGATCGTCACCGTACGGGACGGCACGCTGAATCTCCGTGCGGCGCCGGACCCCACGGCACCTATCCTGGCCGGGCTCCCCGACGGCGCCGCCGTGGCCATCTACGGCGAGTGGGAGGGGTGGTATGTGGTCCACTACGGAGATCTGGTGGGGTACGCGGCGGCCGCATATATCGAGACGGAGTGAGCGCCCGGCGCGGCCATGCATGTTTCGGGTAAATATACGCTTTTTCCTTGACAGCGCCGGAGGAAATGATTAAACTAAAAAAAGATAATCATCGGGAGGCGAAAGGGGTGCCGGCCCGATTGTTTTCTGACCGTGCGACCGCGCCGGAACTGCGGCGCGGTCTGCATCTGCAAAGAACCAATACCGACAATGAGGAGGAAGATCACGATGAATCCCATCATCGCGGCCCTGCTGGGCCTGGTGATCGGCGGCGCCATCTGCTTCCCGCTCGGTATTCGTTATCGGAAAAAAGTCTCTGAGAAGGAAATTTCCAGTGCCGAGGAAGAGGGCACACGCATTATCAACGAGGCCATCAAGAGCGCAGAGTCCAAAAAGCGCGAGGCCCTGCTGGAAGCAAAAGAAGAGATTCTGAAAAGCCGCAGCGAGTACGAGAAGGAAGAAAAGACACGCAGAGCCGACCTGCAGCGGCAGGAAAACCGCCTGCAGCAAAAGGAAGAAAACCTCGACCGCAAGACCGAGGCCATTGAAAAGAAGGAAGAGTCCCTGGCCCAGAAGCACGCGGCCATCGACAAGGAAAACGAGGAGATCAAGGTCATCAAGCGCAGCCAGACGGAAATGCTGGAGCGCATCTCCGGCTTCACCGCCGAGGAGGCCAAGCAGTACCTGATCGCCCAGGTGGAGTCCGAGGTGACTCACGAGACTGCCCTCAAAATCAAAGAGGTGGAGTCCCGGATGAAGGAGGAGTGCGAGGCCCGCGCCCGCGAAGTGGTGGCCCAGGCCATCCAGCGCTGTGCCGCGGACCAGGTGGCCGAAATGACCGTCAGTGTGGTTCCCCTGCCCAATGACGAGATGAAGGGCCGCATCATCGGCCGGGAGGGCCGCAACATCCGCACCATCGAGACCCTCACCGGCGTGGATCTTATCATCGACGATACGCCGGAGGCCATCACCGTCAGCTGCTTTGAGCCCGTGCGTCGGGAGATCGCCCGGCTGGCGCTGGAGAAGCTTATCGCCGACGGCCGCATCCACCCCACCCATATTGAGGAGATGGTGGAAAAGGCCCGCCGGGAAGTGGAAGCCACCATCAAGGCCGAGGGTGAGCGCGCTGTGTTCGAGTGCGGCATCCGCAGCCTGCATCCCGAGCTTGTGAAGATGCTGGGCCGGCTCCATTACCGCACCAGCTACGGCCAGAACGTGCTGCAGCACTCCATCGAGGTCAGCCACATCGCCGGCATGATGGCCGCGGAGCTGGGCGCCGATGTGCAGGCTGCCAAGCGGGCCGGCCTGCTCCACGATCTGGGCAAGTCCGTGGACCATGAGCTGGAGGGCACCCATGTGGCCCTGGGTGTGGAGTTTGCCCGCAAGTACAAGGAGCGGGAGGACATCATCCACGCCATCGAGGCCCACCACAACGATGTGGAGCCCCGGACCATCGTGGCCTGCCTGGTCCAGGCGGCGGACGCCATTTCCGCTGCGCGGCCTGGCGCCCGGCGCGAGAATCTGGAGAACTATATCAAGCGTCTGGAGCAGCTGGAGACCATCACCGGCTCTCACCCCGGCGTGGACAAGGCCTATGCCATCCAGGCGGGCCGGGAAGTCCGGGTCATGGTCAAGCCCGAGCAGGTCAGCGAGGACCAGATGGTCATCCTGGCCCGGGACCTGGCCAAGAAGATCGAAGAGGAAATGGAGTACCCCGGCCAGATCAAGGTGCATCTGATCCGGGAGACCAAAGTGGTGGAATACGCCAAATAATCAGTAAAGCGGGCGGTGCGCCGGTAAGCGCACCGCCCGCTTTCGCGGCTGCCTGGTCAAGGAGAGAATGTGACACGGAGATAAGGACGGCTCTGGTCCGGCAGCAGCTGACCGCACTCCACTGTGTAGCGCTGTGCCTGCTCTGTCAGAGTCAGGATCAATTGCACCCCATCCGGCATCTCCCGCACTTCTGCACGGGAGATGAAGTCGTTGGTATCCGGCAGGGGACCAGCAGAAAACTCCGTGGGAAGACCGTGTGCCGGGGCGGCCTCTCGTTCCTCCGGGGACGGTGTGCCGCTGGTGAGAACGGCTTCCCGGAAAGTCAGGGTCAGAGTGTGCTGCTTGGAGTCATAGGCGGTGTCTGTCAACGGAATGGAGCTGGCGGCGGCGAAAAAGCTGCCCGGATTGTCCGCGGTGGGGCCAAAGGAAATCTCTGCACCGCTGAGTCCAAGCCGTACATCCACCAAAGCTGCTGGGCCGTGGTCCCAGCCAAATGTGTAGGCTTCCTCGAGGGGGGCCACGTACGCGCTGGTCGTTTCATCACCCCACTGGCTGCCGGAGGGGGCGGGGCGGCCGCTTTCGTCCAGCCGCACCACAGCGCTGGCCTCTGTGACGGAAGGAAAACTCATAGCGGCATTGATGGTGTTTTCTCCGCCGTGCACCACCCGGATCTGCCCTTGGGACAGGACCTCCCAGGAGAAAACCTGCTCTCCTGAGGAAAAGAGGGGGAGGGCGACACCGGTCTGCCCGTAGACCCAGTGAAACACACCGCCGCCTGCTTTGGTACGTCCGTACACCAGGAAATCTCCCTCGCAGGGGAGGGTCTCCTGTACGTCTATCTCCTCTGCCTGGTAATAGGTGCGGAGGGCTTCCTCTGTAACGGGAAGCGTGAACTGCGGAGTCAGAGATGAGTCGGGCGAATCTAAGTCGGATGGTACCTGTGCGGCTTCCTTTTCATCGGGCGGCGCTTCAGGGAGTTCTTTATGGGCGCTGCAGCCGGTGAGCAGGCTCAGCACCAATAAAATCAGCGTGAACTGTTTCATAGCAAGACCTCCTTTTTTGCACTGTATCATCCGTGAAGACAAATGTCCTTACAAAGCGGTAACAGTTGACAATTTCAGGAGGAACGGATACAATAAAAAGCCAGTGAAAACCATCCACTTGCAGCGATCACACATTATATATAGAAGGATTTGAGAGAATATGGCACAGGATAAAAGACAGGTAGACGCCATTACCGCCCGGGACGTGGATTTTGCCCAGTGGTATACGGACGTCTGCAAAAAGGCGGAGCTGATCGACTACACCTCCGTCAAGGGTATGTTCATCTACCGTCCCTATGGCTACGCTATCTGGGAGAACATCCAGGCAGAGCTGGACCGGCGCTTCAAGGCCACCGGCCATGAAAACGTGTATCTGCCCGTTCTGATCCCCGAGTCCCTGCTCCAGAAGGAGAAGGACCACGTGGAGGGCTTTGCCCCCGAGTGCGCCTGGGTCACCATGGGCGGCAGCGAGAAGCTGGAGGACCGGCTGTGCGTGCGCCCCACCTCTGAGACGCTGTTCTGCGAGCACTACGCCAACATCATCCACTCCTGGCGCGATCTGCCCAAGCTCTACAACCAGTGGTGCTCCGTCCTGCGCTGGGAAAAGACCTCCCGACCCTTCCTGCGTCACCGGGAGTTTTTGTGGCAGGAGGGTCACACCATGCACGCCACGGCGGAAGAGGCCCGGGAAGAGACCATGCGCATGCTGAACATCTACGCCGACTTCATGGAAAACGTCCTGGCCATGCCCGTCATCCGGGGCCGCAAGACCGACAAGGAAAAGTTCAACGGCGCCGAGGAGACCTACACCGTCGAGTGCATGATGCATGACCACAAGGCCCTGCAGGCCGGTACCAGCCACTACTTCGGCGACGGCTTCGCCAAGGCCTTCGACATCACCTTCGCCGGCAAGGACAACCAGCCCCACCATCCCCATCAGACCAGCTGGGGCGTTTCCACCCGTATGATCGGCGGCATCATCATGACCCACGGCGACGACAACGGCCTGGTGCTGCCTCCCCGCATCGCTCCCACCCAGGTGGTGGTGATCCCCGTGGCCGCCCACAAGCCCGGCGTGCTGGATGCTGCCGCTGCCCTGCGGGACCGTCTGAGCGCTGCGGGCCTCCGGTGCAAGCTGGATGACTCCGACAATTCTCCCGGCTGGAAGTTTGCCGAGTATGAGATGAAGGGCGTGCCCGCCCGCGTGGAGATCGGCCCCAAGGATATGGAGAAGGAGCAGTGCGTGGTGGCCCGCCGGGATACCGGCGAGAAGGTGACCGTGCCTCTGGCGGAGCTGGAGGAGACGGTGAAGCGTCTGCTGGACGAGATCCACGACAACATGTTCGCCATGGCGCTGAAGAACCGGGAGGAGAACACCTTCGATATCTCCACCCCCGAGGAGGCCAAGGCCATCGCCGAAGGCAAGGGCGGCTTCCTGCGGTCCAAGTGGTGCGGCGACCTTGCCTGCGAGCTGGCCATGAAGGAGCGCGCCGGCGTCACCTCCCGCTGCATGCCTCTCAAGCAGTCCGGCACGGAGGGCGTGTGCCCCGTGTGCGGCAAAAAGTGCACGACCGACATCTACTGGGGCGTGGCGTATTAAGGAAAACCGCTGTTTTCCCGACAGGGAGACAGGCGTCTTTGAGGCTCCAAAAAAAACTTGAAAATTTCATGAAAAACAGAGAAAATCCCCTTGACAGCAAGGGGATTTTCTTTTATTATAAGGGAGTCCGCGCGAAAGGTGTGCTCTGACGCGCGGTCATGCGATGAACCGGGAGATTGCTCCGCAAGGAGGTAACTTCCGGGGAGTATGTCCGATAATCGGGCGGCTGAGAAGGATCTGTACGTTGCGTAGATCGCTGCGCCATGACCTCGTTACCGGCCGTATGGTTTCATGCGCCGGTATTTTTCATGAGCTGGAATGATACGCACGGATAAGCGTATAGAAAAATCTCTCGCCGTAGGTCGTCGAGACTGCGTGAAAACAACCTACGAAATCAGGAGGAAACAACCATGGCACAGAAAGAAATGATCCGCATTCGTCTGAAGGCCTATGACCACCAGGTCATCGACCAGAGCGCAGAGAAGATCGTCGAGACCGCCAAGCGCACCGGCGCTGAGGT
>PPYE01511252.1_pt1 | contig 37843 bp, 31 predicted proteins | sample 1559881 | NCBI WGS metagenome assembly PPYE01 (sample SAMN08240022, study PRJNA423297) | Human gut metagenome, whole genome shotgun sequencing project. | reverse complement strand
AGAGTTTTCAATACAAAGTCGCAAGCAACGGCAGGGACATCGACTGGGAGGCATACCTTGAACACACCTCAGACCAGGGCGGCACATACGCTTTCAAGGTGTACTATCTCATAGTTGGCAAAAATGCGGAAGGGGGAAGTATAGTTGGCTAGTTTCACGGAAAATCTCGGACTTAAAAAGCCCGACAGGACGGACAGGTTCAGCATCGAGGACTTCAACGGCAATATGGATATTATCGACACTATACCCGATATGGCGAGCGGACAGAGCCTTGTGGGTGTGTCAGTGGGAGAAGCGTACGGAAATATAGGTATAATAGGCATAGCGGAGGCGGTCGAAGATGAAAATATATGAGGGAACAGACGGACTAAGAGGATTAGTCAAGAAGCTTATCGAGGTCTATGACTTTAAGAAAGTTGTGTTCGAGGGCGATAATGCGAGTATTGATACCAAAGATGCCACCTTTCAGCTTTGGGTAACAGATGAACTGTTTTTAAGGGGTCAATTTACTGATACTGCGGCACACGGTTGGTGTGACCTAAGAACTGAAGCATTGACTTGCCCGTGTGTTAGCATAACAAATTATAAAAGCGATAAAAGAAGATGGATTATTTATAAGCAAAGTGATTTAGTTGCTATAGGTATAGACAATAACACAGCTAGTAGACCTAATATAAATATAATAATTGGCGAAATAACTAATTATGAAACAGGAGAAACTGAAATAGGCATGACAACAAGTTGTGCTACTAATACTATTGACAAATATGCTGTTTTTACAAACGGAATGTCCGTACTGTCTACACCTTATAGGTATTTTTGTCAACAAAAGTCAGTAACATCACTTACTCCTGTAGTTTCTACCAGTCAAAACATGGCACTGCGCCGCACGATTTCAGCAGAGCAGTTCATCACGGTGTTTACTGTGGTGATATCGTTCTATTTCGGCACGCAGTATCAGAAAAACTATAAAAATAACAAGGAGGATAATTATCATGGCAGCGACAATTAAAGGCATTGATGTTTCTATGTATCAGACAAACGTAGATTTCGCAAAGGTCAAAGCGGCGGGCTACAGTTTTGTTATTATCAGATGCAATAACTGGGATCACACGAAGAACTGTGTAGTAAAAGACCCGCTTTTTGAAACGCATTACAAAAATGCAAAGGCAGCTGGGCTTGACGTTGGTGCATATTACTATACATGGCAGACAACGGTATCCGGTGCGAAACAGGACGCAGTTCTTTGTCTCGATTACATCAAGGGCAAAACTTTTGAATACCCGATTTACTTTGATCTGGAGTGGCAGAAAGCTTTTGCACGCGGTAAAACGGTATGCTCCGACATGGTAAAAACTTTTTGCACTGCGCTGGAGGAAGCAGGCTACTTCGCAGGTCTGTATATCAGCCGCAGTCCGCTCCAGACTTACATAACAAATGATGTCGCAAGACGCTATGCACTGTGGATTGCAGAATACAACAGCAAGTGCAACTACGGCGGCACATACGGTATGTGGCAGTACAGTTCAACGGGCAAGGTCAGCGGTGTTTCCGTGCCGGTAGACATGGATTACTGCTATGTGGATTACCCATCTGTGATAAAGGCTAAGGGGCTTAACGGGTTTAAGGCTACTAACACAAGCACGTCTAAGGTACTTGACAGTTCGGGCTTTAAGAAAGGTGATAAATCCGATGGAGTTCTTGCACTGAAACAGCTCCTTATGCTGGCAGGGTACAAACTTGACAACAACGGCACGTTCGGAGACGGTACCCTAAAGGCGGTCAATGCTCTGTTGAAAAAGTGGGGCTATACTCAGAACGGTATTGCGGGGACTAAATTTATTAAAAAGCTGTCTGCAACGATAAAGTAAAGGAGTAGCTTATGGATACAAAAGAAACATCATACAGCCAAATGGTGACAGTCACTAGGCTTAATTACAGGAGCGATTGCAACTTCACCGCCGGAACGATCGTTGGCGTTCTCGAAGATAATACTCCGGTAAAAGTCGCTGATGATTTTTATGAATTTCATCACGGTCACTACTGGAGAAAAATCAAGCTTGGTCGCAAGCATTATTATGTTGTTGCTGATTGGCTTAAAAAGATTTAAAAGTAACAGCTCCGGGCAATCCGCTCGGAGCTGTATACTATATTAAAAGGAGGTCATATTTATGAAAAGTCCAATACCATGGATTGGTGGAAAGAGCCAGCTTAAAAGTAAGATCATCAAGTCTTTCCCGCCTACTGAAAGCTACAACAGATTTATCGATGTATTCGGCGGAGGCGGGTCTATACTTTTTGCAAAAGGCAAACACGCTGATCTAGAGATCTATAATGACGCCAACAGTGATTTGGTCAACTTTTTCAGATGCTTAAAATATCATTCTGATGAGCTTAAAAAGGAGATAAAATACTATTTAAACAGCCGGGAAATGTTCCTTGACTGCCGTGAGCGCATATCTGTAACCGGATTTACAGACATTCAGCGGGCTGCTATGTTCTATGTGCTTGTCAAGACAGGCTTCGGAGCAAGTCTGAGAACGTTCGGCTGCAACAAAAAGCGGCTTAACACAGATAATTTCGCAGATATCGAGGCAAGACTGGATGGAGTAGTGATCGAAAACAAAGATTTTGAGGATCTTATCAAGGTATACGACCGTGAGAAAGCTTTATTCTACTGCGACCCTCCATACCACAAGACAGAGCGGCATTACACTGTTAAATTTACCGAGGATGACCATGAGCGGCTCTGCAGAGTTCTTCACCAGATCAAGGGCAGATTTGTACTGTCGTACAACGATGACAAGTATGTGAGAGACCTGTATAAAGACTACAATATTCAGGCGGTCACCCGCAATAACAGTCTTTCATCAGGTGATTTCAAAGAGGTAATAATCACAAATTTCTAGTATTTTTTTTAGAGAATAAATAACGGATTTCGTTATTTATGTTGTAAAAAACATACCGGAGGTAATCATGAGAGTAAAATTAAGGGCTTTGCTTAATTCCAGGGGCATTACTCAGGCTGAACTTGCGCAGGCGACAGGCATCAGACCGTCCACAATCTCACAGCTTTGCAATAACATCGCTGTCGGTTTCAAATTTTCACATCTTGAGCTGATTTGCAGATTTTTAAAATGCGATTTAAATGACATTTTAGAGCTGTAAAAAATACGTTTCAAAAATTCTCGATAATTCAAAAAAAGTGATGAGTGTTTCGTTTTGTTGAAACATTTCATCACTTTTTTGCGTTTTGCTTGTCAGTTTTTTGGATTTTGCTTGTCAAACATCAACACCCAAAATAAAATCAATACTATATTTGCAGCCAAATAGGGCAACGCTGAGGAGCGACCCTATGCAAGCTGCGAGATAAAACGGTGGAAAGCAGCGGCAGCAATGTCGCTGCTTTTCGACCCTCTGAAAAAAAAGTCTGTAAAAAGTCAGTCAACTGTGGTAAAATAGAAATAACACAGGAGGCTGATTTTTTATGGGAAGAAGAAAAAGAGAACCAATGAGTGAAGGAAAAAAGAACATCATCGGAATGCTGCTCAAGGAGTATGATATCCGGTCAGCAAGGGATATAGAAGATGCTCTGAAGGATCTTCTTGGCGGCACTATACAGGAAATGCTTGAGGCAGAGCTGGATGAACACTTAGGGTACAGTTCATATGAACGCTCGGACAACTCCAATTACCGTAATGGAAAGAAAACAAAGAAGATACGTGGAAATTTAGGCGAAACCGAGATCGAAGTACCACAGGATCGAGACGGAACATTCGAGCCTAAGGTCGTAAAAAAGCGTCAAAAGGATATTTCAGGTATCGAACAGAAGATAATATCGCTGTACGCAAAGGGCATGACAACACGCCAGATAAGCGATACCATCGAAGATATTTACGGATTTGAGGTCAGCGATGGTATGGTATCCGATATCACAGACCGTCTCCTTCCGCAGATAGAGGACTGGCAGAAACGTCCGCTTGATGAGGTTTATCCCATTGTATTTATTGATGCTGTACATCTTTCTGTACGAGAAAACGGACAGATAAAAAGCTTGCAGCGTATGTTGTTCTTGCTGTCAGTCTTACAGGACATAAGCAGGTATTGTCCATACATATCGGTGAAAACGAGAGTGCAAAGTACTGGCTTGGCGTTCTGAACGAGCTAAAAAATCGTGGCGTAAAGGACGTCCTCGTGATATGTGCCGATGGTCTTTCGGGTATGAAAGGAGCCGTAACAGCGGATACCGCCGTCTGAACAAACAGAGAAGCGTATTTCCGAGCGATACGGCGCTGTTGAAGGCTCTGTATCTTGCAACTCATAAAATAGCGAAAAAATGGACTATGCCACTGAGAAACTGGTGCAGAGTTCTTGGTGAGCTTGAAATCATGTATCCCGACAGGCTTGGCTGAGCGAGCCGCTGAAAATCAGCCTGATTCCATTGCGCTGTGCTCCACTCCATCAGGCTGATTTTCAAAAAGAACCTTGACAAATTACAGTACCCATTGTATACTGTAAAAAATTAGAGTAGCAAATTTTATGCCACTCCCAACTAATGTTTTTATCACAGTTGATTAATTTACAGAGATTTTTTCGCAGAGCCAGCTTCGCTCACAAACGGTAAAAAATGCGTGTCTGCACTATCCGTCCGGTTTCCGTTTTACTTTATGCTCAACCTATCCGTCAATCTCAAAAACGCAAGCAGAAAATATAATAAAAACGCACCAATTTCAAAACGGAGTTGAATTTTTTTGCTGTAGCATAAAAACACAACCGCTGTACTTCATAATAATTAAGAACACTGCTTATCATCCAAAGATCCTATGTAATACCTCTACTACATCATCATTTTTAAGTCCATAGCTTTTCAAGGAATTGCTGTCAAATGGGTCTTGCCCCAACAAGTCAATAAAAGTATCAATATCTAATTTAACTTTTGCGGGTAATTCAGATACGCTTTCAAGCATTAGCTCAGCTGTTATTCGTAAAATGTCCTTTTTGTGCTTCTTTATATCGCTCGAATCAACAGCTTCGCCTTTCTCTTTCATTTGTTTCAAGTCAAGATATGCCTTTGCCTTGAACAGAATAAGATATTCAGGGCGAAGAACAGACAGGCCGTTTCTTACAACTTTTCCTTCCAGCAAAGCTTTATAATACTCATCATCAAGCAGAATTGCTGACAGACTTGAAACAGAATCATCTATGTGTATTGGTGTGATCCCTGTCATTTTACGAAGTTCAAAATTATTCCTACAAAACAGTTCTATCATTTTAGGATAGGTATCATCTTCAGGTTTATCAAATCTGTAAAACTGCGGCTTTTGTACACTTGTTGTCTTATTTCGGTATCTCCCGTTCTGAATAAATTTCCAGAATCTTTCTCCAAACTCAGGCGTAAGAGCCTCGACTATCAAAACCATATCCAGATCCCTTGTTGCTCTGAAAGTTGCGTCATTGCTTTCAAATATAATATCACAGGCTGCACCGCCTATAAGCACATATTGTTCTTCGTAGTCGGCAAAATAGTTTCTGAAAGTATCTAATCCTTTTACCACACATATTCCTCCAACATCTCGTTTATAGATTTCATTACTCTTTCGTCCTGCAATTCTTCATCGGTCAATGACAGGGATGCGCTTAGTGGGTCTTGTATCGACTTCTGCCCATAGTCAATGAAATAGCCAAGCTCAAGAACAATACAGCCAATTTCTTCTCCTCTGCGGACTTGTTTCAGCTTTTTTATACCTGTGTCAGCAAGCTCTTTTTTCGTCACCCCATAGGTAGGGTAGTCATTATCTGACAGCAATGAATACTCACATAAAGCCGTAATGCCAGCCTTTTTCTCCAAGTGAATGTCGCTTGGAAAAGCATATCTTCTGATAACAGGTTTTCTCAAAATATGCTGTATCTGTTTCCACAACTGCTTTACATCAGGCGGAATGGTAATAGCTCTTGACTTGCCTTTTGTGTCGAGAATATTCACATTCAGGTATTCTATTTCATCAAAACATCTGCTTGCTGACGTTTTTGATACACCCAATTTTTCGGCAGCTGTTGATACTGTTACTTTATCCCACTTTTCATATATCGCAGTAAGTATCAGCTTTTGCGTCAGAAATGAAATAAGCTCGACAGGTGCGATATCACGTTCGCCCGAATTTGAAAGCAGACAGCCAATGAACGGCAAATATATCTGCTTGTCTTTCAGCACAAAAGGGATACCGTCCTCTATAAGTTTTTCCTTTATATAAGGGGTGGTGGATCTAAGAAATATGGCACAGTTCAGTCCTGAAATATTCTGAACTTTAGCCCTGTCCTTTCGGAGAGCAACAAGTCCGATATCGTTCTTTGGCTGAATTGCAAGCCAGCCCATTCCGTTGGTTTCAACATTAAAGAGATCGTATCGTCCCTTAAAAGCCAGCGGAAGTTTATCGTACAAGTCGTTATTTTCTTTGATCGTAACTCTTTGTCTTAAAGTTTTTTCTAAGTATTCTTTCATATGCTCACCTTTTTATATTTGTAACGTATTTTAAGTTACAAATATAAAATAACATATTTTCATCAATGTGTCAAGCCACTTACATATTTTTCTCACATTATTTTATGTACAGCCTATCCGCTAATCTGAGAAAGACAAGCAGGAAATCAAAGTCAGTGTTCAACGTTGTCTGCAACGGGTCGCCCTCACGGATACGCATGGTGCGCCTTATTTCTTTAGGTATGACAACTCTGCCGAGATCGTCGATCCTGCGGACAATTCCTGTTGCTTTCATATTTATGACCTCCGTTGTTTTTTCAAAATTGCAGTAATATTATTTGCAGAGGTGGGGAATTTATGCAGGAAAAAAGCGAGTGATAATCGTATGGATTTTAGCTTTTATTGTTCATTATCACATTGATTGGGAAATGTAGTATATAACTAATACGATTATCATTATTATTACGATTGCAGCGGCTATAATGGCATTTACTTCATTGGTTGTCCTTGGAAGTTCTTCAAGATCAGCTTCTAAATAATTAGGATCTAACTGTTTCAATTTTTCGTCAACTCTATTTATTGAATCAAGCCATTGCCTTTTATTTTTATAGTTATGGCGGTAGGACGTTTTTCGACATACAGAATATATATATGCATATTGTTGGCGTATGATTTTCCAAAGATATGTTGTCTTATATTTGTCCGGTATAGTATGTATGATATGTTCTATTGATTCGATCATTCCCAATGATAGTTCCACGAAAATATCATAAGTGTACTCACTATCATTAGTTGTATAACTGCCATTCTTACCATATTCAGTCGTTGTATTCATTACAAATGAACTATTTAAAAAAGCAAGCAAATCAGAATTGATTCTTTGAATCAAAGCTTTGTTTTCTTCGTATTTTTTTGGTGAGCTATCATAATTGTCATCAATTACAGATATCGAATTTTTTAACACTTTAATTTTCTGTTCTCTTTTAAAGCGGTCAGAATCTACAAGTGCCATTCTTGCTTTTCCATAGCTGGAGTAAAAAATAGCCTCAATATTTGTTGGCTCATACTGCTCTACCATGTTATAGTATTTTTCACATTCTTCCCAATCTTCTTTAGCTTTTGCACGGCGTGCGTTTTCGAGGGAACGCTCTACAAAAGAGGTGTTATCGACTGTGACTTTACTTCCTGACACATCGACCTTGCCATTAACTTCGACAATAAGACGTTTAGCTTCTTCAGGTGAATATTTAGCACCGCAATACTGACAGATAAAGCAGCCGTCCTCTTTGACTAAATCATTGCTACCGCAAACTTCGCATACGATTTGTTTCATGCTTTAACATCTTCTTTCTGTGATTTGTATTTTCGTGATTAAAAAAATTATTATATTTCTGGTCCGCTATAATGTGGTAAACCAGCTAAATCCATGTTTTCGTTATAATAATCAATACTATATACTGACAATGCGAGTGCATTACTTCCATTTGGTGTTATGGATAACAGGTAGACATAGTTTCCGCATTTTACCGAAACCGAATCAGACTCGTCAGTTAAGTAATCTCCGGTGTACCTATATCTTTCTAAAGAAGTGTCAAGAATATCACACGAATCGCTAATATCTTCAGAAGAAAGACCAACATCAGTGTATAAAATTGCACTGGCATAAAACATTCTGAGTATATTTAAAGCGTCAACTTCCGAAATTTCATCGCTCGTTTTTTCAATAGTACAGTCTGCGTCTTCGTAATATTCCCTTATCCATTCTCCTAGATCATCATATATGATAGACATACTTTCAATGCTGTTATCATCTGAGCCGGTAATAGTGCATTTAAGTTTTGTTGGTGTGTTGTTGACAGTTATAGTGCAGATAACCTCAATGTTTCTCGTTTCAGTTTCATTAATGCTGTTTTCGTCATAATCAAAAACAGACATATTTTCTTTTGCATAATCTAATTTCTTTTTTACATTTGTTATAAATGTATCTTCATGGACATCTTGCGTAACCTCGCTTGTGGTTAGCGTGGTGGTCGCAATCTCATCTGACGTTGTTGTTGAGATCGCTGTTGTTGTGAAATCGGTTTGCTGTGAATTATTGGTTGATTTATTGCTGCTTTTAGTATTGTTTCCACAAGAACTTAAAATCAATGTTGAAATAACAAGTGATAATACTAAATAACCATTCTTCATAAGAAATTCCTCCATATTCTTCTATAGTGCTTTTTTTGACACTATTTATTTTGTACTGTCATTATACCACTTTATTTCCACGATTTGTTAAGCTGGCTGCTTAGGATAACGATTACATTTTGTAAACAAAGTGTAAATTTTGCAGATGTAAACGTTGATAGGGGGCGTTTTTGAAATAAGGAGTGGGGAGCGAGGGGTCTTATTTCAAAAAGTGGGGAGATTTTGAAATAAGGGGGTAAAAAATTCCGCCGCAGGTCGCATTAATTCGTGACCTGCGGCGGCCTTGCATTATTTTATGTATAGCCTATCCGCCGATCTGAGGAGTGCAATTTTTTCGTGCAACATAATGCTCGTCAATAGTTGGAAATGTATGTTTAGAACGCCACAATAACATTACGATTTTTACACGAATATTAAAATTATGATATAATTTTCGACCGCATAGTGCTAAAATATAGTTGCAAACAAAACTAGAATCAGAAAGGACGGTTAAAAATATGAGAAGATTTAATGGCTATATGCACGGCATCGATATCGGAGGCTGGCTGTCACAATGCGATTACAGTAAGGAACATCTTGATAATTTTATTACAGAGGAGGACATCAAGCGTATAAAGGGCTGGGGCTGCGACCATGTTAGAGTGCCTGTGGATTATAATATCTTTCAGGACGAAAACGGCTTTATAGAGAGTGGCTTCGACTATGTTCAGAAGTGTATCGATTGGTGCGGAAATAACGGTATCAATATGATACTTGACCTCCATAAGACAATGGGCTTTTTCTTTGACAAGTCTCAGGCTGAAAGCGGATTCTTTGATAACGCTGAGCTTCAGCAGAAATTCTATGACCTTTGGGAAGAGTTTGCAAAGCGTTTCAGCAAATATTCTGACAGGGTCTCTTTTGAACTTCTCAATGAGGTAACTGACCCTAAGTTCAGCACAAAGTGGAATGCTATCATTGAAAATACCATAAAGCTTATCAGAAAATATAGTGCTGATATAAATATCATTGTGGGCAGCTACTGGAACAACTCTATTGATTCAATGAAAGATCTTGATAAGCCTTATGACGAGCATATAGTTTATACTTTCCATTGCTATGACCCATTTCTTTTCACTCATCAGGCTGCCTATTGGGTAGATGAGATGCCGAGAGATTTCAGGATCGATTATCCGGGAAGCGTCCCAAAATACAGAAGTGAGGTAAAGCGTCTTGGTCTTGAATATATGCAGACATACGAGGAGGTCAAGACAGAGAAATTTACGCCTGATTATTTTATGGGAAGATTTGCTGAGGCTGTAAGGGTCGCAGAGGAAAGAAATGTTCCTATGTATTGTGGCGAATACGGTGTTATAAATCTTGCATCTGCTGAAAATACTCTTAACTGGTACAAGGATATAAGCAGTGCCTTTGAGAAATGTTCTATCGGAAGAGCGGCTTGGTCATACAAGGGTGTTGACTATGGCTTTATTGACGGACATCTTGACGGCGTTCTTGATGAACTGGTAAAGTATCTTTAATAGATCATTTCTTAATATAACTCCATTTTTGGACAAGCTCGGTCACGTTTGCCGAGCTTGTTTTTTATGCTTAGTTTCATAAATTGATGTTTGCTCATAAAATTCTATTTACGATAATTATTTGATATAAATAATTGAATATTGATATAATAGTTTTAAAACAAAGCGTATAATATAAACATAATAATTCATAGTCACTTTCTTATAATAACTTCCGAATAAACAGACCTGCTTGAATATCAAGTGGGTCTGTTTTCATATATTTATAATCTTTCATAAATTCGATATTAAACACTTTTATGATATTTATGTTACGTTTTTGATATAAACAAAACGTTTACATAGTTATAATATATACAGAAACAACAAAATAAATTGCTTTTAGCAAAAAATTTTATTGAAAAATAGGAGGAAAAGGTTATGAAGATCAAAAAATTTGTAGCAGGTCTTTCAGCAGCGGTTCTCGCAGCAACAATGATGTCAGTTTCTGTTTCGGCAGCAAAGCTAGGCGATGTTGTTCATCCGTCAGAGGAGGACTCAAAAATGAATGACTCATATTACTCTATCGGAGCAATGGGCTTTTATATGGGTCAGGACTGGACCTGGAATCAGGGCGACTGGGTAGGCATCGATGATGCTGGCAAGATAACTGTTGAATATAAGATAAGCAAAGTTATCGCTGATAAGACAATGTCAGGAAAGGGAACTCTTGGAGATATGGGCGTTATGGTGGCTAATCTTCCTGATGGTGTTTATCCTGTGGACGTTAAGATATCTGACGCAAAGTTCGTTGCCGAGGACGGCACAACAACAGTTTTTGATTCGCTTAATTCTATCACTTCAATGGACGAGGACGCAGAGGGTGGAATAAGAATACATATCAGACCAACTGACGAGGTCAATGAGGAAACAGGCGAGGTAACAAAGAAAGCTTGTCCTGAGGTCGCAGGCTGGGAGAAGGAAGGCGCTTTCAACGGCGGCACACTTTCAATGACGCTTGATTTCGGTGTTGCATCTGCTGAGGGCGGAGAGTCAAAAACAGATGCTTCAAAGGCAGATCCAAAGTCTGATGCTTCAAGCTCAAAGGCTGATACGTCAAAGAAAGACGTTTCTTCATCTAAAGCGGATGCAGGCAAGACTTCTGCAGCAGCGGCTACGTCTTCAAAAGCATCTGACAATACATCTAAGGCAGCAGAAACAGGTGCGGCTGTTGGCGGAGCACTTGCAGTTATCGCTCTTGCAGGCACAGCAGTGATCGTTGCAAAGAGAAGAAAGTAATATTCGGAGGTATGGCTATGAATAATGCAAAAAGAGTTTTGACATTTGCCCTTGCAGTTTGCTCACTTTCAGCATTTGCATCTTGCGGAAGTTCAAGTGATTCATCAAGCAAGGTAGTTGACAAAAAGCTTAAGGAAGATCAGCAGCAGATAGTTCAAAGACTTGCTGATGATATGAAAGATGTGAGAGATCTCAAAAGCAACGAAATAAAGTGGTTTTCACATTGGGATATCAACCCTACTGAGGCAGAGGACAAGGAGATAGGCGCTGACCTTGCTTTGTTCAAGACAAAGTATAATGGTAAGATAAACTGGGTGCAGACCACTTGGGAAACTAAGTTTGACGATCTTGCGGCACTTGTAATGTCAAATGATTCACCTGATTTCATCGGTGCTGATGATATGGACGTTTTCCCTAAGGGTGCTATAAAGTCAATGATAGAGCCTATTGACGATTATATCGATCTTTCAAAGCCTCTTTGGACAGACATAAAGGGTGCGACAGATCAGTTTATGCTTGGCGATAAGCATTATGTGAGCGTTATCAGAACAGACCCTGCATATGTTTTTGTATACAACAAGCAGACAATGGAAGATAACGGCTATGACGATCCTGCTGAGCTTTTCAAAGAAGGCAAGTGGAACTGGGATACATTCACAGAAATGTGTCTTGATTTTACTGACGCTGAAAGCGATAAATACGCTCTCGACGGCTGGTATTATGAAAAGGCTTTGCAGCAGTCTTCAGGTGTGCCGCTCATCGGTATCACAGACGGCAAGCTTGTAAACAATATTTCTGACCCTATGATAGCAAAGGCTCAGAATATGATGTATGAGCTGCAGAAGAACAATGTTGTTTATCCAAAGCACGAGAATAACTGGAAACTCAGAGGCGACGCAGAGGGAAGCGGAATGGCAACAGGTCTGACGCTTTTCTATCCTATCGGACTTTGGGCACTTGAGAATGCTCCGTCAACAACTGTAAACTATGGTGATGTATCAAAGGGAGAGGTAATGTTCGTTCCTGTTCCTTGCTCAGCTGATAGCGATAAACAGTATATCCCTTCAAGAGTACATGGCTTTAGCATTGTTAAAAACGCTCAAAATCCTGAGGGCGTGGCAGCTTTCCTTGAATGCTGCCGTTATGCAGAGCTTGACGAGGCTGCACATCAGATAACCCTTGATCAGTACAAGGACGATTACGGCTGGACAGATGAGATGCTTGAAATGAGAGAAACTATCTATGATCTGTCTGCACAGAACCCTGTATTTGACTTTGAACAGGGCGTATCTGCCGACCTTAACTCTATTTGCGATACTGCAATAAGAGGAACAATGAATCCGCAGGAGTCAAAGAGCTGGTCACAGGTCGTTCAGGAAAATGAAAAGGCTATAGATTATCTTATCGACGAGGCTATGACTTCAATGAAAGAGGCTAAATAATATCTAATTATCAGAAAAAAGGGCGGCAGGGTGATTTGCCGTCCTTTTTCTATAAATATGAAGCTTTACTTGTGTCTGAAAATATGATATAATAAGCTAAAAAGCAGGGGGTGAAAGCTATGGAAATAAACAGAGAATTGTCTAAGCGGCAGTTTATGCAAAAGGAAAATGACTATCATCATTCACCATATGAAACGGAACTGGAATTTTATTCTGCGGTGCGGGCGGGCAATCTTGAAACGGTCAAACGTTTGTATACGCCGCTGGATACAAACGGAAAGGGCAGGCTCAGCAAAGACGACCTTAGAAACGTCAAGTATCATCTTGTCATAACCATAGCTATGTTGTGCAGGTTTTGCATCGAGGGTGGACTTGACCCGGAAACTGCGTATACCATAAGCGATATATACATTAATAAATGTGATGAGTGCCGCAATGAAGAAAGCGTTATGGCTGTACACAAGGAAGTTATCGTTTATTATACAAAGCAAATGAAAAAGGCTGCGTCACAGAACGTTTACTCAAAGCATATCCTTATGTGCTTTGACTGCATTTTCGATAATATTTACAAGGGCGTGACCGTCAATCAGATAGCTGATGAACTGAACATAACGCCTCAGTATCTTTCAAAGCTTTTCAGAGAGGAAGTTGGCGTAAAGATCTCTGATTTCATTATGTCAAAAAGGATACAAGCGGCTGAAAATATGCTGAGATATTCTGAATATAGTCCGCTTGATATAGCCAATTATCTTGCTTTCAGCTCGCACAGCCATTTTATTGCCTGCTTTAAGAAACAGACAGGACTTACGCCGAAACAGTATAGAGATCAGTTTTTCCGTGCAAACTGGAACAAGCATAGCACAAGCAGATCGAAAATTTAAGTTGATGTTAATAATCTGATATTTGCATTACTTTTCTGATATAAATATCACATCTGTTGAATTATAATACTTATAGAAGATAAAATTCTGATATTTATTCGGAGGTAATGAAAAATGAAAAAAGTTTTGGCTATGTCGATTCTCACAATGATAGTTATGTCTATGGGTGGCTGCGGTGCTTCATCTGACAGCAGTTCTTCGCAAGATGTCAGCAGCAAGGCGGAAACGGAAAGCAATTCTCCATACACGGTTGAGGCAGATTTCAGCAAGGGTGCGTCAAATGATTTTTCCATTTCAGCAGGCTGGTCAAATGGTGATCCGTTCAACTGTTCGTGGAGCGAAGATAACGTAACTTTCAATGACGGAAAAATGCAGCTTACCATTGACAGTATGGGCGATTCCGAAGCGTACAGAGGCGGCGAGTATCGTTCAAAAGAGAACTATGGCTATGGACTTTATGAGGTTTCGATGAAAGCCATAAAGAATGACGGCGTTGTATCATCGTTCTTTACATACACTGGTCCGTCGGAGGATAATCCTTGGGACGAAATTGACGTTGAAGTCCTTGGCAAGGACACAACAAAGGTGCAGTTCAATTACTACACCAATGGTGTTGGCAAACACGAATATATGTATGATCTTGGATTTGACGCTTCTGAGGATTTTCACACTTACGCATTTGAGTGGAAAGAGGACGGCATAACTTGGTATGTTGACGGAAAAGAGGCATACAAGGCTACTGAAAATCTGCCTGTTACGCCTGGTAAAATAATGATGAATGCGTGGAACGGCATTGGCGTTGACAGCTGGCTGAAAGCCTTTGACGGCACAGTTCCGCTGACGGCTGAATATGAGTGGGCAAGGTTTACGGCAGAAAAGTAAAGTGATCCGCATATTATGCTTGCTTCGATGTTTTGATTTTTTTAAGTTAATGATATTGATATTTGAACCGACCCCATTTGCTAGGTCAAAAAGTCTAGCGAATGGGGTCGGTTTATTTTACAAAGCATTTTTTATATTTCTTTCCGCTGCTGCAAGGACGGTAAATCATTTTTTCGCTTATGTCGGTGATGAACCTTATGTGCATAGAATAGTTTTGCCCCAAACGGCAAAACTATTTAACATAAGCCTTGATTTAAGTAACATTGTATGGTATAACCCGACTTTGCCACCAAAAAAGCCGTCAAACCCTTATAAAACCAGAGTTTGACGGCTAAAATCATATAATTATTCTGTATGCATATTTTAGAATATTTTTACAGCTTTTTTGATAGCCTTTAATTCTGAAATGAAATATAATTTGTATTCAAGTTCAACTTCAAAAGCAGAAAGAAATTTTTTTTAGTTCATCAACATCTGAATGAATCATTCGATAATAATCACCTGAAAACATATCAGCCTTCCAATCGTATAGAATATTTGTAATTGTATTCCCACTCATGCCGTAAGACCAGTAAGTATCATTGTCAGCGTTTGCAGAAATACTTTTTTGTGCTTTAAGCTGTAATACTCTTAGCATTGTAAGTGAAATGAAGCATATTATCAGGTGAGCTTTGATATGTTCACTGGTTCGTACATAGATCGGTCTTGCTTCAAGTGTGCTTTTCATTTCCCTGAACTGATCCTCTATCCTGGTGAGTCCATGATATTTTTCTATGATCTCTTTTGCACTCATATCCAGTTCTGAAGAAACGATTTGATAATATCCCATTAGTTTCTTGAATTCATTAAGCTTTTCATCATCAATCATGGAAAGAAGTTCTTGCGAATCAACGATCTCTCCGGTATTTTTGTTCAACATTTCTTTTCGGATATATTTTCTTATGGATCTGCTCTGAGCTGCGGTGACCCTGAATCCGTTTGGATTTGATCTGAGCTTGTCGATAAATTCAATGAAGTTTCTGTTCTCTCCTCTTTCCCGTTCATAGAATTTTCTGCTCCAGTAAACAACTACTTTCTGCTTGATCTTTTTCTTTTTCCCATCTTCATCAGTGACAGTGACCTCTGCAATTTTTGACTTGTACTTAAAATCAGGACTTTCTTCTGTGTAACCATCCTGCTCAACGATCCACTGACGGTCTGATCCTGTGCTTTTTTTGATACTCTTTGATACAATATATCCGTTACCGTTATTGATGACATGGCATATATTCGTTCCGCTGTACACGCCTCTGTCGGATACAAGAATAAATCTGTTAAGATCAAGATCGTTTACAGTATTTTTCATAGCTGTTCTCAGCGTCAGATGATCAAGTGTGTTTCCGGGAAACATTTCTATTGATATTGGGATACCGTTATCATCAAGAAAAAGACCCATTTGAACAATAGGCTGCTTTCTGTTTTCCTTGCTGACGCCCATTTTTCTCAGCCCTTTTTCTATGATATTCCCATCTTCATCGGTGATATCATCATCAGGCAGGTCTCTTTCAAAGAAGAAATTGGTCACATCATAATATACATTTGATACATTTCTTCCGATATTCTTTGAAATATTGCTGTTTGTACGTTTAAATATTTTGCTTCTGTTTTGAAATATTACATCAAGAACATCATAGACATTATCATCGTTTTTTGCTTTTCACAAGAGGTGTAACATATGAGTTGTTACGTCCCATAGCAGCGATCTTGGAATCAGGCTTTAAAAGACGTTCATATGTGAGCAGTCTGACTATTCCCTGAAGATCATACTGTATTTTTGAAGAGTGTTTGATGCTCGCAAACAATTCATCAAGACCTAGTGCAGAAAAGCATGGATCCAAAATGCATGGTGCAAGGTGTTTTGGTTCTCCTATGCATGAAATATCACCTTTTGTTAGCTGTATGTTATATATTTCAGGTCTGACAGAAGTTTCAACATAATCATTCAGCGCAGGGATCAATGGGTTTCCGTCTTTAAATGATTGTTTAAGTCTTTTCAGGTAATCAGGCTTTCCAGCATCAAATCTGGACAAAGGGCCTAAATTAAGTATTATTTTTTTGACGCAACTCTCTTGCCTTTGCTGTTTGTTATTCTTCGGCTTTCTGCTAGTCTTAAATATTCCGTTCCGTTATTTTTGAAAACGTCTATGAACATACCTTTTTCTCCTTGTAATATGAATATATGAATACACAATAATTACATCACAATTCAACAAAAAAAGTCAAGCAAAATGCGTAAATTCTTTGCTTGACTTCAAATTTATTTTTTGCAAGTGGCAAAGTCGGGATTATACACCATTTCCTTGCAGATTTCAACTGCCAAATCGTTTTTTTGTCAGTAAATGTGAAGTGGATTTATCACAGCTTTTGCACCCATAATATGAACAGGCGCTCTGAGGTTTACACCATGGTTATATATTTTTTTATCGGAACAATATCAAGGCTGTCGTAATAATACACGCATATAAAAGGTTTCCCATAACATTTCAGCAACACTCTATCATACAAAAATCCTATGTAACACCTCTATCACATCATCATTTCTTAACCCATAGCTTTTCAATGAATTGCTGTCAAATGGTTCTTGCTCTAACGAACTTTGATTGTTCTCCAACTCTGAGTTTCTTTGAATATATCCTGAGTCAATAACAATGTTGTTGCTATCTACCAACTTATATCCAATGCCAACGCTATTAGCTTTATTTTCTTCGCCTTTACTATCCAATTTAACTGTAAATCGATTTATGGAAATTATACCCATTTCATCCCATCTTTATCGGTCAAGGGTAGAATTGCATTCAGGTGTTACATACGATGTAAATTACTGAAAAATCTAATTGTTTTATCAATACAAGTGCAACATTTATACTTTGTTTACAAAATGTAATCGTTATCCTAAGCGGCCAGCTTAACAATTTGTTGAAAAAAAGTGGTATAATAAAAAAAGTATAAAATAATAAATGGTAATATTTTTAGCGGGACATAGATTTGTCCGATAGGTATGCTATAATACAGATAATAATATTTCACTGGATAATTTATTTCTTTATGAATTATGAAGATTTCAAAATATTGTACAATACAGAGAAAAATGAAAGAATATTTACATAATTACGATTAGTAGTAAGAAAAAAGGACTATTTGCATATAAATATAATATAGTGCAAACTATTGACTTATTTGTGTAAATGTTGTAAAATTATAATAGTAATTTTAATAATATTAGTGATTATGTACCATGTAGGAGCTTCTTATGGATAAAAATGAAATTGAAAAAATCATAACGCAGCTGAGAAATAACAGTACAGTAAAAAAATCTAAACAGATCTTAGCTGATATAAAACATATTGATTCAAGACTTAACGAAGATGTATTTAAATTAGCTGTAGTCGGTGAATTTAGCTCGGGTAAATCAACATTTATAAATGCTATAATAGGTATGGACCTGCTTTCTCACTCAACAGAAGAAACCACAGCAACATTAACTTATATTACTAATGTTAATGCAAAAGATGATAGAATCAACACATGTAAAGTAAACTATAGATCTGGGAAATCAATAATTCTGAAAGATCTATCATGCCTTTCTGATTACACAACTGCACAAAGTGGAAATAATGTGGCTGCAGAAATATCAAGTGTCGAAATTTACGTTAATTTTATAAATTCTGACTATCCGATTATGATAATTGATACACCAGGGTTAAACGGTGTTGCAGATGATCATCGTGAAATAACTCTGGAAGAAATAAAAAAGGTTCATGCTTGTATTTATGTCCTGCCATTAAAAGGCATTTCAAAGACGGATATTGATTTTATATATATTATCCAACAATATCAAAATAAAATTATATTTTTACAGAACTTTAAAGATGCTCTCAATGCCTATGAAGGGGAAACTCCAGAGGGAAAAATAGAGCAGATAGAAGATATACTGAAAAAAGAATTATATGATAATGGCATAAAACTTGATATTGAAAAGCCTATTTGCCTGTCTGCTCTAATGGCTCTTGTCTCAAAAGACAAACGTATAGAACGCTTATATAGTGATAGCCCGTTGTTAAGCGATGAGGAACGAAAGCTTTTGTATGATAATTCAGGCTTTATTGATTTTGAGGATACGCTGATCAAAATGATCGAGAGTGGCGAATATAAGAAAACCATAATTTCTTCTTCACTGAGAGCATTAGAGCAAATAGTTACTGAATTAATAAAAGAATTAACAGATGAAACCGCAGAAATGAAAGTTCTGATGCAAACCGATTCTAAAAATAAACAGAACTATATTCTACAAAATAGAATCGACAACTATAAAGAAAAAATGTCAAGTGAAAAGAAACGATTGGAGAATTTTGTTTTAGCTCGAAAAAGTGATGAGTTTTCTTTGTGCAAAGCTTTTGTTAAAGATTCTATCGATGATATAATTGATAGAATCTATGCAGATGTTGATGACGCATTAAACCAATATGAAGATATTAAATCTTTTTCCAACAGACATTCAAAAATGGAAATAGGCGAATATTACGCTGACAAATGCAATAAAGAAATTAAGAATTTAAAGAATAACCTTGATTCAACAATTCGTGAAGTATTACAGCGAATATACACATTGTCGATATTACAGGCGAAAAAGTATACTTCAAAAAAGGTTAAAAGCAATCAAAAACAGATAGAAATTTCTTTTTCGGATCCTAATATAGGTAAAATTGATCTTGATTTTAATAGTGAAAAGCAAAAGATCCAAAAGAAACAAAACGAACTATCGTATAATAGGATTGAATTAAAAAGTATAAAGAATAATAAAGACGATAATGAAAATAAATTAAAGGATCTGGAGGAAATAAAAAATCGTGAAGATGAAAGGCATGGTCTAGAAGCGAGAAATATCGAAAACTCTATAAATGCTTTAGGCAGTCGTCCATTACGCCGTGTTTGGTATACTTCTGAAACACGAACTAAAACGGTTTATCGGGGAGGTATAGGTTTTTTAGATTGGCTCTGTGGTCCTAAAACGGAAACGGAGACTTATTCAAAAGAGCATAACAATGATGATGAAATCAGAAATTGGGATCGTGAAAATGCAAATTTGATTGATCTAAAGATGAATGAAAATGAAAAACATAAAAATTTACAACGTGAAAATACAAGAAAGATCGAAAGTTTAAAACGAATCAAAGCGGTCAATGCAGCACAGACTGAGAAAATTGAAAAAGAAATACATAGACTGAGCAAGGAAATCCAAGAGGATAAAAATGACCTGGCGTTTCTGGAAAATAACGCAAAGAGGGAATTGCTTAATAACGCTAAAAAAGAACTTAAAGAACTTATTGAAAAGAAGTGTAGTGATAGTTGTGATTTGTTAATTGACTATTTAAGCAAGATGTTTGAAAACAATATACCAAAAATTATTGATTTAACATTAGATTTTTATGATAAAGTTATTGCATCAAAAATTGAAATGCTCAATGAATTTATAGAAGGTAATGAAAAAGAATTGTTTACAAAATATAATTCTAACGATAAAGATCTAAAGGAACTCAATTTAATTCTACAGAAAATAACTAAATAATGAAAGGAAGTTTTAATATGAAGAAATCTTATAGACAGCAGTATGTTGAGAATAAGCAAAAAATAACTGATTGTCTTGATGAGGCTATTGCATTTATGGATGAATTAGGATATTCAGACAGAAAAAATGCTTTGCAAAAGCAAAAGGAAGACCTTGAAACGGGTGAATTTACGATCGTTGTAGTTGGTGAATTCAGTGCTGGAAAATCGACTTTTTTAAATGCTTTAATGGGGAAAAAGCTTCTTCCTTCGTTTACAAGCGAAACAACTGCAACGATAAATTTTTTAAGACACAAGGATTGTGCGAAAAATGGTGAGGAGGGCTGTGTGTATTTCTCTGATGGGTCAAGCAAGTCGATTCCAGTTGCCGATGAAGAAACGATATCAAAATATGTAAGCACACGAGGCGAAAACGTTGCAGAAACAGTGCATCATCTTGATCTATATAAGGAATCAAAGTTCTTGGAGAATAATGTTACGCTTGTTGACAGCCCAGGTTTAAATGGTGTTGCAAGCGGTCATGCAGAGATGACCAAGGATCAGATCAGAAAATCAAGTGCAAGTATCTTTATGTTCAGCGCCAGACAGCCAGGTTCAAAAACCGATTTTGAAGTTCTTGCTGAACTAAGTAAGAGCGTGAGCAGTATCATATGTGTTCTCAATCAGATAGATGCCATTAAGACAAATGAAGGCGAAACTGTAGAGTCTGTTATTCAAAAACTAAAAAGCAACTATAAAGAGGTCATGGGGGATAGCGTTACTTCTATTCCTGAAATTTATCCTGTTTCAGCAAGACAGGCACTTTTGGGACGAGATGATTCGATGACTTACAATGATGATTTAGGAAATGAAAAAACACTTACATCAGAACAGCGTTCAGAAATAATAAAAAAATCAAGAATAGAAGAATTTGAAGACAGATTGTTTAAATATCTGACTCAAGGCGAGAAAGCTAAAGCATCATTGGAATCACCTATAAAACAACTTGAAAATATCATTTGTGAAGTATCAGATGAACTGAATGAAGAAAAGCAGATCTTAGATGGAAAATTTGATAAAGGTGACCTTGAACACCAAATAGAAGAACTCGAGGATAAGAAGGAAAAGCTTGAGGGAGAAATCCATTCAAAGAAAGTTGAAATTACGGGTTTGCTGGATGAAAATAAAAAGGAGATCATTGATAAGATAAAATCTGATGCTGAACGATTAAAAACTCGACTTATTCACAGAATGGATACATGGGAAGATGTTGAGGATATCGATCCGGAGAATATAAGAAAGCGACTTGAAGTCGGTGTGAAAACCATTGCAGATGACGCTGAAAATGAATTCAGAGATTCAAATACTACTATTATCAGAACGTATACTGATGACGTAATCAACGAAACATTTGGCGAAGGTTTTACTTTTAAAATTTCAGGAGATTTGCAGACTATAGAGCCTAAAAGCCTTGGTTATGAACAACATAGGTTAGCAGTAGAAGAACTAGAGAAAGAATTAAAGGAATTAAAAACTCAAAATGAGAGCATTAGTGAGGATTTTTTTGCTAAAATGGAGGCGGAAGAAAAGCGAAATAATCTTGAAAAGGAAATCAGTGCAAAGAAAAATGAACGTGATCTTTATGAACAAAGCACGCTTGCTACGATACCGTCAGTAAGAACTTATACAGTACAAGAAGAAAGAGAACACATAATAAAGAAAAGAAAAAAATTTGCTGATAAGGTTGAATATGTAATGGTTGATGTAGTCAAAACTGATGATTCAGAAAGAAGAGAGTACATTGAACGCAGAGATGGGATACTCAAGAAAAGAGAGGAAGATATCGCAAATCTCGAAGAAGAACTCAGGAGCATACCTGTCGGAAATACGCGGGCTATAGCCAATAAACAGAAGGAAATCGAAGCCTCGATCGAAGCCAAGAATGCTCAAAAAGACGAATTAAAAAAGGAATTTCGTGCAAAAGCAGAGAAGGAAATAAAAACTACGATAAAAAATAACAAGCGAATGGTTGAAGATTTTATTGATGAAAATATAGAAAGGGTCAAAAGCGGATTCAGTAAACAATATGTTGCAATGGAATCTGCCCTCATAGATACTATAAGTGAAAAAATCGCTTCTTCTGTTATTCAGAGAATTGAAGCAACCGAGTCGAAAATTAAGAAGTTTAAGGACGAAATAGATCAGGCTGAAACAGCTAAGAATGCTCAACTTGAGAAAATTAGTTCTGATCTCACTAGAACTCAAGGCTTGATCGATAAGGCGGCAGATCTCCATATGCTTATCGATGCTATCCCTGAGAATTCTATTGAGAGTATTGAATTGGAGGACTAGAAATGGTACAAAAAATAGAAACAGTAAAAGAGATCGCTGGTTTTCTAAATAATGATACATATACTGATGTGCTTGATAATATGTTGGAATCATTGAATAGCAATGAGTGTATTGTCAGTATAATGGGGCAATTTTCGGCAGGCAAATCAAGATTGATAAATAACCTCTTAGGAAAAACGATCCTGCCTGTTCATATAACAGAAACAACAGCATTTGTTACTCTTATAAAATATGGTGAGGAAGACTATGCTGAGGTCACTTACGTTGATGGTAAAGAAGAAAAAATTTCAATTGAAGATTCTTTGGCATTGTGGCAATCAGGAGATAGTGACAAAGTGTCAAACATAGAAGGTATTACGATCTATATGAAAAATGATATGCTTGAAAATGGTTTGATATTTGCTGATACCCCTGGAATAAATACGATCATTAACAAGCATATTGAACTTACAACAAAAATTCTTGACCGTTCTGATATCGTTTTTTATGTTAACGGGAAATCGGTAACTAATGAAGATATCAAGTTTATTGAAAAAATAAGAGCAGCTGGTATTGAAACAATGTTTATCAGAACTCACATGGATGCAGTAAATGCCGATGAAGAAAGTTTAGATGAGGTGATCAGTAAAGAAAAAGAGATCCTTTCTGAACTAACAGAACATGAGCTGTTTTTTGTATCTAACGAAAAGGAAAGTCCTTTTTATGAAAATATCGACAATGTTCGCAATTATCTTTACAAGACATTAACTGCTGATGTCAAAGCTGTGTTAGAAAAATCATGCAATCTCAAACTCAGCAATATTTGTAGTATGCTCCTGGAAGAGTTATCACATCAGCAAAAATGCTTTGAACAGTTGGCGGAAGGAAAATTAACAGAATATAATTCTGAAAAAGAAAAAATCAATATTGCATTAGAAAACCTTAATAAGCAGATCAATAAGAGAACTGAACGTTCAAAAGATAATTGTGCCGCTGCAGAAAAAGACGCTCAGAAATATGCAATGTCAATTGTAGAAAAGGCAAAGAGCAAATTTGAAAAGCAGTTGGACAAGATAGATATTGGTTCAGATGTTGCGGTATATGAGGATACCATCAAAGAAATGGTATCTGAGGATTATCAAAAAATACAAAACACTTATAGGGATATTCTCGAGAGAATAATAGGCGAGACAAGAAACGAAATAACAGAAATACTTAGTTCCGATTTACCAGATTATGATCTTGGCTCGTTTGTACCGTCATCTATTTCAGAAACACAAGAGCAATTGAGAATGTTGGAGCTTGCTGAAAAGGAATCAGGTGCTGTTAAGGAAGAAATAGTACAGCATGACCATAATATCGAAAGTTTGCAAAACGAAAATACTGAAATAGACAGAGAGCGTGCTCTTGATTCTGCAAGAAGTATGTCAATTAAAAAAGAGCTTGAAAATTTCCCAGCATATGAGGCACAGCATATAATCGTTCAGGAAGCTTCAAACACTGGCTCGCTCTGGGGGGCAAGAATAGGAAATATACTTGACTGGGCAACTATTCTTATTCCAGGAAAGGCATATGTAACTGTTGCTGCAAAAGGAGCTTCAGGTGCAGCAAAAATATTGGCGAATTGTGGTGCAAAAACTGTAAAGGCAGTCAATACACTTAACAAAGTTTCAAAAACAATGGCCAAAGGTAAGAAAGCAGCTAATATTGCTCAAAATGTCGATCATGTATTGGACTTTACAAAAGGTGTAAAAAATGTTTTTAGGGAACAAGATGACTCTTCACCTGTAAAAATTCTCGATTATCTTACATTTGAGCATTATTTTAAGAAAATAGGAAGCAGGTTTGATAAGAAAGAAATTTATCAGACAGATAGGGAGTATGAGAAAAAATATAATGAGGAAAAGGCTGCGATCGAAAAAAGGATGAATGAAAGTGTTCAGGCTGAACTTGATAAAAGAAGTGCTATAAATAAAAATCTTACTGAAATTAGACGTCAGGAGATGCAGAAAAATATGCTTAAAGCTAAGCAGGTTGAAATAGAAAGCGAACTAAAAAAGCTCAAAAGGAAAATAGAAAAAGAAAAGAAGAAGAGTATTCACTTACAAATGTGCAATTATTATGCCAATATGGGTGCAAATATGCTAAGTGATCTGTATGGTGAGATAAGGGACAAGGTGCATGAGAATTTACCAAGTTTAGTTGAAAAGTACATAGCGGCTGATAATATAATAATAATGCAAAGGGTTGCTGAACAAAAGCAGAAACTTACATCTTTGGAAGATGCGTTTAACGATATTTCGTCTGAACAAATTCAATTAAGATCTCAAACCTACCAGACTTATGCAGCTTGGTTAAGAGAGAATATTATAGATTAAGGTAAATTTACAATGTATAGGGTATTAGTACAAGGTGGTGCAGCAGACGAATTTTTTTGTCTGCTGTTATCCGCTGAAAATCGAACATACTTTAGAAAGCTATATCGAGAAAGCGAAATAGTAAGAGCATGTGGTTGTAGTGTATTAAGTGAAGGTAACAGAATAACCCAAAACAAAAAAGTATTGAATATTATTTCAAATCGATTACCAGTTGGTGTTAAAATAGAATACAATAAAAGTGAAGCTGAACCTCGGAACTTTGATAAATTACTTCTGTGGGAGACTTTTCCTGCAGAAGATAATGAACAACTGGAAAAAAGAGTTTTTCAGGCTGAGAAAATTATGAAAAAGAATTCTTTCTTTCAAGTTGACATTATTTTGTATATTGGAAACATCAAAACGGCATCCACGGATTTGAAAAGTAATATAGAACCTTTGAAAAAATCCAAGAATAATTGTGAGAATAAATATAAGCAGTGTAATGTTTACGCATTTACAAGCGAGGAAGACTTCATTCAAAACATAATATATCTTATTGTTCCAAGAACGATTTATGAAAAAAAGAAAATAACCGACCAAATAAACTCTTTACTAAATCAGAAAGAAGATGATTTGCAGAATATTTACTATCTTTATGATTTTGAAATGGAATTTCTTAGCGGTCAAAATGGTGTATTATCATCAGAACAATTGTATTCGATATCTAGTTGGAAAAATATAGCTTTTAGACAGAATCTTATGGAGGCACATTTTGAGTCTTTTGTAGAATCAAATGCTTATAGTTCTATAATAAATGAAATAGTAATGTATTATAGGAATTTTATTAAAGATATTTGCATATGGGATGTGGAAAAAGATTGTTTTAATTTAGAGAAAAAGATAAAAGGTGGATTGCTTAGTGAAAAAAAGCTCTATAGCAAAAATTCTATTTCAGCACCAAAGACGGAGATAGAATATAAGGCTCAAATATATACTAATGAAATTCTCAAATTTAACAAGGCGGTTTCTGATTTTTTTGCTGAAAATGCAAAAAAGATCCTATGCTCACATATTTCAGAGAAAATCAAAACATATAGAGGATTATTAAAATGATGACAAATAAAAAACTTTACGCTGCAATAGTGGAAAATGCTGAACGTATTAATAATGACCAAGTGAATCAGATAAATGAGGAGCTTACACAATCAAATGACTTTTTGCTTAGAGCGTTTGCGGAAAGTTATAATAACGCTTTAGAAAGCTTCACTGCTCAAACGATAGAATTACAGAAACAACAGAATGAGGTTATGACTTCTTCTTATAGATCAGTTCTTGAAGATTTAAAAAATGAGCAGTTAAATAACTCAAAACATATAGAGCAACTTGTAAGTGAAGTAAAAAACATTTGCATTGAACAAAATAGATCAATCAATATTACTCTTGAAAGTCTGTCTGAAAGCATAAAAACAAGCGTTTCAGAAATGAAAAATATGATAGAACAAGAAACAAATAACCATGCCATTTTAACAAAAGAAATACATGACTATTTGACCAATATCAATCAAGAGGTCACAAAGCAAAGTGAGATAATTAATTCTTCATCTGAATTCAGTAAAAAAACATGCGAGTTTATTGCACGAAAAGTAAATGATCTTTCTGCTGAATCTGTATCGAAAATTGATAAAATCAGAGAGATCCTTTCAGAATTCTCTGATAGGCAGGATAATGCAAATGTAAAATATAGTAAAGAAATGAAACGTTCAATAGAGGATGGATTTGAAGCTTCAACTGAAAAAATATCAACAGATATAAAACCGATACTTGAGGAACATTATAAGGAAATTAGCGAAACAGATAAAAAAATTGAAAAGATATCATCAAATTATGAAAATCAGTTTAATTTAATTGTAGATAGTTTGCAAAAGGCTCAGAATCTCTCTTCAAAAGATGTCCAAATACTTGAAAAGTTAGTCGAGGCAGGAAAAAATGAATTATGATTTAGGAATCAGCAATGTGATAGGAAATCTTATTCAACACGAGAAAGATAGACTTAATGAAATTGAATTGAAGCTAAAAATAATTAATGCCTATAACAATGATATAAAGAAGAATTTAGAATTAATATCTTTGTTAATGACTATTGCAGATAGATGTTTGATCATAGGGCAAGTTTCACGAGCATTAAAATATACAGCCATGCTAAAAAACAGAGTTGATATATTCATTGCAGAAGTGAACAATTATAATGATTCTTTGAGCAAACGATTTTTGAAATGATTAAATATAATTTGGTGTTACAAAATCAGGAGATAAATATATGATAAAATATTCAAGCAAATGTTTAAAATGTCCTTATTATCTTGGGATAATAAAATGTGTTGTTTCTCCTTGCCCAAGCTGCAAAGGTAAACAACTCATATTTGCAAAGCCAGCAACTGAATCACGAAAAGTTAATGGTCCATTAAGCAAGATTGGTGATAAAATAAAACATAAAAAGAAATGATTTCATATTGACTAGACTCTGAAAAAAAGTTTGTAAAAATCAATCAACTGTAGCAAAATATAAATAGTATTCGCCGCCCAATAATCCATCCCCAAAAGCCAAATATCCCCGAGTTTTTGACTCGGGGATATTTGGTTTTAGGGGAATGGTGAATTATTGGGCGGGTACGTTTTATTTTCTTTATCTTTTAATAGCAATGTTGAATTTTGATATTCTATTATTTTTGTGATTTCCTTAGTTATACTCATAGATGATACCTACTTATATTTTTAGTATTCTTTTAATAAGCGGAACAGCCACAGTTTGGATGCCATGCGTAATATGTGGATTGTTTTAATCTTATAAATGATACTTGTATAATATTGAATATTAGCGAAGCAGTCTTCTAAACTGCTACGCTATAAAATTCTACTTTTTGAACCACATCACAAGACCCTGCCTTTTTATATTCTGTCTGTTGTTTCAACTATTCTTTTCAGACTTTCATATGGCAGATATTTTAAATGAGCTAGGTTATTTCTACATTCTTTAAAAAATTTAAGATCGTTGTAATCTCCACTGTTCATGTATAGATCATTGTTATTGCATAACCATTTTAACGTCGCAAGTTCTATATCATATTCGGATCTTATCTCTTCACCTTTCAAATTTGTTACGCTGCTATCTAAATGGATATTATATTTGTATTTTTCTATCAGATAAAGCCTGAATCGTTCGATCAGTGGAAAGAATACTTTAAGCTGTGCTTCCCAGATCTTCCTGTCTAGATCGTCTGTGAACGTAAAAGATTCCATATTGCTCCTTATAGAATTAGAAATAATTTTGTTGATCAATGAATTTGTGTCTTTGATAAGCATATCACTGCTTGTTATCAGTTCAGCGGCGAACTCAGGATCATTATTGGAACAAAGCGTTGCTAGCTCGGTCGCATAATTTCTGAAAATATTGTGTATTTTGTTGGATGATATTGTCATCATGCACAGAATCGTGATGTCATAGTTATGCAAATAATCGTCTCTTTTAAATAGTCTTATCCCGCTGTATTTACTTTTCAAATTTGTTTTAGTTTCTATGATAAATCTGCATTTCTCTATTTTAGATTTATGCAGTTTGTTATAGTTTTCAATGAAGGTTACCCAATCATGTGTTTGTTCATCACTCAGGTCAACGAGATAGATAAAACTGTGGAGTAGACTTGTTTCATCTTCTTTATCGGTCAAAAATTTTTCATAGCCGATTGATGTTCTATATTTAGAGCGAAGCTCTTTTTTTACAAACGATTCCATTAAGTATTCTCCGGGAGTGCGATCTCCAATCGATCTTCCCGATATTTCATGCGTCTTGTCAACGCCGGAAAAGATTTTTGCCTTGATTATATCACGAAGCGTATCTTTCCATTCGCAATTTTCAGATATGGAATATATGACGCTGCTTCCGCCTTTAAGGACGGCAGCAATGTCATATATAAATCTTACAGAGTTTGGGACAACAGTCCACCAGCGTTCGTTTGTGTTCATGGTTTATCACTCCCCAAGATACTGTATCAGTTTATCATCGATCTCGCTTTTATCCTTGCCGAGCATCTGAATAAAGTTGTGACGGGCAAACAGGTAGCGATTTTCATTGTTCTTTCTGAGAATATTGAGTTCGCAAAGCTCGTCCATAAGGGCTGCAAGCTTATCAACGCCTTGTGATACTATCTTTTTGATCTCAAAATCTTCGGCAACTTCCATGATCTCACTGACAGTGAAGCCATTAGAAGAATCAATATTGTAGCTGCAATAGGCAACCAGAGTTGCAATGATATCATAGTAATTATCAGTATCAAGCTTTAGGGTGATATCGAATTTACGTTTAATATCTTTGTTGAAATTCTCGTCTGAAAGTATTTTCTTTATCTGTGTTTCAGTGAGTTCATATGGCGGTGTCTTGTCAACTGTATAGTCTGCATAATCTTTTTCCTGCATTGACTTTATCAGAGAAGCGCAGTATTGATGTATAAGGCCAGGAAAATAATTGGTTGATGCAAGTATCAATGAGATGAGATACTCCTGATCTTTTGGAAAACGCACGCCCAGATAATGCAGAGGTGTTTCAAGAAGTTCTCGTGCTTCCTGATTGTTAAATGGTCTTATGGTCTTAACTGTAATATGTGGAAGCGTGGAATTATCATCATTGGCAAGTTCTCTTTCAAACTTAACAAGATTTCTTAATCCTGCAAAAACAAACTTAAAGCTTTCATTTTCTTCTGCCTGAAGTGATTCCAAGGCTCTGATCGGGTTATAGTCTATATTCTTACTGCTTTCAAACAAACTGTCTGCTTCATCTATCAAAAGAAGAAAATATGGTATTTTTTCCTTTTTCTTGTCGTTCAGGCGAAGCTCGATGAATCTTGCAAGTTCATCCCAATTGTTTGTCTTGTTAACATCTTCAAGAATATTCTCGTCAATAAGCTTTTGGGAAACCTTGAGTGCAGCCTCTCTATGGTCAAGATTTTTGATCTCAACATATACGGCTCTGTTTCCTATATCGTCTTCGTTGATATCTGTTTTTGCCATTCTCAACAATGCGGACTTACCAAGCTGTCTTCCGCCGCAGATAACGTTTGCACCCTTAGGGCTTTCAATATCTCTGAGCAGTTTTGCTCTTCCCATAAACATTTCGCTTGGTATGGCTTTTGATGCGTCTTCCATATATGGCTGGAAAGAAGCAAACGGAGCTGTTATCTGCATCAGTATTCGGTTGATAGAACTCTTGCTCTCCTCGTTTTTATCAGCAAGATAATACATAACGACTCTGTCTATCACTATGAATATCTTATCATCTGGCATATTTGCTTTGATCTTTCGTGCAAGCTCTCTTCTGTCATGCAGTTCAAGCGCCCAGTTTACTATCATTATTGTATTTTTAGTTGTTCCTATCTCATTGATAGCGTCCAAAATATTATTATAATCGGTCTTGCCGAAAAGACACATGACCCTGAAGCCTTTTTCGACAGCATAAGAACCGAATGGATATATAGGGTGCAGGTAATTATCTCTTTTTCCGTTAAGTGGTTTCTTGATAGACACATTGTAACAAGCCTTCTTGCCCTGATAAGGTTCAACAGAGTCTACATTGAAACCTATCGCATCGAGGAAGCTTTGTACCTTTTGGATATTATCTGCAGTAGGGAAGTTGTTTATCAGACTTGAAGCGAAATTACTATGCTTGTTGCCATAGCCACTACTGAATCTGTTAAGGCTAGTGATAAGGGAAGCATTACTGATTTTGCTGTTATATACGATCTTGAATATCCTTTCGTATTCCCTGATAAAGTCTTCAAGGTAGTCTTTTGAATCCAATGCGGTTTTGTTAGTAAAGTCCTTTTGCTGGATCCTATTAATGATATCTTCTACTACAGTATAATTTTGAATATCCATCATGGACTCAGCAGATTTTATCAATTCCTGTGCCTCTGGTGTATCAGCATATTCTTTTTTTGCATTTTCAAGATGAGTGCTTAATGTTGTCTTTCTTGCGCTTGCATTTTCGTCAACAGTATGCTTGCAATAGTCAAGCATTCTATTAAAAAACCCGAAGTTATGTGTATTCATGGCTTTTTCATACTGCTTATCAACAAGCAAAAGCAGGCGTTCTTTGCGGTCTGTGTCTATTTTTCCGTAGCTCTGGTCAAGCTCAAGGGTGCCGATAAAATTGCTCTTTATCAAGTGCATCTGCTTTAAAGCGTCAAGTGCATTTGCCTCGATATCATTTTTATCGTCGTCCCACTCAGTGTTTTTTGCCAACCTAAGATATTCTTTGATCAATTTTGCACAACCATAATCATCACTTAGGTGAAGATCACTGTCGGGAGTTCTGTTAAAGATCTCGTCTATCCTTTCATTGATATCTCTTGCAGGCATATCTGCATGACGGAGTATTCTGCTGATAGGAGAAAAGGCATTTATAGCAGATAATTCGTTTTCGATCACAGGAATAAAATTATCATCAAGCATGACCTCTGCATAATACAGAAAGTCCGAATAATAGTATTTATTGGAGTTATCAATAAATATGCCATTTAATTTTGATTGGAGTTCCAATAACACTGTTTTTATGCAGGCGTTGCCGGCAATAGTATATCTATCTCTGTCACCAGATACGGCGATCTCATTGCATACCTGTACTGCATTATTTATTACTTCAACAATGTCATGCTTTTCGTGCTCATAGGTGTTATGATTATCATTTTCTGTGTACAACGATACATAGTAATACCAGTCAGCTATTTCTGTCAGCATTTTTGAAAGCATTGAGAAAAGATTATTTCTTAGTTCTTTTACAAGTTTGCTTGACTTGTGCTTTTCACGCTGAACTTTGCCTGCTTGTTCCCAGTTGAAGTCGATAAATTCATTGATCTTATCATTACCGATGTTAGAACCGCGAATTTCAAAGCCATTATTAATGAAATCCGGAGAAAGAAAATCATGGACATATTCAAGTATTTCATTGGCTCTATCATCTTCAGAAGCGGCTCTTAAACAATCATACAGAGGATTGTCCTTTTTCAATATCATTTTTACTGTTTCTATATATCTTGGAAGAGCTTTTTTCTCTTTGATAGGATTATTATAATATTGCTCAAAATATGTCTTAGCGTTCTTGACGTGTTCATCGATCATTTTCGATGTATTGACATTTTCTTTTATACGATAATCGGCATAAGCGTCTATGCCCTGACCATTTGTGGAATCCTTGAACTCAGACAGTTTAAGAAGCAGTGCCATAACATATTTGTTAACGTTAAGGTAACTGTATCCCTGAATAGTCGCACTAAGACTCTTATATTGGTAATCGTGCTGATTGCCTTGGAATAAAGTACGGAGTACAGCACATATCCTGAAAAATTCTGTCAGGTCAGAATAATCAGAAGCTTCATTGTCAAATATTCCAGAAATAACGCTTGATGTATAATTGCAGGACAAAGCAGGGTCATTCATTGCATAACCCAAAGTGGTGTATAAATGATTATAACTTTTATTCTGCATTGAAATGGCTTTTAAATAGGCTGACGCACAGGCATACTTTTCTTTTTCAAGCAAGCCGCAAACAGTGTGCAAAAGTTCTTCATCATCAATAAAGAAAGAGTTTGTAACACTTTCACTATTTTCTTCCTCACTGTTATTTGATGTTTCAGTGTCAGGTGTTTCATTCATTACTTCGGTCAAAGGCTCGTTCCGAATGATCTCAGTCGATTTAGTATCTGTATCTACAGCATCAGTGTTCTCTTGCTCTATAGAATTTTCGACAACATCAGAGCTTTCATCTATTTCAGATTCTGATACGGAAACAGGCTCATCTACTGTAGCTGACATTTTGGATTTAAGTTTTGACTGATAGAGATTTTCTATATATTCCTGTATATCATTACTTGTTATATCACTTTCTGTTTCCAAGTCGATAAAACGATCTTCATTAATAACATACAAGACGGGCTTTGCTTCATTGAAGCATTGATAGTTGTTATGATAGTAATTGTATAGAGAATCACATTCTTCTTTTGAAAAACCTGCAACAATAAAAATATCAATATTATTGGAATACTCTGAAAAAGTATCCTTCGATTTATCTATCAGTTTTGAAAGTTCCTTTACATTTGGAATACAAGCAGATATGATATAAGTATTCACATTTATAGAACTTGGAAAATTAAGTTCGATTCCATTAAATCTAAAGAAATTGCTAGAATTGAATGACGTGGCATTTGATTTCCAAGACTTAACAGAATAAACAGGTGATGCTGCATTCAGATGACCAATTGCGTTCAAAAGCATATTGTTGAAAACCGGAGAACTTGGTGGTGTTCTATCACTTGGTGAAGTAACAGAATGTGGCTTGAAAGAAAAACGGCTGTTATTTTTTAGCCACAAAACATTTGCCCTATTTAGATTTCTTTCAAGCGCATTGCTTGAAGTATAAACAGGTTCAAAATCACCTAGCGTGATCTTATTAGCATAACCAAGCTCAAACATTTTTTCTGCAATGGATATGTTAGCTAGCAAAGGTGTCATTGCCCACATATTGCTTCTTAAAAATCTTTCGTTCAAATTATCATATTCTGAAAAAAGTGAAGTTGCAGCCTTATGAATCGGGATCTTCATATCTTTCTTAAAATCCTTTGTTAAAACGTTTATGCTGTCTTTGTATTCGACATTGGCTACTCCAATATCAGAATGGTTGCAAACAATTATTCCAGTTTCTTTATACTTGTTTTCAAGCATCTCATCAGTTATAAAGCTTACGCCGAATGTTTCAGATATGCTGGACTGCATTGCATTTACAAGCTGCTCGATACTTACAGTTTCGTTATCAAGGCGATATTCGTCAGTTAGTACAGAGTGTAACACTACATGATTTTTACCTGATAGATCAGATGTTTTATTGATAATATCACGGCATATTACACATTCATTTATAGTATCAGACGATATAAACAGATAGTCATATCCCTCGTTTGCTTCTTCTACAAAATCATTAAGGGCAGTAACAAAGTGTTCCGCATCATCGCTGCCATTAAGGCAAAACGAAACATACAGAAAATTTAGTCCTTTTTTACCTAATATTTTACAATATCCTGTTGATATATAGTATGTATTTCCTTTTGATTCTTTTGAGTCGATAAATTCTGCGTTTTCATCTATTTCTTTTTGTACTGAGTCAAACATTTTGATCCTAATAAACGATTCTGCACAAGTGCCTAAGGTCATAAGATAATTATTGATACTATGCTCAGGGACGCAAGATTCATCTTCAGTAATCAAAAATGAACTAGATCTATTTTGGTTATATTTCTTGACTGCTTTATATCCTCTTGCGCTGATATGAAATACATATGGCAGATCGGCGGTGTGTGCGGATTCAAGGTAACCGGCTTTGACGAGTTCATCAGCCGAAAGCTTAAGGCTTTCATCTGTTATATCTTCTAAAGGTATATAAAGGAATGGTATGGAGCAGCCTTTTTCAGATAACGCCAATATTGTTTTAGCTAAGTTGTTCTTCATAAGATTTTTAAATTCCTTATGGTCAACAGGAACTGAAACCTTATTTGATACAAATTCAAAATTACCGACGTTACTTCTCAATGATGTGTTGAACAGTGTGACAGCTTCATTTGATGATGTATTGTTATCTTCCTTATCTTCAACAACTTTCTCGGCAATAGGTGCCATGACTGGTACTGCTGAAATTTCGGTCATAACTGATTCTTTATCAGGTGATGTGGTTTTGGCTATTGTTTCAGGAACATTCTCAGCCACAGTATCTTGCAGTTTGCTATCGTCAATGTAAAAATTGCCAAACAGCAGGTTTGCTATTATATCTCCGTCAAATTGACCATATATAGTTTGTGCCTGCATAGTTCTTTCATTGTTATCGTCAAGCTTAACAGCATCATAAAAAACATCATATGGTTTAGTTGAGGTCTTATAATCTTCTATAGACATACTTTCAGCGTCGATAGCCTGAAGTTTGTCCAAATATTTTTTCAGCATCGCCTTACATTTGTCAATATCTGATGTGATACTGCTAAACCTAGATATAACCGCTTTGGCTTCATCAAGTTCCTTTTGTTTAGCCAATGACTCGTCGAGCAGACGGATCTTCTCTTCAATGTCATCAATCAGTTGGGGTACTGGCTCATCTGGAAACAGTTTCGTATATTCTGTTCTTAATGAATCCTGCAACTGCGAAAAATCAACTGCTTCAGAAATGATTTGCTGAATGCTGTCATTTTCCATGAGCATTTTATCATTAACTGCTTCTTGAACATGGTTTACCTGTTCTTTGATGATGTCCAATCGTTCCAAAAACTTATTGGTCAGCATCTTCAATTTTTGAGTATCTGCCATAAATGCGTCCTTCTTCCAAATAATAATACGATTTGATTTTTTATAGGATTACATACTAATATTGGTTAATATTATAGCACATTCTACATAATTTGTCAATATAAGCTGCGTGATTTGTTATAAAATAAACAATAACTGATATCAAACTGACTAAGCACTTTGAATGCAAATATTATAACATATTCAGATAAAATTATTTTTAATTTTGTCTGAATATGTATTGACATCAAAACAATTTAGTAGTATTATATTGGTATAAACTTGATTTTTTTAGGGGGTATTCTTATGAAAAAACGAATAGCAAGCTTGTTTACCAGTTTGCTTATGATTGTTAGTTTAATGGTCGTTATGCCAACTATGTCGGTGAGTGCGGCTAATAATATCATAATCGCAGGTATTGACATAGGTTATTCTAATGGCAGCTACTTTACTAAAAACGGTAAATCGTGTGCGACGATGAGTGGCTATTGGTCAAATGGAAGATGTCATAAAAATGGTGTTTGCGATAGTGCGACAAGTTATAAATGTAATTGCATGAGATATTATCCAACTGGAAATCCTAATACATGTCAGGTTGATTTAAAGGCATCACAGTGTTGGGGCTTTGCGAGATATTGCGAATGGAAGGTTTATGGATTTCATGATGGCCTTTCTGCTTCAAAGTTTAAAACCACAGTTGGAAAAACTAATGCTAACTCATGTACAGAAAGCTATATTAAGAGCAAATTTTATAATATTGCAGTTGCGTCTCATCTGCGTACAGGAGATGGTGGCCATTCTTTGTCAATAATATCTACCGATGAATCTGGAGTTATTTGGGTTGACTGTAATTCTGATGGATACTGTAAAGTTATTGTGCATAATCAGACATGGGCACAATTTGCAAACTATTTAAAGGGAAGAAGCGGAATATCATATGTGTATTCCTTTATAGGTGGTAAAGGTTCTGCTGAAGCAAGTTCAAAACCTACAAATGTTATACTTTCAAAAAATCAGTATTGGTATGATCTTAAAGACACAATTACCCTAACTCCCTCGTCAAATGGGGCTACATCGTATGTTATGAGTGTTGAAAAAGATGGAAAACGTATTATTGATTGCATGTCATTAAATGGTGCATATAGTTTTGCAGCAAATAAATGGGGATATGGCAAATACCACGCTTGGATTTCTGCGACAAATAGTGCTGGAACAACAGATTCATCAGCTTGTGATTTTGAGGTAGTTAAAGCCCCGTCTTATTCTGATGTTTGGTGTTCAAAGGGTTTTTATGATTATGATAGCAATGAATCAATTGATATATACATAAAAGCAAGTTGTACAAAGGGTCAAACAATTGGAATTGATTACCTTGATGAGGATTTAAATCCTGTTAAGAGAGTTGTTACATCGAATTGTGGGAATAGCTATAAAATTTCAACGAAGTCTCTTGGAAAAGGATATTTCAGTGCTTATTTTACAATTTGGAATGGCTCTGGTTCGGTAGATACTAAACGTACATATTTTTATGTCGGTCAAAAACAAAATGTTGGTACAGATTTTTATGCACGAATAAAGAATAATGCTGCTAACAAATATCTTACAAACTCAAATGGAAATGTAAATGGAACAACATTGGATTGTTCCAAACAACAGATTTGGAAATTTGTAAGGCAGAGTGATAATAGTTATAAATTGATAAGCGCATATGATAATGGTGCTATGGATGTTAAGGACTACGCTACTTCTGGCTCAGGTACAAATGTTCAAATGAATTCAAGTTGGGATACTAATGCGCAAAAGTTTTACATCTATTATGTAAATAAATCATATTATTTTAAACCAGTATGTGCGGATTTGGCTTTGGATCTTAGCAACAAGACATCAAATCTTGAAGTATGGGGAGCAGGGTTTAACTGGAATCCTCAAAAATTTTCAATAGAAAAAGTTAATACTAATGATATAGGTGTTCACAAGTTTTCGACATGGACTACCACAAAAAATGCAACTTGCACTCAAGTTGGTACAAAAAGTCGGAAATGTACAGTTTGCGGAAAAACAGAAACACAGACCATTGCAAAGACTGGACATAAGTCAGTAACTGACAAGGCAATCCCTGCCACCTGCACAACAGACGGCAAGACGGAAGGTTCACATTGCTCAGTTTGTGGTGCGGTAATAAAGGCTCAGGATACAACAAAGGCAACAGGCCATAAGTTTGGCAATTGGACAACCACAAAATCAGCTACCTGCACGGAAAGCGGTACACAGATCAGAAAATGTGAGACTTGCGGTGCAACTGAAAGCAAGAGCTTATCAGCTAAGGGTCACACAGAAGTTGTTGACAAGGCGATCCCTGCCACCTGCACAACAGACGGCAAGACCGAGGGTTCGCATTGCTCAGTTTGTGGTGCGGTAATAAAGGCTCAGGATACAATAAAGGCAACAGGCCATAAGTTTGGCAATTGGACAACCACAAAATCAGCTACCTGCACAGAAAGCGGTACACAGATCAGAAAATGTGAGACTT
>PPYE01661795.1_pt1 | contig 37870 bp, 30 predicted proteins | sample 1559881 | NCBI WGS metagenome assembly PPYE01 (sample SAMN08240022, study PRJNA423297) | Human gut metagenome, whole genome shotgun sequencing project. | reverse complement strand
AGCGGCGTCGGTCATGGTGGAATCCAGCTGATTCTGCACCAAAGCCTGGGGATCATCAACAGAACTGGTGGGCGCCGGTGTGGCCGAAGCCTGGGTCTCCACCTGCATCTCGCTTTCCTGCAGGGCGGTCAGATACCACTGGCGGTTCTCGCCCCGGCTGAACACAAAGTCCATGTACTTGGTGGGCTCGGTGGGGGCGGTCAGGGACAGTTCCCCGCTGGCACTGTTGCTGATGGTGGGAATATACCCCACGGTGACATAGGTCTTGCCGGACTGGGTCCAGATTTTCTCCACTTCCGGCGTATAAAGGCCCACCGCACCGGTGACGGGGACCAGATACCCCTGACGGTCGGAGTCATAATTGTAAATGAACTCTTCGGTCTCGAAGCTGCCTTCTTCCAGGGGATAATCAGGTCCCAGAAGGTTGGTCAGGTAGGTGTCGATCTCCAGCTGCGGCAGAATCAGGGAGCCGGTCTCTGTGTCACGTTCATAGTCATCCAGCGTGCCGTCTTTCTGCGCCTGATACACGGTCCCCCAGATGGCTGCCTGCCGGAAGACGGTGGAATCCACCTGAGAGACATCATCAAAGGGCAGCACATCGAACATGACCAGACCGTACACCCGGTCGGCAAAACGTTCGCGGCGGTCGGAGTCATCCAGAGCGGCGCGCAGAGCGCCCACACACCAGTTCAGCACGGTGAACAAACCGATCACAACCAGGACCAGGGCCACGGCGCCCAGAACCTGTCGGGCCAGACGGCGGCTGTTGCGCAGTTGTTCCTCACGAGAATTTGCCATGAAAGGGTCTCCTTATAGATTTGATAAGCCAAATGGTAAAGCCGGACGGCAGGCCGCCGGCAGCATGTCATACCATGCAGTATACCACAAACGCCGCCGCTTTGCAAAGAGCCGCGGCGGCGTTTTTCTCTCATTTGAAAATTTTACTTGTTCTTGTACATCTGCTCATAGTACTTCTGGTAATCACCGCTGGTGACATGTTCCATCCACTCGGGGTTGGCCAGATACCAGTCAATGGTCAGCACAATGCCCTTCTCGAAGGGAGTCTCGGGATACCAGCCCAGATCATTCTTGATCTTGGTGGGGTCAATGCCGTAACGGCGGTCATGACCCAGGCGGTCGGCCACATGGGTGATCAGATCCTCACTGATGCCCTCATCTTTCAGGCGGTCATGCAGCTGGGCAATGACGGTCTTGACGATGAAGATGTTGGGGCGCTCGTTGTGGCCGCCCACATTGTACACCTCGCCCACCTTGCCGTCGGACGCCACCATGTCGATGGCCTTGCAGTGGTCCATGACATACAGCCAGTCACGAACCTGCATGCCGTCGCCGTAGACGGGCAGGGTCTTGTGATGCTTGGCGTTGTTGATCAGCAGGGGGATCAGCTTTTCGGGGAACTGATAGGGGCCGTAGTTGTTGGAGCAGCGGGTGATGTTCACCGGCATGCCGTAGGTGTCGTGGAAGGCCATGACAAACATGTCGGCGCTGGCCTTGGAGCTGGAATAGGGGCTGTGGGGGCACAGCGGGGTGGTCTCGGTGAAATAGCCTTCAGGGCCCAACGCGCCGTAGACTTCGTCGGTGGAGACCTGCAGGTACTTCTTGCCTTCCTTCCAGGTGCGGGCGTCGGCGTCATACCAGGCGTTCTTGCAGCACTGCAGCAGATTCACGGTGCCCAGGACGTTGCTCTCCACAAAGATCTCGGGGTTCTTGATGCTGCGGTCCACATGGCTCTCGGCCGCGAAGTTGATGACGTAATCGGGATCGTACTCCTCCATCAGGCGGGTGACCAGTTCCCGGTCGCAGATATCGCCCTGCACAAAGATGTGACGGGGGTCGCCCTCAATGTCCTTGAGGTTTTCCAGGTTGCCGGCGTAGGTCAGCTTGTCCAGGTTGATCAGGCGGATATCCTGGTGCTTCTCCAGCATATAGTGCACAAAGTTGGAACCGATAAAACCGGCGCAGCCGGTGGCAAGATACGTTTTCATAAATTATTCTCCATCCCAGTTTTTGAAAAAGTCATTGATGGCGTCTTTCCAGTCCCGCATTTCATCCCCCACGGTGCAGCGCAAGGCGCAGTTGTCCAGTGCGCTCCAGGCGGGGCGGTTGGCACTCTCGGGGTGTGCGGCCGCATACTCGGCGCTGGTGCAGGGCTTGACGTTGCAGGGAAGGCCCGCCAGACGCATGATCTCGGAAGCGAACTCATACCAGCTGCAGACCCCGTTGCAGGTGCAGTGGTAGGTGCCGTAATCATGGCTGACAGCCAGCTTCAGCAGGTGATAAGCCAGATCCACCGCGTTGGTGGGGTTGCCCAGCTGGTCATTGACCACCGTTACTTCGCTGTGGGTCTTGCCCAGGTTGACCATGGTCTTGACAAAGTTCTTGCCATGATACCCGTACAGCCAAGCGGTGCGCACGATGAAATGGCGGCGGCAGAAGCGCTGCACATACTGTTCGCCCAGAAGTTTGGTCTGGCCATAGGCCGAGACCGGTGCGGGCACACAGCACTCATCCAGCGGGGTGTGGCCATCCGGACCGTTGGGGGTGCCGGCGAACACATAGTCGGTGGACACATGAATCAGGCGGGCGTTGATCTTATCGCAGGCAATGGCCAGGTTCCGCGGTCCCAGGGCGTTGACCTTGAAAGCCGCGTCCCGGTTGGTCTCACATCCATTGACGTTGGTAAAGGCCGCACAGTTGATGACGGTATCCGGCTGGTGCCGGCGGATATAGGCCACGGTGGCTTCCCGGTCAGTGATGTCCAGATCGTCAATGTCCACAGGGATGACCGTTGCCTTGCGCAGACGTTCGGGCAGCGGCCCCAGCACACAACCTTCGGCGCTGAGCTGCCGCTGCAGCTCGGTGCCAAGCTGCCCGCGGCAGCCCGTGATCAGAATCTTCATCCAGTGAATTCTCCCCTGCTCTCAGTATTTGAGCTTGTCCTCAGCCACGTTGCGCAGGTGGGCACCGTACGGGCTCTTGCCGTAGCGTTCGGCGCTTTCCAGCAGTTTGGCGCGGCTGATCCAGCCATATTTATATGCAATTTCTTCCGGTGCCGAAATCTTGATGCCCTGGCGCTGTTCGATCATGCGGACAAAATCGGCAGCCTCCACCAGGCTGTCCATGGTGCCGGTGTCCAGCCAGGCGTACCCGCGGCCCAGCAGCTGCACATCCAGCTGGCCATCCTGCAGGTACATGTCATTCAGCGTGGTGATCTCCAGTTCCCCGCGGGCACTGGGCTTGACCTTCTTGGCGCGCTCCACCACATCCTTGCTGTAGAAATACAGACCGGTCACGGCATAGTTGCTCTTGGGATGCGCCGGCTTTTCCTCAATGGAGGTGGCACGGCCTTCTTCGTCGAAGGCAACGACGCCGAAACGTTCCGGGTCATTGACAAAATAACCGAACACGGTGGCGCGGCCGGCCTCGGCGTTGGCAGCGGCGGCCTTCAGCCGCTTGGAGAAACCAGCCCCGTAGAAGATGTTGTCTCCCAGCACCATGGCGCAGGCATCATCGCCGATGAATTCCTCCCCCAGAATGAAAGCCTGGGCCAGACCGTCCGGGGAAGGTTGGACCTTGTACTGCAGGTGCAGGCCATACTGGGAACCATCCCCCAGCAGCTGTTCGAAGCGAGGGGTATCGGTGGGAGTGGAGATGATGAGAACGTCCTGAATGCCTGCCAGCATCAGGGTGGACAGCGGATAGTAGATCATGGGCTTGTCATAGACAGGCAGCAGCTGCTTGGAAGTGACCATGGTCAGAGGGTACAAGCGTGTACCGGCGCCGCCGGCAAGGACGATACCTTTCATAGTGTTAGCTCCTGTTTCGCAGTGCGCCCGCCCATCCCAAAGGGGCAGAAAACGGCACAGTATTATTTCTTACGATTATAACGTACTTTTGTGCTGATGACAAGAGGGCCTTACAAAAAACGAAATGCCGAACTGGTAAACATGAATAAAATTCTCCGCATCAAATGTATATGGGTTTGCATATTTCGTACATTTTTGGTAAAATATAGGATATAAAAGATCAATCCTTTTACAAAGGCCAGGGTCTGCCACAGTGAAAAGATCCCGCTTTGTAAAATATTTTCTTACACTTTGCCAACGCAATGGCACAACCAGAGGTTTTTCTTACAAATGGACTTTCTGTTTTTGTGAATATTCTGCTGTGCGGTACCCGCAGAAGCAGCCCAGCCGCGGCTGCCGCGCACGGGAAGGAAGTGATTGGGAAAATGTTGACCTTCAACATGGACGTGGAACCGTGCAGCCGGTGGCTTCGGACCACGCCCGGTGCCGCGGCGCTTGCCCAGCCATATTTCTGCACCGAAGCCGGTCTGTTCTATGGCCGGGAACGGTTTGCCACCGCCCGCACCGACAAGGAAGCGTATCTGCTGCTGTACACGCTGGAGGGCACCGGCCTGATCGAGCAGAACGAAACCCAGGTAACCCTGGGGCCGGGGTGCGCGCTGCTTCTGGACTGCCGCGCTCCCCAGAACTACGGCACGGCCCAGGGTCAAAGCCGCTGGCACCATTACTGGGCCCTGATCGAGGGCACCGGTGTACAGGCGCTGGCATCGGTCCTGTGTCCGGACAAACGCCCCTGCACGGTGGAGCTGCCGGAAGCACCGCCTCTGTTTGATGAGCTTCTGGACCGCATTGAGACCGAGACAGCCGAAAGCGCCGTGACCAATGCGCTGGTGCTCCATCGTCTTCTGGCTGCCATGGCACAGCATCATCTGGCCGGCGATTCGGCCGCCGCCAACCGCAAAATGATCGAGGATGCCGTGGTGCACATCCGCACCCACTACGCCGAGGCCCTCTGCCTGGATGAGCTGCTGTCCAGCGCCCACATCAGCAAGAGTTATTTTCTGCGGCTGTTCCGCCAGTACATGGGGACCACCCCCTATAACTTCCTGCTGTGTTACCGGATCACCAAGGCCAAGGAACTGCTGGCACAGACCGATCTGCCTGTGGGCGCGGTGGCGCATCAGGTGGGGTTCGGCGATGAGAGCAATTTTTCCACCCGGTTCACTGCCATGGTGGGGCAAAGCCCCCTGCGGTATCGCAAAGGCGCCCTGCGCGCCAGATAGGACAACTGCTATGCATACAGCAAAATACCCCGCAGAGGTCGTGGAGCTTCCACGGACTCTGCGGGGAGTTCTTTTTTACTTCAGACCACGTCGAACTGAACCGGGGTCAGGAACAGACGGGAGACCTCTTCCCTGTCGCCGGACTGTCCCAGGGCCCACATCAGCTTGACGGCGGCGGCTTCAGGGGTCATGTCTCGGGCTTCCAGCACACCGGGAAGCGCCTTGGCGGCACGGCCCACTTCATACACACCCAGGTCGCTGCCTTCATGCGGGACCTGGGTGGTAAACACCACCAGCCGCCCTGCGGCGCACCAGTCCTGCACGGCGGCAAACAGTTCGCCGTCATCCCCGCCGGGCAGGCCGCCCACGCCGAAACTTTCCAGAATCAGCGCCTTGCAGTGGCCGGCCAGCAGCGGAATGATATCCGCCCGCATCCCGGGGATCAGGCGCAGCACAAACACCGCCGGGTCCAGCTTCTCATAAAAGCGGACAGGGCCGTAATTCTGGGGACGGGGCAAAAACGGGATCAGACGCAGGTCACGGAATTCCGCCGTGTTGGGGTAATCGATGCTGGAAAAAGCGTTGAAGCTCTTGGTGCGGGTCTTGCGCGCCCGGGTCCCCAGGATGACCTTGCCGTCAAATACCAGCTGTACCCCCCAGGCCGCATCATCACAGGCATACAGCACCGCCCGATGCAGATTGTTGCGGGCATCGGTATCCCGGTTATAGATAGACTTCTGGCTGCCGGTGAGCACCACGGGTTTGGGGCTCTGCTGAATCATGTAGGAAAGCGCCGCAGCGGTATAGGCCATGGTGTCAGTGCCATGGGTGATGACAAAACCGTCGTACTCATCATACCGGCGGCGGACTTCGGCGGCGATCTGCGCCCACTGCTCCGGGCCCACACTGGTGGAATCCAGGTTGAACAGCTGTACCGCATCCATATGGCACACCCCCGCCAGTTCCGGCACACAGGCCAGCAGCTCATCGGAGGTGATCATGGGGGCCAGTCCCCCCGCCACGGTAGGCCGGCTGGCAATGGTGCCGCCGGTGGCAAGAAGCAGTATATGTTTCATGGGTTTGTCTCCTTTTGCTGACTCTTGTCCGATTATAGCACAGGCAGACCCCCCCTGCACAGCGATTTTTTGGGATTTCTGCAAAGTTCCGGGGTTGACAGGATTCCCCGGCCCGTGCTACAGTGTAAGCAAGCGGAAGTCTATTTGAATAGACCAGCAAAAACGAACCGTCCTTCGCCGGAAAGGCCAAGGCCAAGCCGGTTCATTATCAGGAAACGAGGTCAACTTTGATGGAAAAGATGCTGCGCCTTGCCGAGGGCGAATACCGTTTTGCCTCCCTTGTGTGGGAAAATGAGCCGCTGTCCAGCGGACAGCTGGTCAGGCTGGCGGCCGACGCCCTGGGCTGGAAGAAGAGCACCACCTATACCGTGCTGAAAAAACTTTGCGAGCGCGGCATTCTGTGCAATGAGGACGGCACGGTGACCGCCCTGGTCAAGCAGAGTGCCGTACAGCAGCAGGAGAGCACCGCGGTGGTGGACCGCACCTTTGGCGGAAGTCTGCCCCGGTTTGTGGCCGCCTTCCTCAACGAAAAGCCCATCACCAAAGCGGAGGCCGCCGAGATCCGGGCGATTCTGGACGCAGCCCGCACCGAACAGGAGGACGGACAATGACCGGATTCTTTTGGGCTTTGCTCACAGCCGGGGCAAGCGGCGCCGTCGCGGTGCTTCTGGCTCTGGGGGTGTGCGCCCTGCTGCGTCATGCACGGGCCCCCGGCTGGCTGCTGTGCCTGGTCTGGCTGGCAGTCGGGCTGCGCTTTGCCGTGCCGGACGGGCTGGTTCCCATCACTCTGCCCCGGCCCGAAAGCGAAGGGCTGCAGCAGCTGGCCGCCGCAGCCGAGACGGTGCGGGACGCCACCCCCGCCGAGGCCGCGGCCCAGGCGGTGCAGGTACTGGACGCCGCCGGTCTGGCCGTGGACATGCAGCCGGAACAGGTTCCGGCTGTGGACTGGATGCTGCTGGCAGGCGGCTGCTGGGCGGCGGGCACCGTTTTCCTGCTGGGGCGGGCCGTCCTTTCCGGCATAAAGCTGCGCCGTCGTGTGGCGCTGGCCTGCAAAACCCCGGACGGCTGTTACACCTGCGCCCAGGTGACCGCGCCCTTCACCCTGGGCCTGCTGCGGCCCAGAATTTATCTGCCGGATGATCTGCAGGGGGACGTGCGCCGCGCTGTACGCCTGCACGAACAGACCCATATCCGCCGGGGAGATTGCCTGACAAAGCCGCTGTACTATCTGGTGGTCTGCCTGCATTGGTGGAACCCGCTGGTCTGGCTGGCCTTCTCCCAGTTTGAGCACGCCATGGAGACAGCCTGCGACGAAGCCGCCGTACGCGGCTGTACCGCAGCCCAGCGCAGCCAGTACTGTGAAAGCCTGCTGCATTACGCCACCCTGCGGACACCGGGCGGCGCCCTGGCTTTCGGCGCCCCCAAGGCGGGGCAGCGCATCCTGCACGCCCTGCGGTACCGGACCCCCGGCAAGGCGGTTCTGGCCCTGTGCATGGCGGTCGCCATGCTGGCCGCCCTGGTGGTGCTGGCGCGGCCGACTCTGGCAGTGGAAGCCGCCCCCACCGATCCGGCGCCGGCCACCGCCGGACAGCAAGAGACACCGGACACCGCCCCGCAAACGGATGAGAGCACTGCCGCAGAAGGCGAACCTCTGACCGATTCTCTCACCCCATCGGAGGATACCGTGGAGGAGAGCGTCTTTGATCCGGCCGGCGGCTTCATTCTGCCTCTGTCCGATTACCGGTACTTCTCCCGCGGGATGGGTCCCTACCACAAAGGCGACGACATTGCCGCCGAGGCAGGCACCCCCGTCCTGGCTGCGGCGGGCGGCACCGTGACCAACGCGCAATTTCATTACAGCTATGGCAATGTTATCGTCATCGACCACGGAGCAGACCGGCAGGGGCGGCACTGGTACACCTTGTACGCCCACTTGCGGGACCTGCTGGTGGAGGCAGGCCAGACCGTGCAGCAGGGAGAAGAGATCGGCACGGTAGGCTCCACCGGAAGCACCACCGGCATGGCCCTGCACGTTGAAGTGCGCTGCGAAGACACCCTGCTGGCGCCCACAATGTATCTGCCCTACACCGAGACCATCCCCGCCCAGGCGGCAAAACAGGGCGTGTTGTTGGAAGCCATGACCGAGGACCCCGCCATTGCCAACGCCATTGCCCAGCGGGCCACCGGCAGTCAGGCACCGGCCACCCTATCCTATCCCCTGCCGGAAACCGGCAAGGTCACCTCTGCATACGAAGCGGGCATCCACGAAGGACTGGACCTGAAACAGCCGGAGGGCACCGATGTACTGGCTATGGGAGACGGCGTGGTGCTCTTTGCCGGCCGGGATGACCGCTACGGCTGGACCGTGATCATCGGACACGGCAACAACAGCGACGGGCAGCCTCTGATGACCCTGTACGCCCATTTGCAGGATGAGCCTTCCGTCCTGATGGGACAGCTGGTGACCGAAGGGCAGGTTATCGGGCAGGTGGGCACCACCGGATTTTCCACCGGTCCTCATCTTCACGTTGCCGTTCTGCTGGATGGCACCTTTGTTGATCCGCAGTCCTGGATCCGTTGAGGAAAGCATCTTATGAAACACAATGACCGCAGCGGCACCGCCCCCCTGGCGGCGGTGCTGGTTTTTTGCATCCTTTTTTCCCTGTTCGGGGGTCTTTTTGCCCCTCTGGCTGCCACCAAAGAAGAATTGCAGCAACAGTTGAACGATGCCAAAGACGCTTACGATGAAGCCGCCAAGAAACAGGAAGAGATGGAGAACCAGGCCCAGCAGACACAGGAGCAGATCGGTGAACTGAATGACCGGTCGGAAGAGATCTCTGCCCAGCTGAGTCAGGTATACAGCGCCCTGACCGAAGCCCAGACCCGGTTGGATGAAGCGCAGGGAGAGGCGGAGGCAGCCCAGGCAGCCCTGGAACAAAAACAGGCCGAATACGACACCCGTTGGGAGGAATCCAAAGAGCAGCTGGCCGCCATGCAGAAGCTGCACTACAACGGCAGTCTTTCGATTCTGAGTCAGGCCACCAACCTGTTCCAGCTCCTGAACTTTTCCCAGGCGCTGGCGGATATCACCGACAAGAACACCGAGGTCCTTACCCGGCTGGACACCGAGGCCGCCGAGCTGGAGAAATCACGGGAACAGGCCCAGGCCGCCGCCGACACTGCCAAGGTCGCCCAGGACGAATTGCTGATCCAGGAACAGGCTTTGCAGGATACCGCCAATCAACTGGCCGATGCCCTGATGGCTGCCAACGCCGACCTGGATGAACAGCAGGCCCAGGCGGAAGCCCAGGCCCAGATCACCGAGGAGGCGAAAAAAGCCTACCAGCAGGCCACCGCCGAGCTGGATGCCTACGCCAAGAGCCAGAACAGCAAGTACACCACCGCCACACTGTACTGCAGCCTGGACTTCGGCTGTGCCCTGACCCCCGGCATGCGTATCAGCTGCAACTACGGGGACCCGGACGGCATTGACGGCTCGCCCCATCACGGCACCGATTTTCCCGCTGCCAAGGGAACGCCCATCTATGCGGTGGCCGACGGGGTGGTGAGCGCCGCCCGGGCCATGCCCAGCTACGGCAACTGTGTGCAGATCAGCCACGGCACCGCCGATGACGGCAACAACTATGCCACCCTGTATGCCCATATGTCTTCCATTGCGGTGAGCGAAGGCCAGACGGTGACCAAGGGACAGGTCATCGGATATGTGGGCAACACCGGGGATGTCAGCGGCAAAAACGGCGGCTACCACCTGCACCTGGAACTGCGCATCAACGGCAGCCGGGTCAACGCCATGAGTTATATCCCTCACTGACAGCCCCGAAAACTTTATGATATTCGGTTCCCGGCTTTACCTTTCGGCAAGACTGTGATACAATACCGAACATAGTTAAGCTACGCCGGGAGGGGTTTGGGAATGGACCATATTGACCGCAAAATCATTGATATTCTGCAAAAGGACGCCCGCGCACCGCTGAAGCAGATCGCCGATCAGGTGTTTTTGTCCTCCCCTGCCGTGTCCGCCCGCATTGCCAGACTGGAAAAAGACGGCTGTCTGACCGGGTACCAGGCCCAGGTGGACGCGGTGAAGATGGGGTATCTGGTCAAGGCCTTCATCAACCTGGATATGGACCCCCAGCGCAAGCCAGAGTTTTATCCCTACATCCAGGCCTGCCCCCAGGTGGTGGAATGCTGCTGCGTCACCGGGGATTACAGCATGCTCATTGAGGTGCTGTTTGCCACCACCCAGGAGCTGGATACCTTCATCAACCAGCTGCAGCAATACGGACGCACCCGCACCCAGATCGTCTTCTCCACCCCGGTGGAACACCGTGGGGTGCCGGTCAGCCGTGAGGAAGATGAAAAAGCGTAACACAAAGGAAAAAGCCCTCTGCCGGTCAATGGCAGAGGGCCTTTTGTTTTGTCAGGGCAGGGCGTCCACTTCCGCGGCGGTCAGCGGGCCCAGGTTGATGTCATTTTCGTATTTTTCCCCGCCGGAATATACCAGATCCACCTGATAGTAGGCAATGTCCAGGCCGGCAGCTTCAAAGGCAGCTTTGGCATTTTTGAGCAGGGCGTTGGCGTCAGCTTCAGTGGGCAGGCGGTCGGTGTAGACCAGGTAGAAACTGGCGGTCAGGGGCGGCAGGTTACCGGGGTCATAGGGCATATCCAGCGTCAGGCCCCAGTCTTCCGGGGTGCCCTCCCAGCTTTTCCCGGGCTGCACATCCAGCCCGTCCGGGTTCATTCCTGCGTTGTTCAGCGCTGTGGTCATGTCCTGCTGGGCGGCTGCGATGATGCGCACCCGGGTGTTGTTCAGGCCCGTCACATCCTCCTCATAGGTAGTGCTGCGCACCACACCCCAGGAAAGGTACACGTCGAAGCTGGTGTCCTGACTGGTCATGGACTGTACCCGCACCCGGTAGCGGTACCCCATCTCGTTATAGGCATAGACGGCGGTAAAGTTGTTGTCGGGCCAGTGTTCGTCGGCGTAGTCCATGGCGTGATGTCGGGCCCAGGCCAGACTGACGGGGTCCCCCAGCACATAACCGGCCGCAAACAGAAGCAGCAGTACGATGAGGATACCGCCCGCCAGGGCAGCGGCACGGCGTCCTTTGGTGCGGGGCCGTTCAGGGGTCCCGGCGGATGTCTTCTTCCAATGCATCACGGGATTCCTCCTTTCTCAGTGCATAGCGGAACAGGGCGGCGGCCAAGGTGCCCAGGGCACACAGGGCGCCAAGCAACAGGCCGTACAGAACGCTCAGGCCCAGGATGGCAAAAAAGTTGTACCAATCGCCCTCTGCAAGGCAGCCCAACAGATAGTGGGCATTGGGGCACAGAGTCACAGCCGTGATCAGCCCCCAGACCAGCAGCGGCAGCCAGCGCGCCCGCCGGGGCGAAAGCCACTGCACCGCAGCCCCCAGGACCGGAAGCAGCAGGATGTTGTAGCCCGCCCGCCCGGTGTTGGCCAGAACCATGCCCAGGATCAGTCCGGCGGCGGTCATGGCCCCCTGCCAGGCGTACAGACGGCGGCGGATACGCCCCAGCACCTGTTCCCGGTGCAGGGGCGGCGGCAGGGCTTCCTCGCCCCAGAGTTGGCGGCAGGCCTCACAGTGGGCTACATGGTCCTCCACCGCCCGACGGGATGCCTCGCTGGCCACACCGTCCCGCACCAAAGGAAGCAGGTCACGGCAGATGTCGCAAGGCAGATCGTATTCGTGGGTCACAGCAACCCCTCCTTTCGCAATATTTCCTTGAGCCAGTGGCGGGCCCGACAGTCGATGACCCGGGCCGATCCCGGGCTGATGCCCAGTTCGGCGGCAATGCGGTCGTAGGGAATTCCCTGCACCCGCAGCGCCACCACCCGCCGGGTACGCTCATCCTTCCGGGCCAGCAGTTCCCGGATCCGCCCCAGCAGTTCCCGCTGTACGGCGGTGTCGGGCAATGTGTCTTCCACATACAGTCCCAGAAGGTCATCATAACAGACGGTGGGACGCTGCCGGCGCAGGTCCTGCAGCCACAGATGGCGGGCAATGCCGAAGAGCCAGGTCTTTTCCCCCGAGCGGGCCTCGAACCGGTCAATACTCTGTATTGCCTGCAGGAATGTTTCGCTGAGCAGGTCCTCCGCCCGGGCAGGGTCGTGGGTCAGGCTGACCAGGTAGCGGTAGACATCGTCGCGGTAGGCGGTGTACAGTTCTTCCATCATCTTCACGGCGGTGTTTGCCTCCTTCCCTGCTCTTTGCCTATATGTCCCTTTCCGCGGCCAGGTGTTACAGGTTCCGGCAAAAAAATACCGGACCCGCCCCGAAAGGCAGGTCCGGTGAACCATAGAAACAATCACTCGCCGCGCAGGATCTGACGCAGAAGAGACAGAAAAGCGGCCGCCACCGCCGGACCGAACAGCAGCAGGATCCACTGCCCGCCGCTCGGCACAAAACGAAGATACCACGCCGTGGGACGGTTGAGTTCCACCCCTGTCAGGCGGGTGGGAACGCCGCCCACACTGTCCGGGTCGATGCGCAGCCCGCTCACCGTGATACCGCCCAGCTCAAACACATAGCTGCCGTCCGTATCCTGCCAAGCAAAGACCTTCTGGGTTTCCCGGTAGTCGGTCTGGCCCGGTTTCAGGTAATACAGCGTCACACTGCCGGGTGGCAGCAGCTGTTCCACCTGCAGGCGCACCGTTTCCACATAGGCCTGCTCCCCTTCCCACAGGATGTGAGGATCATTGTCGGTGGACAGATACCAGTTATCCCGGTCATCGGGGGCTGTGCTCCAGGGGTCATCGTCGTAGTTGCGGAAGCTTTCATAGGTCAGTTCATCCGGGGTCAGGGTCTGGTGGCGCATGGTACCGTTCATCTTGTGGTTCAGCATGAGGGCACTGCCCACAAGGGCGTACACCACCCACAGCATCACGCCCAGGGCATAGCACAGCCCCAGCAGCCGGCGGGGCTGAAACACCAGCGACCAACGATCCGAAACAGGTTTCCGTTTCATTGTGTCACCCCGCTTTCCGCCACGGCCACCGGCACAAAAGCGTACGCGGCATCCCGGCCCATGAATCTGTACAGGGTGGCGGGCTGTCCGGCGGTGATGCCGCCTTCAAACCGATCGCTGAAATCCCGTTCCAGGTATTCGTCAGCCCGGTCCAGCACCAGATAATCACAGTTTTTTTCTTCCATATAGGCTGCCAGAGAGTTGACCGAGCAGACGGCCTCGTGTTCATACAGATCCCAGTTCAGGCTTTCCACCAGATTCATGAAATCCGAATCCCACCGGTTGGAGTAATCATCGTCTCCCCACCAGACGCCGCCGTAACCGTTGACCACCTTGGCGGTGAGTTCATACTTGTAATAGTACCATCGGGTGGCGTCGTCGCCCTGGCTGATGACCAGGACCCGGTCCCCCCAGTTCAGCACGTCATTCATGACGGAGGCACGGTTTTTCACATCTTGCCGGGTGGAGTAGATGCTGTCTGCCCGGGTCCAGAATCCCGCCGTGGGCACACCGCGCCAGACGAAGATCCCCAGAACGCCGGCGGCGGCCAGCGCCAGGAGCAGGTTGCCCGTACGGCGGCGCCATATCCGCACCGGCGCAGCACTGACCGCCTGCCCCAGCAGGCAGAACATCGCCAGCACCCAGCCCTGCAGGTAGGGAGTCAGATACCGCTCGTAATCCTTGAGCGCACTGCCTTCCGCTTCGGAGAAATTGTAGAAGTACAGGATCAGGTGGAAACAGTACAGGGCCGTAAAGCAGAAATCCATGGCCAGATAAGAAGCAATGATCCGGCGGCGCACCGGGCCTTTCGGTGCAGTGACTGCCGCTGCCGCCGCCAGCAGCAGAGCCAGCACAGCCACCATGAAGGGGGCGCCGATCAGACTGACGCGGCGGGTGAAGTATGCCTGCTCCATAGCCTGCATGATCTGGGCAAAGCGCTCCTCCCGCCCCATGCCCAGCAGCTGACGGATCCCCCCTGCCAGAACGGCACCATAGCCCATCTGGCCGCTGCCCACGGTGGCCGCGCCGGAATCAGGCGACATGGCGGCGGTATAGCGGCTCCAGCTCAGAAATGCCGCCAGCACCGGCACGGCCAGCAGGGCCGTGCGAAGGAACCGTCCGCCCACATGCCGTGCCAGGGCGGTATTTTCCCGGCGGGGCGTGCCGAACAGCTGATCGATGCCGATGATGAACACCGCCATAAGGCCATAGGCCATGCCGATATCCTTGGTCAAGGCCAGCATGGCCAGGGGCAGGGCCGTGGCATAAAAGCCGCCCCGCCGTCCGCCGCCCGCGTAATACAGGCACAGGCTGCCGCCAAACAAGGCGGCCAGGGGCAGGTCTGCCATGGCGTTCTGATACACCGTGCTGGCCGTGCCGATGGCTGCTGTGCTGAAGAAGAAGGGCAGAACCGCCCCCACGGCAAAGATCAGCCCCCCCTGTGCCCAGCGGGACCGGGGCAGGACCGTCGCCGGGGCCAGTGCGGCCAGGGCCAGAATGTCAATGGCGGCCAGACACTGCCACTCGGAAAATTGTCCCGGCGTACGCTGGAACAGATAGGACAGCAGACTGGTGCCCGGATAGGTAAAGGAAGCTGTCAGATTGACCGGGTCGGCCACATACAAGGCAGAACGCTCGGCCACCATCTTGGGAGCCAGACCCCAGGCAGTGAATTCATCCCACTGGGTGAACATGGGCTGCAGGATGCCGAACAGCACCCACAGAAAGGTCGCACCGCCCAGGAACAGCCAGAAGCCGGCACTGCCCATGGCATCCCGGACGGCGCGGATGCCGGCACGCACACCGCAGTAAACACCGCCCGCCAGCAGGATGGCAATAACGGCAAACAGACCCACGTGCAGCATACCGGGCAGGGCCGACACATACAGCACCAGCACCGCTCCGCACAGAGTCGGCAGCGGCAGCAGGGCGGCATCATACCGGGTACAGGCGGAAAAACAGACGCAGAACGCCCCCAGAAACGCCAGCGCGATCAGGCCGGTCAGAATGGGTATCAACGGCATAGGGCAGATCCTTTCTCAGACCAGGCGGAAACCCGACCGGGTGTTCCGCCTTACAAGTGGATGGTATAAATGGGACCGACAAAATAGTGCTGGAACAGAAGAACCGCACCGAACAGCGCATGCAGTCCGAACAGCGATACAGCCAGCTGTTCCCCACGGGCAGCCGGGACGGACGGTGCCAGAACGCGGCGCAGAAGCGGCGCCGTCAGCAGGACCAGAATCAGAAACACCGGCAGGAAGTACCGCGTCTGCAACCCGACCACGCGCACCATGGCCACCGGCGTGTACGTGATGTACATGGCGGCAATGGCACCCAGCGCATAGATTACGGCAAATCCCCCGAGACCGGCGCTGCGGCGGCGGTCCAGCGCCGGCGGCTGCGGTGCGCACAGCAGAGCGGCTGCCAGCAATGCCACCGGTCCCAGCAGGTTCAGCGCCTGGATGGGCATATCCTTCCAGCCAAACAGTCCCAGCTGGCCCACAAAGAACTGGTTTTCACACAGGGTCCCCCAGAAGGTGGCCACACTGCGCAGAGGGTTGGCCAGCACAAAAGCCAGCTGCTGTCCCCCGTTCACGGCCTCGCCGCCCTGGCGGGCAATGACCGGGTAATTGTACCGCAGCACCCGGGCATAGGTCTCGGTGGCCCAGATCACCGCCCAGGCACCCGCCAGACCGCCCAGGCACCAATGCCACCGGCGGCCCTTTGCCCGCCAGTTTCCGGCCGGCACCAGCAGAAGCAGTACCACCCACAGCAGGTTCAGGTAAGGCTTGGCCACATTCACATACAGGCAGGCCGCCAGATACAGTCCCGCTGTTCCGGTGGTCCAGCGCTCCCGCAGAAGCAGGGCGATCATCAGATAATAACCGGCCAGCAGGGTGGCATCATAACTCAGGGAAGCCCCCATGAACAGCGACATGGGCAGCAGCATGACCCCCAACAGGGCCGGACGATATTTCTGTGCCTGACGCAGAGCCAGCCAGCAGATGGCGGTGTACGCCAGCAGATTGCCCAGGCGGCCTCCGTACAGGCAGCCCAGGGCCCCAAAGCCGAACAGCCGTGCCAGGGCCATGCCGATGGCCCCGGGCAGGAAGGGCAGAATGAGGAAACTCACCGGCTCGTGCAGCGGTTCTTCGGCCGGGGTGTCCCGGTTGGCAAAATAATCGGCAAAACTGTCGGCCACACTCTCGATGCGGCCATCATCCCCGTATTGCTTGAGGGCATAGCCAGCGGAGTCGTAGGGCTTTTCTTCCCCCGTATCCGGGTCATTGCCCACCCCCACCGACGTGTGGCTGTTGGTCCATGCGCCGGGGAAAGCACTGAGCAGCGCTGCCACATCGTCCGGATAGGAGCGCTCATAGTCAAAATCCAGATGTCCCGTGGAGATGGCGTAGGTGCGCAGATAATGTTCCGACTCATCGGGGGTCTGCAGGGGCGGGTTGGCAAAGCAGAAAAGCAGACCACACAACAGCAGGCAGGCCGCCCCTTTGGCGGGCAGAGTCCGCAGCCGGCGCAGCAGGGCTGCCGCTGCCACCACCCCCAGGCAGAGCGCCGTGCAGCCCAGGGTGGGCACCAGGGGCGAGACCCGGCTGTCCAGGTAGAAAAACACACGCCAGTAGTATGCCCACAGCACACCGGTCACAACCGCCGCGGCGGCAGCCAGTGCCCAGCGCAGCGGCGGGGAAAGCGGAATGCGGAAAGAGTGATTCGGTTCCTTCATCAGACGGAAACTCCTACTATATAAAATCGGGCCGGCGGAAGCTGCTGCAGCGGGCCGGCAAACACGCCGTGCCCCAGGCCCCGCCGGCCCCTGTGGGCGGACAGTTACAGAATATACTGTCCGATTTTATACGAATCAAGATGACCGCGCAGGAACTCGATGGTTTCGGCAAGGCCCTGCTCAAAGGTGTACTTGGGCGCCCATCCGGTGAGCTGGCGCAGCTGGGTGGAATCGCCCAGCAGACGGTTGACCTCGCTCTTTTCCGGGCGCAGGCGCTCGGCCTCGCAGACGATCCTGGCACTGGGGTTGATCTGGGCAATGAGCTCGTTGGCCAGGTCGCCGATGGAGTGCTCCACCCCGGTGGCAATGTTCAGTTCCCGGCCGATGGCGGCGTCACAGTCCGCGATGGCCATGAAGCCGGCTGCGGTATCCTTGACATAGTTGAAGTCCCGGGTGGGGGTCAGATTGCCCAGACGGATCTCGGTCTGACCGGCCAGAAGCTGGGTGATGATGGTGGGAATGATGGCGCGGCCGGACTGACGCGGGCCGTAGGTGTTGAAGGGACGCACGATGGACACCGGCAGGTTGAAACTGCGGTAGAAGCTCTCCGCCAGACGGTCGGCGCCGATCTTGGTAGCGGAATAGGGGCTCTGGCCCTGGAACGGGTGCTTTTCATCAATGGGCACATACTGGGCGGTGCCGTAGACCTCGCTGGTGGAAGTGACCATGACGCGGGCGGTGTCCAGTTCCCGGGCGGCATTGAGCACGTTCAGGGTGCCCTTGATGTTGGTGTCCACATAGCTGTCCGGGCTATGGTAGGAGAACGGAATGGCAATGAGCGCAGCCAGGTGGAACACCCGCTCCTGCCCGCGCATGGCGGTGCGCACGCCGTTGGGGTCACGGATGTCCCCCATGAAGATATCCATCTCGTTTTTGATCTCCGGCGGCAGGGTGTCGATCCAGCCCAGGCTGCCGAAGGAGTTGTACAGGCAGAAAGCGCGGACCTTTTCCCCGCGTTTGACCAGCTCTTCGGCCAGATGGCTGCCGATGAACCCGTCGGCACCGGTAACAAGAACAGTGTGAGACATAGAACAGTTCTCCTTTGTAAGCAGGCACGGGCGACAGGCACCCGGCACAGGAATTCCAATATATTACAAAATAGTATACCCGATTGGGCGCTTAATTTCAACCGTGCCCCCGCAAAATGCCTGCGTCTTGACAGCGCATCCGGTTTGCGATATAGTTAGTTATTATAATTTGTCTATGCAGAGGCACACAGTGCCCCTCTTGAATCGGAAAGGAATTTCGTTTTCTATGAACGCCGACGGCGACGGTAACCCCCGACGAAAACTGAATCAGAGAGAATAAAAAGGCAAAGCTTGTGCCCCGCTGCGGCACTGGCTCTGCTTTTTTTTGCTGCATAAACCAGACCATAATCCATACTATGAATGAATTGAAGGAGTGTTTTTTCCGTGGAAAATCTTCCCGCCCAAATATTGCTGCAGGTGGTCTTTATCCTGCTGAACGCCTTTTTTGCCGGGTCTGAGATCGCCTTTCTGTCCCTGTCCCCCATCAAGCTGTCCAAACAGGCAGAGGACGGAGACAAGACGGCGGCCGCCTTGCTGAAGGCGGTGGAAAATCCCAACAGTTTCCTGTCCGGCATCCAGGTGGCCATCACCCTGTCCGGGTTCATGTCTGCCGCGTTCGGCACCGAAAACTTTTCCGGATATCTGGACAGCTTCATGCTGCAGACCCTGGCCCTTCCCCTGCCGGCAGGGGTGGTTTCGGTCATTTCCACCGTCCTGGTGACCATCATCATTTCCTTCTTCTCCATCGCTTTCGGGGAGATGGTCCCCAAGCGGGTGGCCATGCAGAAGCCCATGCTCTTTGCGGTGCCGGCCATCAGGGTGCTGCGGGTGGTCAGCGTGTTGTTTGCCCCCATGACCGCCCTGCTGGACCTGTGCACCAACGGGTCCCTGCGGCTGATGGGGATGAAGACCGAGGCCGAGGACGGCGTGGCCAGTGAGGAGGACCTGCGGCTGATGGTGGAATCCAGCGGTGAACAAGGCACCATCGACCAGGACGAGCAGGAATGGATCGAGAATGTTTTCGACTTCGGGGACACCACTGCCAGCAACGCCATGACCCCCGAACCGGATGTGACCGCCTTTTCCCTGGAGGACAGCAGCCAGGAAATCATGGAAACCATCCGCCGCACCGGTCTGAGCCGGTATCCGGTGTATGAGGAGGACATCAACGATATCTGCGGTATCCTGAATGCCCGGGACTTCCTGCTGAACCTGCAGGAGGAACAGCCCCGCCCGCTGAAAGACCTGCTGCGTCCGGCTTATTTTGTGCCGGAGAGCGTGCATGCCGATCAGTTGTTCAAGGATATGCAGGCCCAGAAACAGCATCTGGCCGTGGTGGTGGACGAGTACGGCGGCACCGCCGGCATCATCACCATTGAGGATCTGCTGGAAGAGATCGTGGGGGATATTTTTGATGAGTTTGACCCCGCCGAACCCCAGGACCTGACCCAGGTGGGGGACGGTATCTGGCGGGTAGCCGGCTCCATGCGGGTGGAGGATTTTGCCGAAGAGGTGGACTTCGACCTGCCGGAAGACAGGGACTACGACACGGTGGCCGGCATGATCCTGAGCGTACTGCCCAGCATCCCGGTGGACGGCACCACCCCCACTGTGAAGGTGTGCGGGCTGCAGTTTGATGTGCAGACCATCGAGGACAGGAAAATTTTGTGGTCCATCGTGCGCAAGCTGGCTCCCGAACCCGTTCCCGAGGAGGAGGAATCCCACCGGCGCCGCCGCAAGCGGGACCGGGACGAGGAAAAGGAAGAACCCGCCGACAACGAGTAATATGGCAGAACAAAAGGACCGGGAAGAATCACTTCCCGGTCCTTTTTCATGATGCTTATGCCGCGCTCTTCACTCGGCATCCTGGGACAGAAGCTCGCCTCCATACCAGGGAGCCATGCTCTCTTCGCAGGTCACCCGCAGGTCCTCCCGCCGGATGTCCCGGCCATTGAGGCAGGCAAAGCCGTAGACCTTTGCCGGACGGATGCTCTGCCCGCCGCAGGGGCGCAGGTCCCAGCTGCCCGCCGGCCATTTGCTGGTCTTGCGCAGGGTCACCCGTATCCGGCGGAAGCTCACATCTTCCAGCATGCCCGGTTTTTCGGCATAGAGGAAAATGCCGTTTTCTCCTTCACAGGTGATATTTTCAAAATGGACGTTGCGGATGCGCCCCACTTCGGTGCCGTCGTGCCGGGGCAGCACTGTGATGGTGACCGGCTCCGCCTTTCCCCACCAATGCTCCCCGAACCGGCGGGTCTGGATATGGATGTCCGAAAAAACGGCATCCTCGATGTTTCCCTTGTCCCGCAGCTGCAGGGAAATGCCCCGGTTGGTACCGGTGATGACACAGTGGCTCACCGAGATACGGCGGAAGTCGGATTCGCTTTCGGTGCCGATCTTCAGGGCCGCGCTGGTAGACATAAGTGTGCAGTTGCTGACGACGATGTTCTCGCAGGGGCCCAGATCGGTATACTTGCCGGTGTTTTTCAGCACGATGCAGTCGTCCGCCGATTCGATATGGCAGTTGGTGATGCGCACATTGCGGCAATGGTCGGGATCAATCCCGTCGCAGTTGACCATGCGGGTATTGTTCAGGATCCGGATGCCGTCGATCTGCACATCGCTGCAGCCCACCATATGCACCGTCCAGAAAGCGCTGCGCATGAGGGTGACACCGGTGATGGTCAGGTGCTGCACTTTATACAGCATGAGCAGCGGCACCCGGGGATAGTAGGTGCCCTCAATGAAATCGTGGGTCTGTTCCCCGTAATAATTCTCTTCCGAACCGTCGATGCTGCCGTAACCGGTGATGCGGACATTTTCCGCCTCCTGGGCCACCACAAAGCACCGGGGCGGTTCGCCGTCATAATCACAGTTTTCATAGTAGGGGATCTGCTCGGTCGGGGCCTGCCCGTCCGCCCGACGTGAGCAGAAGGCGTCCGGGTCGGCACAGGCCTTGAGCACGGCACCGGATTCCAGGTGCAGCTCCACATGGCTGCGCAGGAAGATGGTCCCTGCGCTGTACACATGCCCGCCGGGAAGAAGGACCCTGCCTCCGCCCGCTGCCGCGCAGGCATCCAGAGCCCGCTGGATGGCCGGCCCATCGTTGGCGGCGCCGTCTCCCCTGGCGCCGTACTCCAACACATTGTATTCCACCGGAATTCCTCCTTTGATCAAAAAAGTCCCGCACTGCACGCGGGAACCCGTGCCGGGGCGGGACTTGCCGGCGCCGAATGCTCAGCGCTTGATATCGTAGTTCATGTTCATCAGATTGCGGATACTCTTGACATCATCGGTGATGTTGGCATCGCCGTGGATGGTGTGCTTGATGGCACTGGATGCCACCGCAAAGTTGATCATGTCCATGGGACGGTATTTGTGGATCATGGCGTAGATCAGGCCGCTGGCAAAGGCATCGCCGCCGCCCACGCGGTCCAGGATGGTGAAGGTGAAGAGCTTGCTCTCAAAGGTGTGGCCTTCGTACCACATGAAGGCTTTGAGGCTGTTTTCGGAGCCGGAGTGGGCGTAGCGTACATGACGGGCCAGACACTTGATGTTGGGATACCGCTCGATAAAGTGCTGGAAGACCTCATCCTGCTGCTCATAGCTGGGCTGCAGCGGCACGCCGTCCTTCCAGTCGCCCTGGGAATGGTCGTTTTCATCCTTCCACAGATGGTAAGGCTCAATACCGAAGAGCACATCCACATAGGGCAGGCACTTGGTGCAGAAGTCCCGGGCTTCCTCCCAGGTCCAGAGGCTGCTGCGGAAGTTGCCGTCAAAACTGACAGTCAGTCCCTTCTTCTTGGCTGCTTCCAGGCAGCGCAGCACAAAGTAGGCGCAGTTGTCGCACAGGGCCGGGGTGATACCGGACAGATGCAGCCAGTCATAGCCTTCCAGCAGCGCGTCCACATCCACCTTGGTCAGATCATACTCGGTGAAAGCACTGTGCTTGCGGTCATAGGTGACCTTGCTGGGACGGATGCCGTAGCCGGTTTCCAGATAATAAGTACCCAGGCGATGGGTGGGCGTCTCCTCCGGCGTGGAGAGGATCATGGGGGTGCAGTGCACGTCGTTGGAACGCAGCCAGCGCACCGCACTCTTGCCCAAAGAGTTGTTGGGCACTACGCTGAAAAAGGTGCTGTCCACCCCCAGATTGGCCAGAGCCAGCGCGATGTTTGCCTCGCTGCCGCCATAGCTGGCCTCAAAGCTGGTGGCCATGCGGATCTTCTCATAGTTGGGCGGGGTCAGACGAAGCATGACTTCACCGATGGTGATGAACTTGGCCGGACTGTCATTGCCCACCAGCAAGGGGTTGTAATTTTCCATAGCGTTCCCTCGTTTCTGCCGGCTCATGGCGGCCGGCTTGTGTTTGTTACCTTCATTGTATTCGATTTTATCGGAGATTTCAACGGAAATTTGCATTCCAAACTGTAAAAAACGTGCAATATGACTTTGCTTCGCCAAATTGCGCGCCGGGTGGTTTTTCCTTTACACAAGGCGAAAAAAAAGGTATAATGTTTTGATAGTATGTCACTAATTCAGTGGGAAAGGAGCCCCACTTCATGGGCTTGCAAACCATCCAGTATCTCTTCCTCCTGGCCGTGTCGGCCGGGGTCTATCTCCACCTGCCCCGCCGCATCCAGCCGGTGTTCCTGCTGGCGGCATCCTGGGTGTTTTACGCCCTGGCGTCCGGCGGCTATCTGGCCGTGACCCTGGGGGTGGGAGCCTTCTCCTACCTGTGCGGCCTGGGCATTGCCTGGAAAGAGGGCGCCCACAAGCAGGCCTTTGTCCGGCTGGGGGTCATCGGCAGCATTGCCATCCTGGCCTTTTTCAAGTATTTCGGATTTCTCAACACGGTCCTGCCGCTGCCTTTTCAGGTGGTCATGCCGCTGGGCATCAGTTTCTATTCCTTTGCGGCCATCTCCTACCTCATCGACGCGGGGCGGGGGGACTGTGAAACGGAACGCAATCCGCTGTACTATTTTCTGTTCCTGACCTTTTTCGGAACCGTGACCCAGGGCCCCATCCCCCGGGCCGGGTCGCTGATCCCCCAGCTGCGGGCGGAGCACCGCTTTGATGCCCAGCGCACCGTGCGGGCCCTGCGGCTGTACGCCCTGGGGCTGTTCAAGATGGTGGCGGTGTCCGACGTGCTGGGCATGGTGGTGGATGAAGTCTTTGGCACCTGGCAGAGCTACGGCGGCGGAATGCTGATCCTTGCGGCGGTCTTTTACACCTTCCAGCTGTACTTCAACTTCAGCGGCTATTCCGAGCTGGCCCGGGCCACTGGCCTGGTGCTGGGCCTGGAACTGGCCGAAAACTTCAAGACGCCCTTCTTTGCCACCAACTTTTCCGGGTTCTGGAGCCGGTGGCACATCAGCTTTTCTTCCTGGCTGCAGGATTACCTCTTCATGCCTCTGGCCTGGGCCGACACCGAGCGTCTGACCGGCGGGAAGCTGCGCCGTCTGCCCCCGGAGGTGTGCGTGTTCATCGTCTTCTTTGTGTCCGGTTTCTGGCACGGCAACACCCTTCCCTTTGTGGTATGGGGCCTGCTGCAGGCGCTGTACCGGGTGGGCGAAGAACTGCTGCACCGCCGCCTGGGCAAGCCCAAAAAGAAAGCCCCCGCCAAAGTGCTGTGGGCCAAGCGGGCCGGGGTGTTCGTGCTGTGGACCTTCAGCATGGTGTTCTTCCGTATGGGGTCCGGCAACGGTTCGGTGGGGGCCTGCTTCGGGTATCTGGCCGGGATGGTGCAGGGGCTCTCCCCCGCTCGCTTTGTTTCCGAAGCTTACACCGCCGCCTACAACGGATTTTACGCCAACAGCATCATGGTGGCGGCCTACTACGCCTTTGCGGCGGTGGGGCTGGCACTGGCCATTTTCCTTGACTATCGCCGCTGCTTCGGCTTCAAGAACAAGGGGTCCGAAGTGATGGTGGCCGCCATCCCCGGCTGGCGGCGGCAGGCGCTGTATCTGGCGCTGGTCACCCTGATCCTCATCGGCTACATCCTGCAGAACGGCGGGTTTGCGGCCGGTCTGGGCATGTACGCGGGGTACTGATGATGACGAACAGAAAGGCGGGTGCCCACGGCATGCTGCATATAATCAAACGCCTTGCCCTGCTGCTGATCCCGGTGTATCTGTGGCTGGCGTTCTTTGTGGCCTTTGAGCCCAACAACTATTTCGGACTCAAGGGCGAGACCGATTCCTCCCAGCCGGTGGCCCGGGTGCGGGCCTACCAGACTGACCCTGGCACCCGGCTGATCATCGGGGACAGCCGTCTGGCCCATTTTGATATGGACCTGGTGAGTGAGGTTTCGGGTCAGGACTGGCAGAACCTGGCTTTCGGCGGGGCCAGCCTGCGGGAGAGCCTGGATCTGGCGGACTTTGTGCTGGATTCCGGCAACCAGGTGGATGCCATCCTGTTTGAGCTTTCCTTTTACACCGTCAACGCCAACTATGACACCGACCGGTTCTCCACCCTGGAAGATACCCTGAACAATCCCCTGGCCTACTGCCTGAATCTGGAATACAACGTCAATGCCCTGACCATGTTCCTGAACAAGGTAAACAACACCCCGGACAGCATCGAGTCCGGGGACTGGGGGCCGGCGGACTACTATGATGCCGACGGAAACGCCATTCCCGTGCACCGCAAACTGTATGAGTATCCCGGGCTGATCGACGAAAAATGCCGCAGCTGGTCGGTGAACGAGGAGGAGCTGGTGCGGCTGGGAGACCTGGCCCGCCACTGCAGCGAGGAAGGCGTGGAGCTGACCATCGTGCTGCCCCCCATGGCCGACCTGGTGCGCACCGAAGTGTGCGAAAAATACCGCATTGACCAGCGGATGCAGGCGGATGTGCTTCCCCTGCTGAATGACTGGAGCGACGACTACGGCTGCACCGTGCTGGACTACGAGTGGGGCGGCAGCTGCATCACCGACGACGACACCCAGTTTTTTGACGGATTCCATCTGGACGAAAAATACGGTCTGCCGGACTGGACCCGGCAGCTGTTCACCGAAATGGGCGCCTGATGGCGCCCGGTAAGGAAGCAAACCTATGGCATTGGATTTTCTGATTTTGTACGAGCACACGGTGCGGGAATATGAAAGCGACCTGCTTTTGAAGCTGGAACTGGAACGCCGTGGCTATACCGCCGAGATCCGGCAGCTGCTGGACCCCAAACATCTGCGGCTGTTCGGGCGGGACAAGCCCGAAGTACTGGTGGCCAGCTGCATGTATGACAACGAAGCCATCAACAGCCATGTGTACAACAATATCGGCCGCTGCAACAAGATCGTGAACCTGCACTGGGAACAGATGCTCTCCGACACCCAGGAGGAGGGCGACTGGTTCAACATGAACGGCAACGCCAAGCGCTGCGTACAGACCTGCTGGGGCAAGCGCACTGCCGCCCGGTTGCAGGCCCACGGCATGGAAGCCAGGAACACCCCCGTGACCGGCGCCGTGATGATGGATTTTCTGCGCCCGGAATTCAAGGGCTACTTCAAGGACAAGGCTGCCCTGTGCCGAGAGTTCGGTCTGGACGAGCACAAGCACCTGCATCTGTACATTTCCAGCTTCGGCTATGCCAGCATGTCGGATGAGGAGGTGGCCGAGCTCTCCAGAATGGCGGGCACCGATTTCACCGGCTTTGCCCGCACCAACCGCATCTCCATGGCCGAGACCCTGGACTGGTTTGACCGGTATCTGGGGGAGCACCCGGAGGTGGAACTGGTCTACCGCCGCCATCCCAGCGAATGGAACAGCCCCGCCCTGGACGAACTGGCCAAGAAGCGTCCCAACTTCCATGTGATCTTTGCGGACAGCGTGAAGCAGTGGATCGTGGCGGCGGATTCCATCTCCATCTGGATGAGCACCTCCATCGCGGAGGTCTACATGGCGGGCAAGAGCTGCCACATCCTGCGCCCCACCCCCATCGAGCACGAATACGACCCGGTGATCTACAAGGGCGCCCGGTATGTGACCGACTACGACGGCTTTGTGGCCGCCATGGCGGAGGAGAATCCTCCCTTCCCCATTGCACGGGAGGTCATTGAGGGATACTTTGACCCCAGTGAGCGTCCGGCCTACCTGCGTATGGCCGACCTGCTGGAGGAGGTCTACCGCAATCCGCCCCGGGACACCCCCATGGGGGAAGGATTCAAGCCCCACTTCAACCTGCTGAAATTCGTGGCCCTGTGGGGCGTCCATCTTTTGTACCGCCACGGCTGGGAACCCCGGAAGGTATTTGCCTTCTGCCCGCCGCTGGCCAACTTTGCCCAGCGCATTTACGGCTATGTGGACAAGGCCCATGTGACCCCCGAACAGGTGGAAGCCATGACAGCCCGCATCCGCCCTTATGTGACCGCACGCTGACCGGTCTCCACTTTTTGCACCAAAGGAGCACACCATGCCCGAAACACCCAAAAAGCAGGAATCCTTTCTCGGCAGCCTGATGAAATATTCGGTGGCCACCTATCTGGGCTTTCTGATCAGCGGCGCCGCCCTGATCGTGAAGGGCGTTCTGCCCCCCGACCGCTACGCCGTCCCTGCCTCCTTCATGGCCTACACCACCTCCCTGATGAACGTGGGCATGCTGGGACTGGACCAGGGACTCCTGCGTTTCTTCCGGGAACCGGTGGAAGGCGCCACTGGCCGGAGCATGTTCGCCGCCACCACCCGCCTGTCCCTGCTGGTCATGGCGGTGGTGGGGCTGGTGGGGTCCGCTTTCTTTGCGGAACCGCTGTCCGCCGCCTTCGGTCTGGGGCAGAACGGGGCCATTCTGGTGCCCTTCCTCTTCCTCAACGCCGCCCTGTATATGCTGGTGCGGTATCTGAACGTGCTGCTGCGGCTGGAAAACAACGTCCGGGCCTACACCGCCGAGACCCTCTGGATGCAGGCCTGCCTGAACCTGCTGTACCTGCTGCCGGGATTTTTCACCAGCAGGACCTGGGTGTTCATTGCGGCGGCGGTGGCCAGCTTCGGCTGCGTGGCCATCGCCTTCTGGTTCAAGGCCAAGGCGCCCATCCGGGCGGGCAAGGTACCTTACAAGGCCATCTACCGCCAGATGGTGCCCTACAGCATCGCCCTGGCTCCCGCCGCGGTGCTGACCCCCCTGTTCCAGTCGGTGTGTCTGTCCTTTCTGGCCAGCAACACCTTCTCCCAGGGATTGTTCGCCTTTGCCTACCAGCTGTCCATGCTGGTGACCACCGTGCAGGCCGGATTTTCCACCTACTGGGGCCCTTATGTCTTTGCCCATTACCGCACCGAACAGGAACGTATCGGGCGGATCCACGACCTGCTGAACTTCCTGATCTTCGGCTTTTTCTGCCTGCTGGTCATGTTTGAGGATATCATCTTTCTCATCTTCCCCTCCAAGCTGCCCTGCATGCGCTTTTTCCCGCTGATGATGCTGGCGGCGGTGTTCCTGATCCTGATGGAAGGCACCGTCTACGGCAACGCCATCGCCCGCCGTCCCCACCACGATACCATCGGGGTGGCCCTGGGCGTGGGGGTGGAGCTGCTGCTCTGCATCTGGCTGGTGCCGCTGTACTCAGTCACCGGGGCGGCAGCCGCCCTGGTGGCAGGCAATGCGGTGATGTTTGTATACCGCACCCTCACCGGGCAGTACTACTACCGCACCATCCCCAGTTACCCCCGCACCATCTCCGGGTTCCTGCTGGCGCTGGCCGCCGGAGCCGTCGGGGTTGTATTTTACCAGCATTTTGTGGTAAAGTTTGTGCTGGTGGGAGCCATTCTCTTCATCTACTGCACCTTGTACCGTCCCCAGCTGCAGAAACTGTGGCATATGGGCATCACCCTGCTGCGCAAGCTGCTGCACCGGTAAGGAGGAAATACCATGGACCACCTGGGCACCGTTCCCCTGCAGACCCGGCGGCTGATGCTGCGCCGCCTGACCTTTGACGATTGCCGGACTATGTTCGACCACTGGGCCGGAGACCCCCAGGTGACCCGGTATCTGCGCTGGAATGCCCACCGGGACTGGACTGTCACCGCCGAATACCTGTACGAGATGGAAAAGTGTTATGCCGATCCCACCGTGTACAACTGGGGCATCTGCCTCCAGGACGGAACCCTCATCGGGACCATCGGGGTGGTGCGGGCGGAGCGGGCCGCTGCCAAAGGCTGGCAGACGCTGCCCGACGCCTTGCGCGGCACCGAGATCTGGGAGCCCGGGTATGCGCTGGGCCGCCCCTGGTGGGGCCGGGGTTATGCCACCGAGGCCCTGCAGGCGGTACTGGATTTCTGGTTCAACCGGGTAGACGGCCCCTGGATTTCCATCTGCCATGCTGTGGAGAATCCTGCCAGCGGCAGGGTGATCCAAAAAAACGGCTTTATCTACGACCACGACGCGGTATACCACAAGTATGACGGCACCCCGGTGCCCTGCCGCGCGTATTATAAAATCAAACCAATCAAGGAGATGTAAATGGACGACTTTACTTTGGATTTCACATCCGACCCTCTGAGTACGCTGGACGATCTGGACCCCTTCCCTTCCGACCAGGAGGAAGAACACAGTGCCATTCCGGTGGTGCTGCTGAGTCTGGATCAGGGAAAATTTGATGCGCAGCGCAGTCTGGACGAACTGGCGGCCCTGGCCGAGGCCAACGGCATGGAGGCGGTGGCCACCGTCTGCCAGAAGCGTTCCACCCCGGAAGCGGCCACCATGCTGGGCGAAGGCAAGGTGGCCGAAGCCCGACTGGTGTGCATGAATACCCGGGCGGAAGCCGCCATCTTTGACGGGGAGCTTTCGGGCAGCCAGATCCGCAACCTTTCCGCCGCTTTGCAGGTGGAGGTGCTGGACCGCACCATGCTGATCCTGGAGATCTTCAAGTCCCGGGCATCCACCAACGAGGGCAAGCTGCAGACCGAACTGGCCATGCTGCGCTACCAGCTGCCCCGCCTGCAGGGGCTGGGCGAAGCGCTGAGCCGCCAGGGCGGCGGCGGTGGCGGCGGCGGGGGTGCCCGCCGCGGCGCCGGTGAGACCAAGCTGGAACTGGACCGGCGGCACCTGCACCACCGCATCGAGCACCTGGAAGGGCGGCTGAAGGAACTGGAAAAACGCCGCGGGGAAACCCGCCGTGCCCGCCAGAAGAACAACGTGCCGGTGGTGGCCCTGGTGGGCTACACCAACGTTGGCAAATCCAGCCTGATGAACGCCCTGTGCGGGGCAGAGATCTTTGAGGCGGACATGCTGTTTGCCACTCTGGACCCCACTGCCCGACGTCTGACCCTGCCCAGCGGCCTGACCGTGGTGCTGGTGGATACCGTCGGCTTTGTGAGCCGCCTGCCCCACCACCTGGTGGACGCTTTCAAGAGCACGCTGGAGGAAGCCGCCTACGCGGATGTGATCCTGAAAGTGGCGGACGCCAGCGACAGCGAGGCGGCCGCCCAGCTGGCCGTGACCGACGAGGTCCTGGAATCCCTGGGCTGTTCGGACATTCCCCAGATCGTGGTGTACAACAAGTGTGACAAGCCCGGGGCCATCTCCCTTGACCCGGCGGTGCTGCTGACCAGCGCCAAGACCGGCCGGGGGCTGGACGAACTGCTGAAGCGGCTGGACGAGGCGTTGTCCCACCGGGTCCGCACCATCGAGGTGCTGCTGCCTTATGACAAACTGTCCCTGGCCGATATCCTGCGCAGCCGGGGCAGCGTTATGGAGGAGGAGTATCGCCCCGACGGCGTGTACTACAAAGGCACCGTCAAAATTGATGATCTGCACCGGTTTGAGGACTATATGGTCTGAGTTTTCCATGACAATAAAGCGGCAGGCCCGCCGTACCATTTCGGTACGGCGGGCCTGCCTTTGTATCAGGAGACGGGATCTGCTTATTTGCCGGCAGCGGCGGCACCGCTGGTGTCCCCTGCCACTGCCTTGATGGCGGAGACGGTGGCGGCCATGTCCTGCATGTTGCTGGGCACGATGATCTTGGTAGCCTTGCCGTCCGCCACCCGCTCCATGGCTTCCATGCTGCGCAGAGCCAGCATGTTCTGAGAGGGAGCGGCCTCGTTGATCAGGCGGATGGAGTCGGCCTTGGCCTTCTGCACCAGCAGCAGGGCCTGGGCCTGACCTTCGGCCTCCCGGATCTTCTGTTCCTTGACGGCCTCGGCCCGCAGGATGGCGCTTTCCTTTTCGCCTTCGGCGCGGGTGATGGCGGCCTGCTTCTCGCCTTCGGCCAGCAGGATGCTGGCACGCTTTTCACGGTCGGCCTTCATCTGCTTTTCCATGGCGGTTCGGATTTCCTGCGGGGGTTCGATGTTTTTCAGCTCGATGCGGTTGACCTTGATGCCCCAGCGGTCGGTGGCTTCATCCAGGGTGGCGGTGATCTTGGTGTTGATCAGGTCACGGCTGGTCAGGGTCTCATCCAGGGACATGGAACCGATGATGTCACGCAGGGTGGTGGCGGACAGGTTCTCGATGGCGGCGATGGGCCGGGTCACGCCGTAGGCGTAAGCCTTGGCGTCGAACACCTGGAAGAACACCACCGTGTCGATCATCATGGTGACGTTGTCCCGGGTGATGACCGGCTGCGGGGGGAAGTCGGCCACTTCCTCCTTGAGGGAAACACGGCGGGCGATGCGCTCAATGAAGGGCACCTTGATGTGCAGGCCGGCGTCCCAGGTTTCCTTGTAGACGCCCAGCGATTCGATGACGTAGGAATTGGACTGCGGAACAATGACGATGCAGCGCACGATCACGAGCAAGGCCACGATCAGCAGAATGGCGATCAGAATAACTCCCCAGGGCATATGGTTTACCTCCTTCAACGTTCGGAATGGTTTATTTTGGTCCTGCCGGTGCTGAACAGGGATGCACCGCACGGGATCTCTTACACCGTTTCTTCCACAGGGGCAGCGCACACTGTCAGCACATTGCCGTCGGCGGCAGTCACCTGGCAGCGGCTGCCCTGGGGCAGGGCCTCATTGGCCTTGGCCTGCCAGTCCAGACCGTCCACCCGGACACGCCCCAGTTCCCCGGGCAGAATGGCCTGCAGTACCACGCCGCGCTTGCCCACGCTGAGTTCCGGCCCGTTGGTGACCGGCGCCTTTTTGTTGCGGCGGCGGGAAGCCAGGGTGGGAACCATGATGGCCAGGGTCACGGCAGATACCAGGGCAAACACCAGGAACTGCAGCGGCAGCGAGGTGGTGAACAGGCTGACGATCAGTGCCACGGCGGCACCCACCGCAAACCAGATGGAGATCAGGGCGGTGGTAGCGGCTTCCGCGGCCACAAAAACGATGACGGCAATCAACCACAAAATGCTATCCATAAGCTGCAAATCCCTCCTTATGTGATTTGACACAATTCTAACAGGGTGCGTATATAAAGTCAAGATATCCGCCTGTAAAACCCACGGGTTTCCGCCTATTTTCTGCAGGCCGGAACGCCCTGTTCTGCCAAGGGTATGCCTTCTCCCCCGCCCGGGATGCAAAAGACCGCTGCCCATTGCGAAGCAGCGGTCTTTTTCTTAGTAGATCTTGAAATAGCCCACGTTTTTGGGCTTGTTGTCCTCCACCAGGATGGTGAAGCCGCCGGGATTGACTTCGGCCGATTTGCCGAACGCCTGGGTGCACAGCAGGTGCGGACCCCGGTTCAGGATGATTTCGGCGGTCTGGGTCTTGCCCACACGGCGGAAATGCAGCACATCCCCTTCGGCCTGGACCAGTTCGATAGAACCGCCGTCGAAGGCATCACAGCTGCGGCGCAGGTTGGCCAGGTTGGCCAGCGGGCCGCGCAGCCGCTTTTCGGTGCTGTTCCAGTCATAGAAAGCCCGGTTGAAGGGGTCGCGGTAACCCTGCATGGCGATCTCGTCCCCGTAATAGACGCAGGGCACACCAGGCAGGGTATACACCAGGGCATAGGCCAGCAGCAGACGGCGGATGGCGTCCTCCATCCGGGCCGCCGGGATGCGCCGGCCGCTCTGCCAGAAGCGGTCCCGCCCGTTGGCGGGTTCATCCGCAATGGCGGTGATGGCCCGCTCGGTGTCGTGGGTGGACAGGAAGTTCATGGCGCAGTCCAGGGCTGGTTTGGGGTAATTCTCACAGATGGAGAGGATGCGGTCGGCCACCTCCTCCGTTCTGGCGCCGCAAACATAGTCGATGGCGGCATTGCGGAAGGGATAGTTCATGGTGGTGTCCAGGCCGTGGCCCCGCAGGTAGGTGCGGCGGCGTCCGAAGCCTTCCTTGGTGGTGGCGTCCTCCCACACTTCCCCGATGAGCAGCTTGTCCTCGCCGTGAGATTTGACGGCAGAACGGATCTTTTCGATGAAATCGTCGGGCAGCTCGTCGGCCACGTCCAGCCGGAAGCCGGAAGCTCCCAGGTTGAGCCAGGTGTCGATGACGCCGCCCTTGCAGCAGACGAACTCGGTGTAGGAGGGGGAATCCTCCTGCACTTCGGGCAGGGTCTCAAACCCCCACCAGCTGCGGTAGCCGCACTTGTAGCCAGAGTCGAAATCATACCAGCTGCGGTACGGCGAATGGCGGTCACGGTAGGCGCCGCCGGGGCCGTAACGGCCTTCCCGGTTGAAGTAGCGGGAATCTGAACCGGTGTGGCTGAACACCCCGTCCAGAATGATGCGGATGCCGTGGCGGCGGGCAGCGGTGCACAGCTCGGCAAAATCCCGGTTGGTGCCCAGCAGCGGGTCCGCCTTGAGGTAGTCGGCGGTGTTGTACCGGTGGTTGGCATGGGCCTCAAAGATGGGATTGAGGTAGATGCAGCTGACACCCAGCCGTTCCAGGTAAGGCAGCTTCTGCTGGATGCCCGCGAAGTCCCCGCCGTAGTAGTCCATGTTCAGGTAGCCTTCGGGCTGTTCGGTGGGCCAGAAATAGGGCTCGCCGGTCTTGTCCGGGCGGTAGATGCGGTCGGCAAAAGGCATGGGCTTGTTGGGTACGCCCTCACAGAAGCGGTCGGGGAAGATCTGGTACATGGTACCGTTCTTGATCCAGTCCGGCGTCTTGAAGTCCGGTTCGTACACCGTCAGCTGCCAGCAGTCCCCTTCCACCCAGGTCAGTTCGCCCTCGGCATTGGCACCGCGGCAGATCTTGCGGAAGTCGGTATACAGATCAAAGTAATAGAAGTACAGCCCCGAGGTGGTGGGCGTCACGGTGACGGAAAAATGGTTGGAGCCCTGATCCTGCCCGTCAAAATCCATACGGTAGTGCACCGGATCTTCCCGGTCCTTGGTCAGAACCAGGTGGGGGTCCACATATCCGTAGTCCTGGGGCACATCCAGGTGCAGGGTCACAGCGGTCCCCGCCGGCACCGCACCGAAGGGGGTCTTGTAGTGGGCCAGGCGGCTGTTGAAAAAGGTGTGCGACATAGATTGATCGTCCGTCCCTTCAGGGTGATTTTACCCGAAAAGACCGCCGCACAAAAACGGCGGCGGTCAGGTTCCGGAAATTCAGTTCACGGGCGGCTCAGCGAACCGGGGTGGCGCCCCAGATATCGCGGGCATAATCCATCACCGAACGGTCGGCGGAGAAGATGCCGGCGTTGGCGATGTTCATCAGGCTCATGCGGTTCCAGGTTTCGTGGTCACGATACAGCTGCTGCACGGTGGCCTGGGCACGGCGGTAATCCTTGAAGTCGGCCATGACCATGTAGGGGTCGCTGTTGCGCAGGTTGTTGGTGACTTCGCTGAAGTTCTCTCCGTTCCAGCCCTTTTCCAGCAGGTCCAGCACCGCCATGGCGATGTTGTCATCGGAGATATAGGCCTGGGGATGATAGCCCATGCCCTTCAGAGCGTTGACCTCGGGGGTCAGCATGCCGAAGATGATCTCGTTCTCATGACCGGCGGCATCGGCGATCTCCACGTTGGCACCGTCCAGGGTACCCAGGGTGATGGCGCCGTTGAGCATGAACTTCATGTTGCCGGTGCCGGAAGCCTCGGTGCCGGCCAGAGAGATCTGTTCAGACACCTCGGAGGCGGGCATCAGCTGCTCGGACAGGGTAACGCAGTAGTCTTCCAGATAGACGATGCGCAGCTTGCCCTGCACGGCGGGGTCGGAGTCGATGAGCTGACCCAGCTTGCAGATCATGCGGATCATCTGCTTGGCCATATAGTAGCCGGGAGCCGCCTTGGCGCCGAAGATATAGGTCTTGGGGATGAAGTCGGCGTTGGGGTTGGCCTTCAGGTACAGGTACTCGGCCGCGATGTTCAGCGCATTCAGGTGCTGGCGCTTGTACTCGTGCATGCGCTTGACCTGGCAGTCGAAGATGGAATCGGGGTCGATGAGCTGGCCGGTGGCGCGCTCCAGGTAGTTGGCGAACTGGACCTTGTTCTCCCGCTTGACGCTTTCCAGCTTCTTGAGGAAGGCCTTGTCGGTGGCGAACTTTTCCAGCTTCTTCAGCTGGGAAGCATCGGTCTTGAAGCCGTCGCCGATGCTCTCGCTGAGCAGGTCGGTCAGGCCGGGGTTGGCGCACAGCAGCCAGCGGCGGTAGGCAATGCCGTTGGTGACGTTCTTGAAGGCCTTGGGCTTGTACAGGAAATAATCATGGAAGACGCTGTCCTTGATGATCTCGCTGTGCAGCTTGGAAACGCCGTTGATGGAGTGGCAGGTGTAGGCGCAGATGTTGGCCATGCGGACCTGGTTGTCACCCAGGATGGCCATATAGTCGATCTTGCCCTTGTCGCCGGGGAAGACCTTTTCCAGGTCGGCGCGGCAGCGGCGGTCCATCTCGCAGACGATCTGCCAGATGCGGGGCAGGGTGGAACGGAAGATGTCCACATTCCACTTTTCCAGAGCCTCGCTCATGACGGTGTGGTTGGTGTAAGCAAAGACCTTCTGGCAGATGGCAAAGGCATCTTCCCAGCTGTAGGAGCACTCATCCAGCAGGATGCGCATCATTTCGGGGATGGCCAGGGTCGGGTGGGTGTCGTTCAGCTGGATGGCCACCTTGTCGGGCAGGTTGTCCAGGGTACCGTACTGGTTCAGGTGGTTGCCCAGGATATCGGCCACAGAGGCGGCAGAGAAGAAGTACTGCTGGCGCAGACGCAGGATCTTGCCCTCGGTGTGGTTATCGTTGGGGTACAGGATCTTGGAGATCAGCTCGGCGGAAGCGCTCTGGCTGATGGCGGTGTTGTAGTTGCCGGCGTTGAAGCTGCTCATATCAAAGCTAGGCGCCTTGGCCTGCCACAGACGCAGCTTGGCCACACCGGACGTGCCGTAACCGGCCACATACATATCGTTAGGCACGGCGATGACGCTGTTGTAGTTTTCGTACTTCACATGGTGGAAGCCGCCGTCCCAGGTCTCGATGGCCTGACCGTCAAAGCGGATTTCCTGGGCCTGGTCGGGATGGCTCTTGATCCAGACCTGGCCGCCGGGCAGCCAGTTGTCAGCGGTCTCCTGCTGCCAGCCGTCCACGATCTTCTGCTTGAAGATGCCATACTCATACAGGATGGAGTAGCCGGTGCCGGGGATGCAGTCGGTGGCCATGCCGTCCAGATAGCAGGCAGCCAGACGGCCCAGGCCGCCGTTGCCCAGGCCGGCATCCGGTTCCTGGTTGTAGATGCTGTCGATGTTGACGCCGGCCTTTTCCAGCACGGCTTCGGCGACCTTGTTCAGTCCCAGGTTGAACAGGCTGGTGCGCAGGCTGCGGCCCATCAGGAACTCCATGCAGAGGTAGTAGACCTGCTTTTTGCCTTCGCCCAGGGTGCGGGCCTGGAACTTCTTCTGCTGATCGGACATGATCTGACGGACGATGGCGGCCATGCAACGGTAGATCTGGTCCACCGAGGCCACATCGAGGGTGACGTTGCACTCGCTCATCAGGGTGTCCTTGAGCAGCTTATCAAACTCTTTTTCCGTATATTTCACCAAAACGACTCTCTCCTTTTACAGATTTTCTCGTTTTTGCCAAGCCGCACCTGCGGGGCCAAAGGCCAGCCGGCGGGCCGCATTGGGATACTGAATCCGGGGTTTGACACTTGTTCAGCAAACCACTTGATTTTCATTATAGTAAAATTTTTCCCTTTTAGCAAGGGTTTTTGCCCCCATCGCGTGAATTTTGCATTTTTACACAAAAGGGCTTTTTCTCGGGGCGAAATTATACTATAATAGAGTATATCTGTGGATACTAGCGTAAGAGTCTGCTTTGACGGTAAAAATTTGTGCATCAAAAATTTATGTTGCAAAGGAGTTTCCATATGCCTACTTCGAAAGTACGTTTGAATATCTGCGGTTCCAGCTATGTGATTTCCACCACCGAGAGTGAAGACTATATGCAGAACCTGGCCGACCGCCTGAACCTGGACATGAACGAGCTGATGTCCTCCTCCAACACCGTGTCCATCACCACCGCTGCCGTGATGACCGCCCTGAGCTACCGCGATGAGCTGGAAAAGGCCAGCGGCAGTGCCGACAACATGCGCCGCCAGATCAAGAATTATCTGGAGGACGCGGCTTCCGCCAAGATGGCCGCCGAAGAGCTGCGCCGGGAAAACGATGCCCTGCGCAAGCAGGTGGATGATCTGCGCCGCCGCCTGAACCTGCGGGACGCCGCTCTGAACTGATGAGCCTGCCCATCCAAACGCCGCGGCCGGAGATCCTGGCCCCGGCCGGAAACGCACAGATGCTTAGCGCCGCTGTGTTCAGCGGCGCTGATGCTGTTTATTTGGGCCTGACGGGATACAACGCACGGCGCAGCGCCGGCAATTTCACGCCGGAGGAGCTTTGTGACGCCGTGCGCTTTTGTCATGCCCGTGGGGTGCGGGTCCATGTGACATTGAACACCCTGGTGTTCGGACCGGAACTGCCCGGTCTGGCCGATGCGGTGCGCGCCGTGGCCGAAGCCGGCGCCGACGCGGTGATCGCCGACGATCTGGCGGTGGCGGCCCTGGTGAAACAGATGGCCCCCGAAGTCCATCTGCACGCCTCCACCCAGATGGCCATCCACACCCCCGAGGGAGCCCGACAGATGGCCGAAATGGGCTACGACCGGGTCATTCTGGCCCGGGAGCTCTCTTTGGAGGAGATCCGGGCGGTGGTCAAGGCCAGTCCCATCGAGGTGGAGGTGTTCATCCACGGAGCCATGTGCATGGCGGTGAGCGGACAGTGCATGATGAGCGCCTTTCTGGGCGGACGCAGCGGCAACCGCGGCGCCTGCGCCGGCCCCTGCCGCCTGCCCTTTGACGCCACCCCCGGCCTGCGTCCCGGTCAGCCCGGGACGGCCTGCCATCTGAGCCTGAAGGACATGGATCTGGTGCCTTATATGGCACAGCTCATGGACGCCGGCGTGGCCAGCGTAAAAATCGAAGGCCGGCTGCGTACCCCCGAGTATGCCGCCGCGGCCGTGACCGCCTGCCGGTGTGCCCGGGAAGGCAAGGCCTACGATGAAGCCCTGCTGCGGGACATTTTCTCCCGTTCCGGCTTCACCGATGGATATCTGGTGGGCCGCAACGGCAAGAACATGTTCGGCGTGCGCACCCAGGCAGATGCCGACGCCACCCGGGCCGCCACCCCCAAAGCCCGGGAATTGTTCCGGCGGGAACTGTCCCGGATCCCGGTGACCTTCCGTGTGGAAGTATTGCCCGACGGCATCGCCCTAACCGCCGAGGACGGGGAAGGCCGCGCTGCCCGGGCTGTGAGCCGCACCGCACCCCAGGCCGCCCAGAAGGACCAGAGCGATGCCATCACCCGGGCTTTGTCCAAGACCGGCGGCACTCCCTTCTGTGTGGGCAAAATCAAGCTGCCCGAAGAGGCGCACACCGCCTTTTTGCCCGGAAGCGAGTGGAACGAGCTGCGCCGGGAGGTCCTGGAGCGGCTGCTGGAATTCCGCAGCGCCCCCGCCCCCAAGTCTGTGCAGCCCTGTTCCCTGT
>PPYE01720687.1_pt1 | contig 37884 bp, 29 predicted proteins | sample 1559881 | NCBI WGS metagenome assembly PPYE01 (sample SAMN08240022, study PRJNA423297) | Human gut metagenome, whole genome shotgun sequencing project. | reverse complement strand
ACGCTGCCGAGAAGGTTGACGAGTTGGCGGAACGTATCCTGATGTTGGGAGGCGAGCCGGAGAACAAGTTCAGCGAGTATTTGAAAGTAGCCCGTGTAAAAGAGATATCAGGCGTATCTTGCGGTGATGAGGCGTTAAAGAATATTCTTGATACATACGGTCATCTGATCGGTGAGGAGCGTAAACTTCTTTCCTTGGCATCGGAGGCGGGCGATGAGGCTACGGTAGCGTTGATGAGTGACTATCTGAAAGAACAGGAGAAGTTGGTTTGGATGTTAGTAGCCTACTCAACTTGCGATTGCAAGAAATAAAAATAGTAGATTCATTGCGTTTGAAGAAGGCCGGAAGAGATTCCGGCTTTTTTGTTCTATGATATTTATGCTCTGCAACATACTTAACACCTTTTTACATATTTCGTATCTTGTTTAAATTCATCACTGCTATATTTGATTCAAATCTGAAACGCAATTTCAAATATGGAAAACACGCTACCAAATATGGAAAAAGTGGATGAGAACTATAAAGTGCCTAATTTAGAGAAGGGCATTGCGGTTCTTGAGTACCTTTCCTTGCGGTCGGCGGGGGAAACATTGCAAGATATTAAGTCGGCGCTCGATATATCTCAGACTACGGCTTACCGTATTTTGAATACATTGGTGCGGCTGGAATATCTTAATTTTAGTGAAGACACGAAACGCTATAAACTTTCCCGAAAATTATTGACTCTTGGTTTCAGATCCTTGAATGAACACAATCTTTTAGAGACTGTCTTGCCACATTTGCGTGATTTACGTGATCAAGTGAAAGAGACCGCTTGCTTTGGTGTCTTGGGAGATGAGAAAGGGATTTTTATCGAACAAGCGCAAGGACATCATACGTTTCGTTTCGTCCTGTCGCCGGGAAAGCCGTTTGAGTTGCATTGTTCGGCTCCCGGAAAGGCGATTATGGCTTATTTGCCGAAGACGGTGCGAGATCGCTACCTGTCCTACATGACGTTTACACGGTATAATTCCCGGACGATCACTTCTCGTGAGGCCTATTTGGAGGAATTAGAGAGGGTTGGCAAACTGGGGTATGCCATGGATAATGAAGAGGAGCTGAGCGGCGTGATCTGCGTAGGCGCCCCGATCTTTAATTATACGGGATATCCTTGTGGAGCGATTTGGATCTCCGGCCCGAAAGACCGCTTATCGAAAGAGGTGGTGAAAAATACGGTGAAGGCGATCAAGGAGGTTGCCGGGGTGATCTCGAACGAACTAGGATTTAGAAAATAAGGAATACAAAATATACCATGAACACACGAAAATACTTGATAAAAAACTCATTGGTGGCTTGTCTTGTCGGCTGTTGCGTTTCTCTCGCTTCAGCCGGCAACCCACCTTTCTTTACTACGGATGCCGTATTGAACGCGAAGGGGGAGCTATTAATGACACAGAAAGGAACGAGACATCTGGATATCTTTTCAGCGGACGGTAAGAGCTTGCTTCATTCGTTTCCGTTTGATGAGATCCCGACCGGATTGCTTCCGGATGGGGATAAGGTGTATGTGACGACCTTCGAGAACACCGGCCGCCTACAAGTTCTTTCCTTGGAATCGGGTAGGGTGGAAGCGGCCATACCGACGGGATCGGGAGCCTGCCATCCGATGTTCGGGCCGGATAAGAAACATATATATGTATGTAATCAGTTCGATAATTCGGTGGTCGAGGTAGATCCGGTGATGCGTAAGGTAGTCCGGAGCGTGAAAGTGTTGCGTGAGCCTAAATCGGCGGTATTCAGCAAGGATGGCAAGTATATGTTTGTTACGAATTTCCTGCCCGCACAACGGGCGGACGTGGATGTGGTGGCCGCTTGCGTATCGGTAATCGAGATGGATGGGTTTACGAAAGTGAAAGATATCCAATTGGCGAATGGTAGCAATGCCTTACGAGGGATGTGCATCACGCCGGACGGGAAATATATATACGTGTCTCATAACTTGGGACGATTCACGGTGCCTACTTCCCAGCTTCAACAAGGTTGGATGAACACGAGTGCTTTCAGCGTGATCGATGTGGCGAAGCAGGAATTCGTTGGGGCGGTATTGGTGGACGAGCCGGATCGTGGCGCTGCCGGTATCTGGAGTATCGCTTGCGATGACAAGCATATCTTTATCACGCATAGCGGTACGCATGAGGTAAGCGTGATCGATCATCCGGCGATGTTGGCGAAGTTTGAGTCTTATAAGGATAAGAGCCGTCTGGATTACGACTTGAATTTCTTGTATGGACTTCGTGAGCGAGTTCCCTTACAAGGAAACGGTCCCCGAAATTTTATATTTTCGGGAGATAAGTTGATAATCCCTACTTATTTCGCCGATATCTTGAATACCGTCGATATAAATACATTGGAGGTAACGGCTACCGACATGAATCCGGGTCGTACGGAAACGCCGGAGAACAAGGGCGAGAAATATTTTAACGATGCGAATCATTGTTATCAAGGCTGGCAGAGTTGTAATGGTTGCCATCCGGGGGATGCCCGTACGGACGGGATGAACTGGGACTTGATGAATGATGGAGTTGGTAACTCGAAGAATTGTAAGAGCATGTTGTATTCGCATGTGACTCCCCCAAGCATGATCTCGGGTGTTCGTGAGAGTGCGGAATATGCGGTACGTGCCGGTTTTAAGTTCATCCAGTTTTTTGAGCCAGAAGAGGAAATGGCGAAATGTGTGGACGCTTATATGAAATCCTTGCGTCCGGTGCCTAGCCCGTATTTAGTAAATGGGGAATTATCGGATAAGGCGAAAGAGGGAAGAAAGGTGTTTGAGAAACTGAAATGTGGCGAGTGTCATAGCGGTCCTTATTATACGGATATGAAGATGCACCGTATCGGCGAGGATATCGAATTTGAGAAAGGGTGGGACACTCCTACTTTGATTGAGGTTTGGCGTACGGCTCCTTATCTGTTTGATGGGCGTGCGGCTACCATGGAAGAGGTGTTCGAGGTCCATAAGCATGGTATCGATAAAAAGGTCTCCAAGAAAGATATCGAGGCATTAACGGAATATGTAAACTCCCTGTAAAATAAAAGGATATGAATTATTGTGAGAAAATACATTATACGATATTAAACACTGAGCCGGCTGAGTTCGCGGTTATGGTGGACGATCTATTGTCTCAATTACCTCAAAACGAGGTGATCATGAGACTGGCCTTTTTCGGTACTCCGGGTACGAATGAGGAATACGTGGCACGCCGGGTTTTGCTGCGGGAGAAAATCCGTCGGTATTATGGGGATTGCGAACCGGCTTTGAGCTATGTCTCCCAACCGCCGCTGAACGCTCCTTTGCTGATGGAGGTACATAGCTATGTGCCCGATGCGCAGGATCGGATTACTTTCCGTCATTATCAAGGTGTTCCTTATGTCTTGTTGGAGAATGCCTCGGGACGTTTCCTTTTTGCCGGCGGTTTTCAAGGGGATGTACTCCATTTTGGTATAGAGCCTCAGTCGGTGGAAGCTTTCCGGTTATTGGGGGATGTGCTTCGTCGGGAGGGTTTTCCGTTGAATAGCATTATCCGTCAGTGGAATTATATCGAGCGTATAACAGCTTTCGACGGTCAGGATCAGCATTATCAAGCGTTTAATAACGCCCGGTCTGATTTTTATAGTAAAACGGAATGGACGAATGGTTATCCTGCCGCTACGGGTATCGGGGCGAATCTGGGAGGTATCTTGATTGATGTGGATGCTGTCGTATTTACTACGCCGGACGCTTTCGCTACGCCGATCGATAATAAGTTGCAGGTGGCTGCCCATGCGTATTCGGAACAAGTACTGGAAGTTGCCCGACAAAAGAAGACGACCCCTAAGTTCGAGCGTGCCAAGAGTATGTCTTTTCAGGATCGTAAATTGATTTATATCTCCGGTACAGCCGCTATCCGTGGTGAGGAGAGCTTGAAGGGAGTAGGTCTGGAACGTCAGCTACGGATCACGATGGAAAATATAGCGGAACTGATCGCTGACGCTAAATTGGTTAAGTTACGAGTCTACTTGAAGAATAAATCCGACTACGAGGAGGCTGAGCGTTTGATGAATACCTACGGATTAAATATCCCGATCTCTTATATGTGGGCCGACGTTTGCCGGGATGAGTTATTGATCGAGATCGAGGGAATAGCGATACGTTGAAACAGATAGTACTAACAAATATACACAAAAACAAATGAGAAAAGGTTTGAACATGAAAATGGCGGCTATGGGATTGGCGTTGGCATCTATGGTCGCATGTACGGGAAAGACAACAACAGACGCTACTTGTTGCGCCGCTAACGGGGAGGGCAATTGTCCGGAAGGAACTTGCCGCAAAGAATGCACGAACGCATGTAATACTAACAATCAAAAAAATAAAACAATGGCTTATTCAAAGAAGTACACGAACGCCGATTTTTATAAAGACGGCAAGTTCCAACAAGATGTCGCTATGGAAGCGATGAAAGATATGTTTGCTTTCTACGATGTTCCTTTCACGGAGTTGATGGCGAAAGATATGTGGGTGACAGACTTTGGTTTGGGTGATTTCGAGAATGTAGGTATGGGGGGTATTTTCTGGATCAACGATCCGGAGTATAAGTATTTCGCTCACGCTATCTATTTGTTGCCGGGCCAGATGATTCCGGAACATGCTCACGTAAAGACTGACTTCCCGGCTAAACATGAGTCTTGGATGGTAGAGAAGGGTTGGGTATACAACTTCTCTGAGGTAGGTGACGAGACTCCGAACGCACCGGCTATCCCTGCTGGACACGGACCGATCAAGAGCAAGAATTTCGTGGTTCAGAAGGTCGGCGACGTATTACGTCTGAAGAAATTGGAGACATTCCACTTTATGATGGCAGGTCCGGAAGGCGCTATCGTAGATGAGTGGGCATGCTATCACGACAACGCTGGCTTACGTTTCACGAACCAGAAGGCCGCTTTATAAAAACCTCTAGGGTTATGCTTCGTAATTCTAAGGGTTGCCGATCGTGATCCTTAGGGTTTCAATAAACAACCTTCTAAATTTAAATTTAATACATGAATAAATACTATAATAAATACTATATAATGGTATCACTCTTGTTGTCGACCTCTCTTCTTGTTTCGGCAGGTCCGAAGCAAAAGAAGGTGGATAACTGGATTGACGCCTCAGTAAAACAAAAGTCTGAGCTTCGTGCCTCTTTGGTGAAGGCGAACATGCCGATCATGTCGGCTTGGATCAAGGCGAAGCAGAAGGCTGTCCCGATGTCCGCCGATTTGACGGGGCTGGATCAGTTGGTGCTTGTTACGGCCGCCGGACCGGATGGTACGGATTGGGATTGGGGTACATGGGCGAACGCCCGTTTAATCAAGGCGGACGGTAGTTCGGTTTGGTTGGATGAGTTAGATCCTGATTATTGGGTTTCTGGCTCGGGCAGTATCCGCAAGAATACGGATTTATACGGGAATCCTTTGTTGATCGGCGGTAAGAAATACGATCATAGTGTATTATGCCATGCCAATGGCGTGATGGTGTACAATATCAATAAGGAATATGTACGCTTCGAGGCTGAGGTGGGTTTGGCCGATCAGTCGACGGTAGGTAGTGTATTCTTCCGTATCATGAATGTTTTCCCGAAGGAGGAGGCCGCACGTTTGCTAGCCGCTTATCCGAAGGAATTGGGGGCCTTAAACGCTAATATCGATGGGTTGGAGAACTGGTTGACCGCCAGTGACGCTTCCGCCGAGCGTGATATTGTCTTGAATCTGGCTTCTCGTCTGAAAGACGCTGCGTATGTAAAGAACGCTGTTAAGCAGATCGAGACGGAAAAAGATATTGATACTCAGATCCGTGAGTATTTGAAACTTTATGAGAAAACTCAACGTATCTGTAATTTGCAGAGCGACTTGAGTTGGTTGAATATGGAGGCGATTCGTTTGGCTTTCAACGATATGAAAAAGTTGAAAGGCTTCGACGCCACTAAATATCAACCGGTTCTGGATGAGTTGGAACAGCAGGTAAAGAAAGGTTTCGATGGCATTTATAGTGGTGATGAGGCCGCTTTGGTTAATGCCGAGAAAGCGATCGCGAATAAACGTACGATCTTGCTGGCGAACCCGTTCTTGGATGGTGATAAAGTCTTGGCTGCCCGCTTTAAATTAGGTGTAAACGCTCATAAGGCAATGGCTCCGGATTTGGGTACGCAGGGTAATAACTGGAGTAACCAAGAGTCCGCCCGCCGTATGGGCTTCGACGCCGATATCGTGGAGTTGAGTAATTTACGCGGGGAGGATGTACAGGTACGGTCGATCTATAAACCGGAAAACGGTTCCTCTGTCGCCGACTTGCGGATACATTGGGATGGCGATCGTGCTATGTTTACCCAGACGATGCCCGATAAGCGTTGGAACGTATTCGAGGTGAAATTGGATGGCTCGGGCTTTAAGCAATTAATACATAATGAGGAACCGGATCTGGAGTTTTATGATGGAACCTACTTACCGGACGGACGTATCATCGCCAACTCGAATATCGGTTATCAAGGCGTGCCTTGTGTAAGCGGTGATGACCCTGTCGGTAATATGGTACTTTATACGCCGGATACGAAGAACTTGCGCCGTCTGACTTTCGATCAAGACGCAAACTGGAACCCGGTAGTGATGAATAACGGTCGTGTGATGTACACTCGTTGGGAGTACACGGACTTGACGCACTATTATTCCCGTATCGTGATGAACATGAATCCGGATGGTACGGAGCAGAAAGCGCTGTATGGTAGCGGATCGATGTTCCCGAACAGTACGTTCGATATTCAGCCGTTGCCGGGCCACGGTTCCGCTTTCGTGGGAATTATCTCCGGTCACCATGGTATTGCCCGTTCCGGTCGTTTAATCGTGTTCGATCCGGCGAAAGCCCGTAAAGGCGCCGCTGGTATGGTACAGGAGATACCGTATCGTAACCGGCCGATCGTGGAGGAGATTAAGGATGAGTTGGTAAATGGCGTATGGCCGCAGTTTATCAAACCGACTCCGCTGAATGATAAATATTTCTTGGTGGCCGCTAAATTAGATCCACAGGATTTATGGGGTATCTATTTGGTGGACGTATTCGATAACGTGACTTGTTTGCGTAAGGTAGAGGGTGAGGGTTATATCAGTCCGGTTGCCGTACGTAAGACACAGACTCCTCCGGCTATTCCGGACCGTGTGAAATTGAATGACAAAGAGGCTACGGTCTTTATTCAGGATATTTACGAGGGAGAGGGTTTGAGAGGCATTCCCCGGGGTACGGTTAAGTCTCTTCGTCTGCACGCTTATGAGTATGCTTACGTGAAGACTACCTCCGATCATAACTGGCATGGAATCCAGTCCGGTTGGGACATCAAACGTATGTTGGGTACAGTACCGGTAGAAGAGGATGGCTCCGCTATCTTCAAGATCCCGGCGAATACGCCGATCTCTATCCAGCCGTTAGACAAAGACGGAGTGGCTATCCAGTGGATGCGTAGCTGGTTGACCGGTCAGCCGGGCGAGGTGGTATCTTGTATCGGTTGCCATGAGGACCAGAACCAGATTCCTATTCCGAAACGTGTGATGGCTTCGCAGAAAGCCCCGCATGCGTTGACTCCGCCGGAAGGGGGGACCCGTTCGTTCACGTTCGATCTGGAGATCCAACCGATCTTGGATCGTGCCTGTATCGCTTGCCATAATGGTGAGGGTAAGGCTTTCGACTTGCGTGGGGGCAAGAAGGATAAATTAGGTTATGGCACTTCTTACTTGAATCTGCATCCGTATGTACACCGTCAAGGTGGCGAGGGTGATATGGTGGTTCTTCAACCGTATGAATATCATCCGAACACGAGTGAACTGGTTCGTATGTTGAAGAAAGGGCACTTTAACGTGCAACTGACGGATAAAGAGTGGAAAACCCTTTATAACTGGATTGATTACAACGCTCCGGATAAGGGTTATTTCAATGCGAATGTGCTTTCGAAGGATATCATCCCGTATCAAGGCTTCGACCAGATCAAGCGTCGTAAAGAGTTGACGGATAAGTATGCGAATGGCGCAGGCGTGGATTGGAAGAAAGAGATCTCCGATTATGCCGCTTACTTGAAGGGTAAAGGTGAGATCAAACCGGAGATGCCGGAGAAATTGGCTCCTGTCAAGGAAAAAGAGTTGAAGGTGAAAGGTTGGCCTTTCGATGCGGACCGGATCAAGGCTATGTTGGCCGACGAGAAGGAAACCCGTAAGGAGATCGAGTTGGCTCCGGGTATCAAGATGACATTTGTTCGCGTTCCGGCCGGACAATTCGTAATGGGTAGCTATCGTGGGCAATCCGATACTCGTCCGACGGCGAAAGTGAAGATTGACAAAGCTTTCTGGATGGGTGAGTTGGAGGTTACGAACCAGCAATTCAACGTGATTTTCCCGGATCACGACAGCCGTTTCGTGGATCAGCAATGGAAGGATCACGTGGTTCAAGGATATCCCGCTAATAAGCCAGAGCAACCGGTAATCCGTGTAAGTTACAATGACGCTATGGATTATTGTAAGAAGCTGAGTGAGAAAACAGGCTTGAACATCACGCTTCCGACCGAGGCGCAATGGGAATGGGCTTGTCGTGCCGGTAGCGATCAAGATTTCTGGTATGGCGATATGAATGCGGACTTCGGCAAAAAGGATAACCTAGCCGACGTAACCACGCTTCTGCTTGCCGTAAGCGGTATAGACCCGCAACCGATGCCTAAGACTTCTTATTGGTACAAGTACTATACTTACTTACCGAAAGAGGAAGGCGTGGATGATGGCAATTTGGTTCAGGTGGGTGGTAAGCAATATGAAGCGAATCCGTTCGGTTTGTATTGCATGCACGGTAACGTGGCGGAATGGACTCGTTCAGATTACTTGCCTTATCCTTACAACGAGAAATCGAAAGAGGTTTCCGAGTATAAGGTGGTTCGTGGCGGTTCTTATATCGAGCGACCGAAATTCTCGACGGCTTATACCCGTAAAGGATATTATCCGTACCAACGTGTATTCAACGTAGGCTTCCGGGTAATTATTGAGGATTAATAGACAAGGTCTATTTATAGATAGATAACATGGATGCGGCAAATTAATCGCCGATTCTTTCAAAAATGATTAATCTGCGTACATTTGTCGCATCAGTGTTATTAATAAATGAGCAAATGAAAACTCTAGAAAGATTTATCTCTTCTTCTGTGACGACTATCGTCCTTCTATTGATCTACGCCTTTGGCTTGGCTATCGCTACTTTTATAGAGAAGTATCATGGTACTGCCGCCGCTAAAGCGATGATTTACTATTCTCCTGTATTTTTCTTACTCCAATTCTTATTGGTAGCCAATTTCGTGGCTATCGTTATCAAGCACCAGTTACTTAAGCGGCGTAGATGGGGATTGATGGTCACCCATGCCGCCTTTATTGTCATCCTTCTGGGTGCCCTTATTTCCCACCTTTTCGGCGAGGAAGGAATCCTTCACCTGCGTGAGGGAGAGGCTAGCGATCGTATCATGATCCGTACCTCGGACCAGACTCTCTATCATACGCTTCCTTTTAGCGTAGAACTCGTGAAATTTACCTTAACCCGCTATCCCGGCTCTGCTAGTCCCTCCGCTTATGAGAGTGAGTTGCTGGTACATGTAGATGGACAGACTCGCCATGCCCGGGTATATATGAATAATGTATTAGACGTGAAAGGATATCGCTTCTTCCAAGCCTCCTATGACCCGGATGAGCAAGGAACGGTACTTTCCGTGAACCGAGATGTGGCCGGAAGGAATATTACGTATACCGGCTACGTGATTTTAGTGATCGGCTTTATACTTTGCTTGGTAGGTAAAAACTCCCGTTTCATGAAATTAAGCCGACAGTTGAAAGATTTAAGATCGGGCGCTCGTAAAACGACCCTGTTAGTAGCGATTCTTCTTTCCGTAGGGGGCTTGCGGGCGCAAGGTGCGGCCGCTCCCGAGATGAAGGAGGCCATACAGAAATATGCGATAAGTCCGGAACATGCCGCTAAGTTCGGTGCGTTGCCGATCCAATCGGTAAGCGGACGTATGTTGCCGATCAATACATTTTCTTCCGAGGTACTGCGAAAGTTGCATAAATCGGATCAGTTCGGTTCCTTGAACTCTGATCAGTTCTTGTTGAGTGTCTTGGCTATGCCGGATATGTGGGTCCGGGTGCCGTTTATCGCCTTGTCTAATAGTGAGCTGGCTAATTATTACGACCTTACGGATAAGGATTGCGCCTATATAGAGGTATTCGATAGTAACGGACGCTATAAATTGCAAGAGAAGCTGGAAGAGGCCTACAATAAAATGCCAGCGGAGCGTACCCGCTTCGATAAAGACTTGATCAAGCTGGATGAGCAGGTAAATATCTTCCATCAATTGATCAATTACCAGATGTTAAACCTTTTCCCGAAAGAGGACGACCCGGATCACAAATGGTATGCGCCGGGCGATGATTTATCGGCGTTTTCCGGAAAGGACTCCATGTTCGTTACCCACATTATGGGCTGGTATTTATCGGAGGTACAGGAAGGATTGAAGAGTGGTGATTGGGAGAAAGCGGACGAGGTAATCGGAATGATCCATACGTATCAGCAAGCCAAGAATAAGACGGTAGACATTCGCCCTGAGAAAATACAGGCCGAGATTAAATATAATCAAATGGATGTATTCCGGCAATGTAAGAAAGGGTACTTGATTTTGGGAGGCTTGTTGCTGGTCTTCGCTTTCGTGGCCTTATTCAAGAAGGAAAAATGGGTTACCTATACGACTTGGGTATTGAGTCTGGGCATTTTGGCCGTATTCGTTTTCCATATGTATGGGATGGGAATGCGGTGGTATATCGCAGGTTACGCCCCTTGGAGCAATTCGTACGAGACGATGGTTTATGTGGCTTGGGCTACGGTGTTCGCCGGGTTGTTGTTCGTACGCAAGAGTACGCTTACGTTTGCGTTGGCTACTTTATTCGGGGGGATCATCTTGTTCGTGTCCGGCTTGAGTTGGATGGACCCGCAGATCAATCCGCTGGTTCCGGTCTTGAAATCCCCATGGTTGATGTTCCATGTGGCGGTTATCGTGGGAGCTTACGGTTTCTTCGGTATTAGCTGTCTGATCGGCTTGACGAATTTGGTGATGATGAGCGTAAGCGGGGAGAGGAACAGCGTGATGCTCAAAGAACGGGTACGAGAATTGAGTATCGTGAACGAGATGTCACTTTGGATCGGATTGGCCCTGATGACGATCGGTACTTTCTTGGGAGCGGTCTGGGCGAATGAGTCGTGGGGACGTTATTGGGGCTGGGACCCGAAGGAGACGTGGGCGTTGATTACGATGGTGATATATGCGATCGTGACGCATCTCCGCTTGATACCGAAATGCAATAACCTGTGGTTGTTTAATTTTACGTCTATCTTGGCCTTCTATTCGGTGTTGATGACCTTCTTCGGCGTGAATTATTTCTTGAGTGGCATGCACTCTTATGGCCAGAATGACAACGTGAACGGGATATTTATTTATCTTTATCTGTCGATCATCCTAGTATTGGGGGCTGGCTTTATATCCTATCGGAAGAGAACGAATTTTAATAATATAATTGTCTAACTATAAATTGAATAGATCATGAGAACATTTAATCACGTAGGAATTGTCACTACAGAAAGTAAAGAAGGGGCGGTTTATAACGAAGGCCTGAGTGTATGGTTGACGGATTACAGCAAGAGTCCGAACCGGATCGAGTTCTTGAAATTCGAGAAAGGCAGCTGCTTACCGGAGTTGGTACAGACCAATGGCCATATCGCTTATACGGTTCCTTGTTTGGAAAAAGAGTTGGAAGGTAAGAAGGTAATCTTCGGCCCGGCTGTTTGCGACGAGCACTTGACGATCGCTTTCATCGAGGAAGAAGGTATCGCTATCGAGATCATGGAACTAAAATAATTCGTAAATCAAAATTCATAAATCTAAAGGAGGATAATACCATGTCAGACATCAAGACAAAATTCATAAATGATCCTGAGAATATTACGGCTGAGTTATTGGAAGGTTATGCGTTAGCGTATCCGAATCAAGTAAAGTTGGCGGCTGAGAATATCGTCGTACGTGCTAACCCGAAAGGCAATGATAAGGTAGCGATCGTTACCTTAGGCGGTTCCGGTCATGAGCCTGCCTTGAGCGGTTTCGTGGGAGAGGGCATGTTGGATTGCTCCGTCGTGGGTGACGTATTCGCCGCTCCGGGTGCCCAACGTTTGTTTCAGGCACTGCAATTGATGGATCGTGAGGCCGGGATCTTGCTGGTCGTATTGAACCATTCCGGCGACGTGATGAGCGCTAATATGGCTTGCCAGTTGGCTGCTCGTAAGGGTATCAAGGTGAAGAAATTACTTACGCATGATGATATCAGCGCAGGTATCGGGGCGAATGTAGATGATCGCCGTGGCTTGGCCGGTTGTGTTCCTTTGTATAAGATATTAGGTGCCGCCGCCGAGGAAGGGAAGTCTTTAGACGAGTTGATTGAGATAGGTGAACGCTATAATAAGAACGTGGCTACCTTGGCTGTCGCTATGCGTTCTTGTACGCATCCCCAGAACGGAGGTACGATCACGAATCTTCCCGATGGAATCATGGAGATCGGTATGGGCCAGCATGGCGAAGGTGGTGGTGGACAGAAACCGTTGGTATCCGCCGATGATACGGCAGCGGAGATGGTAGGCCTACTTTGCCAGCAGTTACAGCCAAAAGCCGGTGATAAGATGTTATTGATCATTAACGGCGTAGGCGCTACTACCCATATGGAATTGAATATCATCTTCCGCAAGGCTTATAAGGAATTAGAGGCTCGTGGCTTGCAGGTGGTGGTAAGCCGTATCCAAGAGATCTTGACCGTACAGGAGCAAGCCGGATTCCAGATGATCATGGCGATCTTGGATGAGGATCATATCGATTATTTGAATAACAAACGTGCGGACGCACCTTATTGGACAACCCTAGGTAAATAAATAATATACATGAAACAACTTACTATCGAGGCCTTCAAGGCCATGTTAGACAATGCGCTGAAACAGATCAAGGCACGTGAGGAGGAATTTTCTAAATTGGATGCCGTAATCGGGGATGGAGATCATGGTACCGCTATCGTTGCCGCTATGACTGCCGTGAATAAAAGCGCTCAGTCTGGAACGGAGTTCAAGCAAATGCTTGGTGATATGGGTATGGACGTGATGATGGAAGTGAGCGGATCGACAAGTACCTTGCTCGGCGCTTTCTTCTTGGGCATGAGCGATCATGCAGAGGGAACCGAGTTGGATGCCGCAGGCGTGAAAGCTATGTTCGCCGGTGGCTTGGCGAATGTGCAACAACAAACCCAAGCGAAACGAGGCGACAAGACGATGATGGATGCCTTGATCCCGGCGGTGGAGGCTATGCAGGCTTGTACGTCGGATGATATCAAGGAAGTCTTGAATGCTGGCGCTAAAGCGGCGCTTGAGGGAGCGGAGGCTACGGTACCGATGAAAGCTAACTTTGGCCGTGCCCGTAACTATGGCGAGCGTTCGATTGGTTTCGCTGATAGCGGGGCTACTTCTTGGAGCTGTATGTTCGCTTCTTTTGCTGAGGCGCTATAAAATAATACACAGCGTGAGACGGGGCGTGCCCCGTCTCTATAAAATATAATAATATAACGAATAATAAATATGGCAGATTTAGATGATTTAAGAGAAGGTGCGGACTTCGGTTTAGGCATCAATTGTGAGAACCAGAGTTTCCATGTGAAGGGAGCCGAGAACTTACCTTGGGGTATGAAAGACCGTTTATCCCGTATCTTCAACCCGAAGACAGGCAAGGCGGTTATGCTTGCTTTTGACCATGGTTTCATCATGGGGCCGACTTCCGGTCTGGAGCGTATCGACTTGAATATCGTTCCTTTGATTGAATATGCGGATTGCTTGATGTGTACCCGTGGTATCCTGCAATCTACGATCCCTGCGAATACGACGAAACCGATTTGTCTTCGTTCGGACGCTGGAACGTCTATCCTTACGGATTTGAATGATAATGTATTGATCGATATAGAGGACGCTATCCGTATGAACGTCTCCGCCATGGCGGTTATGTTGGCTATCGGCGACGAGGCGCATGAGGCTAAGACTGTGGCTAACTTATATAAGGCGGTCGATAAGGCTAGCCGTTACAATATCCCGGTAATGGGTGTTACCGCCGTTGGTAAGCAAATGGCTCGAGACGCTCGTTATTTCGGTCTGGCTTCCCGTATCTGTGCGGAGAATGGCGCTAATATCGTGAAGACCTACTATTGTGAGGGCTTCGAGAAGGTAGCCGCCGCTTGCCCGGTTCCCGTGGTAATCGCCGGTGGTAAGAAATTACCGGAGAAGGAGGCGTTGGAATTATGTTATAATGCGATTAACGACGGTGCGGCCGGCGTGGATATGGGACGTAATGTATTCCAGAGTACTTCTCCTGTCGCCATGATCCAGGCGGTTCATGCGGTCGTGCATCAAGGTATCACGCCTGATCAGGGATATGAGTTGTTCCGTGACTTAGCGAAATAAAGAAGAATGAACCAATGTGTCGTTTCGCTAAATGTGTCAATATGCCAATGCGAATACAACACACATGATCTTTTTTTGCAGGGTGGATCCCATGTGTCCATCCTGCTATAATTGGCATATTATCTAATTAGTACATTATTATATACCATGAAAATCTATACTTTTATATTATCCGCATGCCTGCTACTCGTATGTTCCGCATGTCATGAGGCATCGCATCATCTTTTATTAGGCGGTTCCGGCTGGGACAAGATCGCCATCGTAAACAAGAACACGAAAGAAATTGAATGGGAGCATCCCTTGGAAAAAGGATGGGAATGTAATTCTGTAGCTGTTACTCCCGATCGGAATATCCTTTTTTCCTATTCGAAAGGGGCGAAGCTAATCACCCGGGATCATGAGGAGGTCTGGAATATCTCCGCTCCGGAAGGGTGTGAGATGCAGACAGCCCGTGTACTTTCCAACGGTAATTATTTATTGGCGTGGTGTGGAAACCCGGCTACGATCATGGAAGTGAACGCAAAAGGAGAGATCCTGTCGAAAACAGATTTCGATACCCGAATTGAGCAACCCCATGCACAATTCCGTCAAGTAAACAAGAATAAGCGGGGCAATTATCTAGTGCCCTTGTTCGCTACCTCCGAGATCCGGGAAATATCCCCGTCCGGTCAATTGCTGAAAAGCGTGAAAGTAGACGGTAACCCGTTTAGCGTGGCTGCGTTGGATAACTGTAATTATCTGGTCGCTTGCGGTGATGCCCATTGCTTCATAGAGCTGAATTTCGAGACCGGAGATATCGTTCGCAAGGTGAATGCGAACGATATCGAGGGAGCCCAGCTTTTCTTTGTTGCCCAGTTGCTCCCTAAACGGGACGGTGGTTTGTATATCTGTAACTGGCAAGGCCATGACGGAGAGGCTGCGAAAGGACATTACCCGCAGTTGATCGAGATAAACGGAGCCGGAAAGATGGTCTGGGATTTGAATGATAACGCTACCTTCGGGATGATCTCCTCTATTTGTCCGATCGATTAAAGATATATCCGGATTATTAATTATATTTGTACACCTAAATTCTAAATAAAGCATGGAAGAGAAAAACACGAATGCTACTAAACGTCGAAACCCTGTAACTTGGGTCCCTAGTGTCTATTTTGCTATGGGATTGCCTTTTGTAGTGCTGAACATGGTTACCGTACTCATGTTTAAGGGATTGGATATATCGGATGCCCAGATTGCGTTATGGACCTCGGTTATCATGTTACCTTGGACCTTAAAGCCTTTATGGAGCCCGTTTTTGGAAATGTATCGTACTAAGAAATTCTTTGTCGTATTGACCCAGTTGTTATCCGGTTGCTTATTCGGTTTAGTGGCCTTGGCGTTAAACTTGCCGAGTTTCTTTGCTCTATCTATCGCATTATTAGGTATTATAGCGCTTAGCGGGGCTACGCATGACGTGGCAACGGATGGCGTTTATATGAAAGAGCTCTCGCCGGAGGATCAAGCCAAATATATCGGTTGGCAAGGTGCGTTTTACAATTTGGCGAAGATCGTAGCCACGGGTGGTCTGGTTTATCTGGCGGGTTATATGATGCAATATTTTACCGGGATAGGATTGGAGAAAGAGGCCGTGATATACGCTTGGATGATCGTTATGCTGCTTTGCGGTACGATCATGATCCTGCTTGGTTTTTATCATATGAAGATGTTGCCTTCGGGTGGGAAAGCCGCTACCGGAGAACATTCGTTGAAGGAAAGTATGGCTGAGCTATGGCTGGTCTTCAAGGAGTTCTTCACGAAGAAGTATATCGTGTGGTATATCTGTTTCATCATATTGTATCGTTTTGCCGAGGGTTTCGTGATAAAGATCGTACCTTTGTTCTTGAAAGCTCCGGTAGCCGATCAAGGATTAGGACTAACGGAGCAAGAGATCGGTTTGTATTATGGTACGTTTGGAGCGGCGGCGTTCGTGCTGGGTTCTTTGCTCGGTGGATATTATATCTCGGCCAAGGGGTTGCGAAAGGTATTGTTTACGCTTTGTTGTTGCTTCAATATACCGTTTTTGGTATACACGTTCTTGGCGTGTTTCCAGCCTGATAATGGTCTCATTATCGCTTCCGCCATCGTATTCGAGTATTTTGGCTATGGATTCGGTTTCGTGGGCTTGATGCTGTTTATGATGCAACAGGTAGCTCCGGGCAAGCATCAGATGGCGCATTATGCGTTCGCCTCAGGTATCATGAACCTTGGCGTAATGCTTCCGGGAATGATGAGCGGTTTCGTGAGCGACTGGCTAGGTTATAAGTATTTCTTTATCGTGACCTTGCTGGCGATGATCCCTTCATTCTTGGTAGCCTATTTCGTACCGTTCACGTATGACGATAAAGGTAATAAGTTAGTACAGTAATATTTTAATAGGATTAGTTATGGATAATTTGAAAATCGTAGGCGCTCCGCTGCCTGATATGCCTTGGGAAGATCGTCCCGAGGGTAGCAAAGAAGTATTGTGGAGATATTCGAAGAACCCGGTGATTCCTCGTGATATCCTTCCGACATCGAACAGCGTGTTCAACAGTGCTGTTGTCCCTTTCAAAGGTGGTTATGCCGGTGTGTTCCGTTGCGACGATACGAATCGCCGGATGCGTTTGCACGTAGGTTTTAGCGCAGATGCCATTCATTGGAGTATCTCCGAGACAAAACTCGAGTTTGAGTGCGACGACAAGGAGATCGGCGAGTTTGTTTACGCCTACGACCCCCGTGTATGTTTTATCGAGGATCGTTACTATGTGACTTGGTGTAACGGTTATCATGGCCCGACGATCGGCGTGGCTTACACGTTCGATTTCGAGACCTTCCATCAGCTGGAGAACGCTTATCTGCCTTTCAACCGTAATGGCGTGATGTTCCCTCGTAAGATTAACGGAAACTTCGCCATGTTGAGCCGTCCGAGTGACAACGGTCATACTCCGTTCGGCGATATATTCTATAGCGAGTCTCCGGATATGTGTTTCTGGGGTAAACATCGCCACGTGATGTCTCCGGCTGCGTTCGAGGATAGCGCTTGGCAGTGTACGAAGATCGGTGCGGGCCCTATCCCTATCGAGACTTCCGAGGGCTGGTTATTGATTTACCACGGCGTGCTTCGTTCTTGTAACGGGTATGTGTATAGCTTCGGTTCCGCTATCTTGGATTTGGAGCAACCTTGGAAAGTGAAATTCCGCTCCGGACCTTATTTGTTATCCCCGCAAAAGGATTACGAGTGCATGGGAGACGTTCCGAACGTAGTCTTTCCCTGTGCCGCCTTGCATGATCCGGAGACGAAACGTATCGCTATCTATTACGGCTGCGCGGATACGGTAACAGGATTGGCTTTTGGCTATATTGATGAGATTTTGGACTTTACGAAGAAGAATTCTATCATTTAACAGACTCGAGAAGAACAATATACTTTTGTTGTCGAAACAATATACTTTTACACACGAAAGTATATTGTTTTAGAACAAAAAGTATATTGTTTTTTTATTAGGTAAAAGAGTAAGAGTTATGACAAAGATACAACAGTTTTTGGCAGATCTGCCCGAGGAGAAGAAATCCTTGTTTGTCCCTGTTTTCGGGAGCATGGAGAAATTTTATACGGTAGTTTACTTGATCGCCCGGAATGAGCACGTCACTGATCAGGAGAAGCCAGATCGTTATGAGGATCGTTTACAGGTGATTCGCCAGATACGTAACCGGGTGGAGAAACTTGTTTCCTCGTATGGCTTGGACGGAGGGGAGATCGTAGCCGATATCGCCAGCGACTATTTTGAGGATTATGTCAATTACAAAGAGCCGGAGCTAGACATTACGAATGATGAGTTTATCGCTATCCTCCAGAAAATATAGGAGATAAATATAATTTTATTGTGTGATAGTATCTTTTTGATTGTGAAAAAGCAATCTTGTAAGTCTAAAATGAAAAACAAAAGCTTGTAAGGTTGCTTTTTGTTTTATTATTCTTAACTTGCGGCATCATTATTTAAAAATGTAGGCAGATGATGCAAGAGTTGAATAACTTACTATCCCTTATTGACGCTCATTTTGGAGGATCACAATGGTTTGTTTTTCTATTACTGGGAACCGGATTGTTCTTTACGGTCTATCTTCGGTTTCCGCAATTGCGCTTTTTCGGGCATGCGATCAAGGTCGTGCGGGGGAAGTACGACAATAAGCAAGACATAGGAGATACCTCCCATTTCCAAGCGTTGGCAACTGCTCTTTCGGGCACGGTGGGGACCGGTAATATAGCCGGTGTCGCTCTGGCCATACATCTAGGTGGCCCTTCTGCCTTGTTTTGGATGTTGATGACGGCGTTCTTGGGTATGACTACCAAGATGGTAGAGGTCACCCTTTCCCATAAGTATCGTGAGCAGACGGAAGATGGTACGATTTCCGGCGGTCCGATGTATTATATGAAGCATCGTTTGCATATGCGTTGGTTGGCAGGACTTTTTGCGGTCGCTACTATTTTCTCCTCTTTCGGTACGGGTAGTCTGCCACAGGTAAATAGCATCTCGAACGCCATGTTTTCGGCGTTCGGTATTCAGCAATATATTACCGGGGCGGTTTTATCGGTCTTGCTGGGATTGATCGTGATCGGGGGAATCAAGCGTATAGCGCAGGTTACCGAGAAGTTGGTGCCTTTTATGGCGGTCGTCTATCTGCTCGGTGCCTTCAGCATATTGGCCTATAATTACCAGCATATCCTACCTTCGTTTATCTCTGTTTTCTCGAATATCTTTTCCGGTACGGCGGCTACGGGTGGTTTCTTAGGAGCGACGGTTGTCTGGGCTTTTAACCGAGGTGTGAACCGTGGATTATTCTCGAATGAGGCGGGGCAAGGTTCCGCTCCGATCGCTCATGCGGCAGCCAAGACGGAAGAGCCGGTATCCGAGGGTATGGTCGCTTTATTGGAGCCGTTCATCGATACGATCGTGATTTGTTCGATAACCGGCTTGGTTCTATTGTCATCCGGTACTTGGCTGAAAAAGTTTGAGAATAAGTTTCAGCAGGCGGATACGGTAGTCTTGTCCGGTGCTTATCATGAATCGGACCCGGACGGTAAATCCGCAGTGTCGGAGCATGTACTAGGGAATAAGCCCCTGCCTTTTTATACAGGCTCCTTGGAGGTCCGGAACGGACAGATCCTAAATACGGATATAACGTTACTACACGCACGTTCCTTTGCGGATAGCGTGCGGGTCAAGGAAGGGAAGGAGGTGTTGTTTAGTGGTACGCTCTCTGTACGTGACGGACGTATCGAATTACCTATGAATAAAGAGCGTGCGGTGTATTTAACCGGTAAGTCGCTGCTTCATTCCGCCCCCTTGTCTACGGAGGCGTTTAAGAAAGGTTTTTTAGGGGATTGGGGGCAGTTTATTATTCCGTTTTCCCTGTTGTTGTTTGCGTTTTCTACAACGATAGCATGGTCTTACTACGGTGATCGGGCGGTGACCTACCTTTGGGGAACGAAATATGTCCGTATTTACCACGTAATCTATATTGTCGGATTTTTCTTGGCCTCGTTCACGGATACTACTATTGTTTGGACATTATCCGGTATCACCGTGGCTTTGATGACGCTCCCGAACTTGATTGGTATCTTGCTGTTACATAAGGAAGTGAAAAGCTCTGTCAATGAGTATTGGCGACGGATGAAAGAGAAGTTATGAATGTCAATAACATTTTTTGTGTATAATACGCTTTGTATGTGTTTAATAACGCCTATCTTTGCCAATTGCCGGAATTTCAGGTTCTGGGTATTCGTTGAGAAGAGTAATGATTGAGAGTTGGCAAAGTTTTGATTGAATGAAGTATTTTACAAGGTTAATACGCTGGATATCTTCACAGGAGCATTTATATTTCTTATTTGCCCTGTTATTTATCATCCCAAACTGTGTGTTCTTTTTTACGGAACCGCTTCCCGTCACGGTCGGTATCGCCTCGTTGCTGATACCTTTGGCCTTTTGGATGTGTGTTTTATTAGTGGCCCGTAAACCGGGGATCGTGGTTTGGTGCCTGTTGCCGAAGGTTATATTAGATGGGGGGCAGTTGGTGCTTCTGTATCTTTTCGGGCAGTCCGTGATAGCGGTTGATATGTATTTGAACCTTACCAGCTCGAACGCTTCCGAGGCTAGTGAGTTATTGGGGAATATCATTTTGGTGATCGGTTGCGTATTCTTTTTCTATACATTACCTACGCTGGTGCTCGCTTGTCGTTCGATACGGCAGAAAGAGAAACTGCGAAATCCTTTCCGGAAGAAATGGGCCAAGATCAGCCTAGGCATGTTTGTCGTGGGTTTGCTCCTTTGCTTCCTGTCTCCTTCGCAAGATCACCGGTTCTCATGGAAGGACGATGTATATCCGGCTAACGCCCTATACAATTTATATTTCGCCATAAATAAGGCGGAGAGGAACAGCAAGTATCATATTACTTCCGCCGACTTTAAGTTCGACGCCACTAAGCCGGAGCAAGCGGAGGGAAAACGGGAGATCTACGTCTTGGTAGTGGGAGAGACCTCCCGTGCTATGGAATGGAGCCTTTACGGATACGAGCGCAAGACGACTCCCCGTATGGAGGCTTTAGACGGATTGGTGCATTTCACGGATGTGGTGACGCAATCGAATAATACGCATAAAAGTGTCCCCATTATCCTGTCCGCTGCCAGCGCCGAGAATTATGGAGTCCTTTACGACGAGAAAAGTATCGTGACCGCTTTCAAAGAGGCTGGTTTCCGTACGCTCGTGATCGCCAACCAGAAACTAACGACCTCGATGATCGGCGCTTTTTACCGGGAGGCAGATACCTTTATCGATATGAGCGCATTTAATACGGGTTCTACGCTAATCTCCTTGCACGATGCGGCGATCCTGCCTTATCTAAAGAAGGAACTGGATAAAGAGGACGGTAATCTTTTCGTAGTACTTCATACTTATGGCTCGCATTTTAATTACCATGAACGTTATCCGAAGGAGTTCCGTTTCTATACACCGGATAAGGCGGAGGGAATTCGTGCCTCGTATAAAAAGGAGTTACGGAACGCTTATGATAATTCCATCCACTATACGGATTACGTGCTGGGGGAAATCGTGGATATGTTGGCGAAGACAAATGCTCCGGCATCCATGCTTTACTTAAGCGATCATGGAGAGGATATCTTCGATGATTCCAGAGCCCGTTATCTGCATGCTTCTCCGATACCGACCTATTACCAGTTGCATATCCCGTATGTGATCTGGTTCTCGAAGGCTTACCGGGAGTCATATCCCCAGAAATATCTGGAAGCGCAGGCACACGAGACTTATCCGGTTAGCACGAACAGCGTATTCCATACGATGCTTGATATAGCTGGCGTGCGGACTCCGGTGGCCGATTCCACGTTTGCCTTAACGAATCGTGCCTTCAAGGTACGTGACCGTATGTATCTGGGAGACCATGACGACCCGATCCCATTTTGGAAAGTCGGCTTAAAAAAGCAGGATTTTGAGATGATGGATAAATGGGATATCGCTTATGATAGGAATTAGACTGATCTCAACCGTATATGAAAGAGCAAAGCGGACATATTACTAGCAAGGTGATATTAGGCTATATTTTGCTGATTACCATTGCGGTCTGCTCGGTCGCTTACATTTATAATATAGTAGAGAAAGTGGCCGAGGAGGACGAGCCGGATCATCAGGCACGCCGGAAGGTGTACTTGGTCACTAATACGCTCTCCCTGCTCTATGAAAGCGAGGCGTTGGGGCAGTTGGTAGGCATGCCCCAGAACGAGTTCCGCCACTTCAATCGTACGTTGAATAAGGCCCATAATAACATGGATTCGTTGAGGACCTTGGTGACGGACTCCATGCAACTCCTGAAAATAGATACGATCGACATACTGCTGGAGCGTAAGCGATGGAATACCCGTCGTTTGCTTGAGACTTGGCAGGAAGCGAATACGGAGCGTCTTTATACGGAGAATATCGAGAAAATAATTGCCGTCCGGGATACGATCGTAAACGAGGTGCAGGTACAAGAGCGGGTAGAGGTCAAGCAAGATACGGTGGTAGTTCCCCGTAAGAAGAAGGGATTCTTCAAGCGTTTGGCCGACGTGTTCTCTCCCGGCAAGGAAGATACCAGCATCGTGGTGAACACGACCCGGGAGATCGTTACCGATACGTTGGTGAACGCTTATAATCCGACCGATACGATTGTCAGCGTGCTGAAAAGCATCCAAGACAGTGTGGCTTGGCAACGGCAACAACTGATGGATCAGTTGTTGGAAAGGGCCTCTAACTTACGGTATAACAATAGCGTGATTACCCGGGAGATCAACCAGATGCTCCGTAATATAGAGGAGGAGGAGATGGAGGCGTCGCTGGAAAGGGTCTATAAGAAGCAGGTACTATTAAGGGAGACCTCCCATTTGATCGCCGGAATCGCGATCGTCTCCGTGGTAATCGCCTTTCTGTTCCTCTTCTTTATCTCACGGGATATCTCACGAAGTAAATATTACCGTATGCAACTGGAAAAGGCGAAACAGGTCGCCGAGAGCTTATTGCGAAGCCGTGAGAAGCTGATGTTGACGATCAGCCACGATATACGGGCTCCGCTCTCTTCCATCATCGGATATATCGAGCTTTTGCTACGCCGCCATCCAGACGAGCGTCAGCAATATTATATGGAGAACATGAAAGGTTCCTCGGATCATATCCTTTCCTTGGTGAACGACCTGTTGGATTTCCAGCGGTTGGAGTCCGGCGAGATGGAGGTGCATAGCGTTCCCTTCCGTGTCCCAGTCTTGTTCGATGAGATCTATACCAGCTTCCAGCCGATAGCGGAGGCGAAAGGCTTACGGTTTGTCTTGAACCTGGAACCGGAGGAGACTGGGCAAGTCTATATGGGCGACCCGATCCGTATCCGGCAGGTCGTAGGAAACCTCTTATCCAACGCTATCAAGTTCACGGAAGCGGGACGAGTTGTCCTCCTCGTCTCCCTCCAAAAACTTTCAATTATCAATTATCAATTATCTATTACCGTAAGCGATTCCGGTCCGGGCATCCCGAAAGAGGAACAAGAGCGGATATTCGGGGAGTTTACCCGCCTTGCCGATACGGAAGAGGCGGAAGGTTTCGGTCTGGGCCTCTCCATCACCCGTAAGCTTCTGTCCTTGATGAACGGTACGCTTGCTTTGGATAGTACCCCGGGGAAAGGCAGTGATTTCACGATCTTGCTACCTCTTCCCTTGGCCGATAATCAATCTTTGCCGGACGTAACGGCGGAGGCTCCGGATGCTGGTGAGGCCGAGGCTTTACCCTTGTTTGAGGGGCAAGATGTCTATTGTCTTCTGGTTGATGATGATCCTCTACAACTGGCCTTGACGGAGGAACTCTTGAAGCAGAGTCACGTGCAGGTGGTAGGTTGTACGAATCCGCATAACGTCCTCGAGCTATTGCGGAACACCGTATTCAACGCCATTATCACCGATATACAGATGCCGACGCTGGATGGCTATCATTTACTGGAGCGGATACGTACGTCCGGTATCCCCGGAACGGATGAGATCCCGGTGATCGCCCTATCTGCCAGTATCGCCAAGGAGCACGAGCATTATCTGGAGGCTGGTTTCACGGGTTTCTTGAACAAGCCGTTTACCGCCGCCCAATTAATCTCCTTGCTGAATGAGTTGCTGACACTCCATCTGGAGGCAAGGAGCGAGTTGAATTTCTCTTCGTTGACCGCTTTTGCCGGAGAGGATCCGGAGGCCTCAGCCTCTATACTGAAAACCTTCTCGGAGGAAACCCGCAAGAGCATCGACTTACTTCGGGATGCGTTAGAGGGAAAAGACCGGGAGGAAGCCTCCCGGATATCTCATAAGTTGATTCCCCTGTTCACGATGCTGGGGGCCAATTCTTTGGTACAACACCTGCGGATCTTGGAGAAGAATGATGAGGAACTGACCGATTCCGGCTGGTACCACCTGCTGGGCGAGGTAATCGAGCAAGCGCTTGCTATCGTGAAGGATGCGGAGTCCGCCATCGGGTAATCTTGTGGAATCCGGTGTGGAATAAATACCCATCCGTGGAATGCCTTTCCCCATGCTTTTGAAATAAAATTCCACTTTATAGAAACAAAATTTATCTATTACTTGTTAAAGGATAAGTAGTTAGATATTCATTATCGTGCGTTTCGCTGGCTTTGGCACGATATTCGCTATCTATTTAATGAAATCGCAAGTGGGCGTTTCTACATTTAAACCGTTAAAAACAAAAGTCATGAATTTATTCATGGCGAAAGATTAAGTCCTGAGTATTCAATTTAAGTCTACAAAAGAAAAAGGCATCCTTTCGAGGATGCTTTTTCTATTTAGTTTCGTTACTTTTGCCACGAAATAATAAAATCTACTGAATCATATCATGGAACACGCACTACAATCCCGACCTCGTATCGAGGTGGTCGACGCATTACGAGGATTTGCCGTTATGGCTATTATCCTATTGCATAATATCGAGCATTTTAACTTGTATAATTTTCCGGAGGCTACTACCGATTTTATGAAAGCCTTGGATAAAGGGGTATGGGATACCTTGTTCTTCCTCTTTTCCGGGAAGGCATACGCTATTTTCGCCCTGCTGTTCGGTTTTAGCTTCTTTATCCAGTTTGATAACCAAGCGAGGAAAGGGAAGGACTTCCGGCTTCGTTTCTTCTGGCGGTTGGTGCTCCTATTCTTTATCGGTTGCTTCAACGCATCGTTCTTCCCGGGGGAGATCTTGGTGCTTTATTCGATCTTGGGTATTGTGTTGATACCGGTTTGCAAGTTGAGTAATAAGGTGGTATTAGCGATCGCCGTGGTCTTGATGCTACAGCCTATGGAGTGGGGTAAATTCATGTATGCCCTGATGCATCCGGAATATGTGGCATCCAAGGAACAATGGCTGGTGCACTGTATGCGGATCTATCTGTATATGGAAGGTACCAGCTTTTGGGAAATGGTCAAGTCCAATCTGTGGGACGGGCAGCTGTATAGCCTTCTCTGGGCTTGGAGCTATGGACGTTTCTTCCAGACATCGGCTCTCTTTATGCTGGGCATGTTGTTGGGGCGCAAGGGATTGTTTGTCGATCCGGAGAAGCACCGGACGTTTTGGACAAGGACCTTTGTTATCGGGGTAGTTTGTTTCATTCCCCTCTATTATCTGTCCCTTTCCCTACCCGGTTTGCTGGAGCGTACCGAAGAGCTTCGCCCGATGAGCACGATCGTGTCTTCCTTGCGTAATTTCTCGTTCATGTGCGTATTGGTATCCTCCTTTATCTTCTTGTGGCAGTGGAAGGCGCCGCATAAGGTGCTTCACGGGCTTGTGCCTTACGGGAAAATGAGCTTGACGAATTACCTCACGCAATCGATGGTAGGCTCTTTCATCTATTTCGGATACGGTTTATCCCTGTATGACGATCTGGGGACGACCGCCAGCTTCGCTGTAGGAATCCTTCTTTTCATTCTCCAGCTAGGTTTTTGCCACTGGTGGTTAGCCCATCATAAACAAGGTCCTTTCGAGGGAGTATGGCGTAAAGCTACGTGGATGTTTTCTTGATTCGTTTTATTTATTTACCTTTGTGGTTACTATAAATAATCTGAGTGGGTATGTTGTCGATTCTAATCGTTGAAGATGATATAACTTTTTCCTTGATGCTTACCACATGGCTGGGTAAGAAAGGGTTTGTCGTAAGATCCTCGTCCTCTGTTTCCGATGCTAAACGGAGGCTGGGGGAGGAAGCGTTCGATTTGGTTATATCGGATTTACGCCTGCCGGATAGTGACGGGATCGACTTATTGAAATGGCTGAAGAATACCCATCCTTCCTTACCCCTTATCATGATGACCAGTTATGCGGAGATACAAACGGCGGTTCAGGCGATGAAGCTGGGGGCGGCGGATTATATTGCCAAGCCGCTGAACCCGGATGAGTTGCTGGGAAAGATCAAGGAACTTGTGTACGTGGAGGAGAAGGCTCCGGCGAGAGTCCCGGTTTCTTCGGCCCCGGATCTTTATATCGAGGGGCAGAGCCAAGCGGCCCGCCAGCTTTATGAGCATGTGCGTTTGGTGGCTCCGACGGATATGTCGGTATTGGTGACCGGCGCTAGCGGTACCGGTAAGGAGTATATCGCCCGTCGGATCCACGAGCAAAGTAATCGTAGCAAGGCTCCGTTTGTCGCCGTGGATTGCGGCGCTATTCCCAAGGAATTGGCGGCTTCCGAGTTCTTCGGCCACGTGAAAGGTTCTTTTACGGGGGCGATCGAGAACAAGACTGGGGCGTTTGTGGCGGCTCAAGGCGGTACGATATTTTTGGATGAGATCGGGAACCTGACGTATGAGGTACAGGTTCAGTTATTGCGTGCCCTACAGGAGCGCAAGGTAAAGCCGATCGGGAGCAATCAGGAGATCGCTATCAACGTGCGCTTGATATCCGCGACGAACGAGAACTTGCGGCAGGCGATCGAGAAAGGAGATTTCCGTGAGGACCTGTACCATCGTATCAATGAGTTCACGATCCGTATCCCGGACTTGAAAGAGCGAAAAGAGGATTTGCTCTTGTTCGCCAATCATTTTCTCGATCTGGCGAATAGCGAGCTCCAGAAAGATATCATCGGTTTCGACAACGATACCATGCAATTGTTCCAATCCTATTCTTGGCCGGGTAACCTGCGGCAGATGAAGAACGTTATCAAGTACGCTACCTTATTGGCGACCGGTCGATACATCACCCGCAAGGAACTCCCGGAGGAACTGACGGAGAACCTCTCTTCGCACACCAACATCCAGCTTAAGAACGTGGAGCATGAACGTGACCTTATCCGTAAGGCCCTCCAAGAGTGCGGCAATAATAAGACTCGTGCGGCCCAGTTATTGGGCATCGACCGGAAGACGCTTTACAATAAGCTGAAGATTTATCAGTTGGATTGAAAATTCCGTGTTTTATGTGAGTGCTTAAGGCCTATTGGGAGCCTCTGGCTTGTATGATGGGTCTGTTGCGAAATAGAAGCTTATTCTGACTATTTGCTTCATATTATACGAATATGTTGACATACCCTTCGTGCGAAAGTGACAAGATAATGAGATAGGCGTGGTAATAAACACGCTTTTTTAATTTAAAATAGCATAGTTCTCTTTAATTTTTTGAGTTTCAAAAGATAAGCGGAGCATAGAAAATAGGCAGGTAACGATTAGGTGACGAAAATCCATCGCTCGCTTGCGTTTTTCTGCATAACCTCAAATAACTCTTCAACTACAAAAGTAGTTAATTTACTTGATCTTAGCAAATCTTTAAAGGAGGAATTTCCTTCATAAGATTATAATTTGAGTCCGTTTCCTTTTTTCGGGGAAACGGATTTTCTTCAAAAAACGACCCGAATATCTTGTCCTGTTTTCTCTCCATTTCGAGCAGTCTTTTTTCAATGTGTTTCCAATCATAAGTTCCGGAAAGCATTATTATACTCTCGTCGAAATCGTAACCGCCCGTTGGTGGCTACTACCTGATGCTGAAATTTCGTCCGTGCTTTCATGGTCAGAATTTGAAGAGTGAAAGTTCCGTTTGGTTACTCTGTACAGTTTTGGCGGTTGGCTTCGACCTGCTGTGATGTTGCTGTATCTTACGTATTTCTTCTTCCTGATAGGCTTTCAGCGCATCCTTTCGTGCCTGTGCTTTTTCTTTAATTTGTGATTGACTACTACACTACAACTGACAGGTTTGCCCACGTCAATGTTATCCTCGTCATAGTAGTGATTATCACAAGTTTTGATAATCATTATAATATAGAGCAAAGGATGAACTGTACCCCAAAAGCTTTGTATCTAACTTTTGAAGTGCAGTTCTGAATCTATAGAACATAAAAATGAACTCTTATATCATACACTTACCTCAGGTTAAAAGGCAATTCCTAATCTTAATCCGTAATTATTTAGTCCATTAGCATTGTACCACATCACACTATTGTCATTAGTTGCATAGCTATAATAAACTGCTACATGAAAACCAAGACGTTTCACCTTTAATGGATGTATCTCTATACCAACTTCTGGTGAAATATAAAATCCCCACTGATCATTATATATGCACGTTTCATTTAAATAAGACTCACTTTCTGCGTATTGTGCCCCCATTTTCAATCCTGCATAGGGTGCAAATATCCCATCAAAAAAACGATAACGAGTAGATATACCGAACGGAAGTTGGAAAAGAGAATGTTGCTGATCTGTAGACAAAGCGGCATTTTCCCACATGAAAGATTGGCGGGGAAAATATTCATTATTCGTATGAAACGATAAAAAAGCTCCCAAAGCCCAATGATCCGTTAAATAATATCCCGCTTCAAAATGTGCGCCCCATCCACTCGTATTGCCTACAAAATCATTACAAATTGTACCGTTTACCTGCCAATCGACATTAAAGAAAGAACGATTGGTAGGAGTTGTGCTATGAGAACTATGTTCCGAGATCTTCGAAGATGGGTTTATCGGGTATTGATATTTTTTCCATGATAATCCGTACTGGGCATACGTTTGTAAAGTAAGCAAACAAAACGACATAAAAAATATAACCTTATTTAATATCAGTTTCATAATTGTACCTCCTCTCTTAATCCTGTTTTTTTAAATAAGCACTTTGTGCAAAAGCTCGGTCTATTCCTCGAATCATGCGATTACAATCAAAACGCTTATAACCAGAAATATCTCCATTAATATACATGTTCCATACTACAGGAAGCTTTTCATTCTCGCCTTTAGAGGATGTCAAATCGACCATTTCTCCTAATAAAGAATTTTCGGAATAACTATAAGTGATAGGGAATCCATATCCCCAACCGCCCCAATAGCCGCCCCAATAAAACGGGTCCCAATATCCTGGATATCCCCACCACCAATAAGGAGAACTGATATAACTGATAAAATAATCTGTACAACTGACATAACTCAATTGAATGCCTAAATCCGCATCCTCTTTTTCCTTCACCCGTGTATATCCTGCATCATCCATGTTTCGAACAATAGAGGAAATTACTCTCTCCGCATCACTTCCTTTCAGATACACAGCTTCCTCTGAATCACCAATAAGGAGGATGCTGTCTGGAACAAAATAGGATTGATGAGCATCCACGTCAAAAGCTTCGTCTCTTTGAGTATATACGATATACTCATTATCCATGTCCTCCCAGTCCGGTTCTTTCTGACAGGATATGAGAGCGGAAGTCATGGCTAACATTAATAAAAGATTTTTGTTACGCATAGTTTTTTATTTTTTATTACAAAGCATCTTGTCATAAAATGAAAAAGGAAGAAATTCCCTTAATATCATTTATATATTCCCAATCGGACAATCAACCTTCCGAATCGTTTAGAGCGAACGAATCGGACCAAAATCAATTGTATAAACGATACTTCCCTCACAAGATTTTTGGCAAATCTTGTGTTCCTGTATTAACTTGATAAGAGCCATACATAAATGTATATTGTCTAATTTGGAATAATCTTGCAGCTCATCATAATTGCAAATAGCCTTTTTTTGAATATATTCATATAGAATTTGGCTATTTCTGAGAATAACATCTTTGTCTGGTAACATCACCTCACGAAGCAGTCTCCGTTTCTGCTTGTTCTATCATTTTTTGACTGGCACGCATATACACTTCAACGCGGCGATTCTGTTCCCTTCCAGCTGCTGTCGTATTATCCGCAACAGGTTCAGCTTCTCCAAATCCATTTACTTCTTTTATTTGCGAAACAGCAACACCGCATTCCAATAGATAACTGGAAACACTTTGGGCTCTCATTTGGGAAAGCTCGACATTTCTTTTGGTACTTTCCTCCTGCGTACAATTACGCCAGCCCTGATTATCTGTATACCCTTTTATAAATACATCCATACTTGCGTTAGGTATAAGTACCTTATTGGCAAATTGGCTTAAGGATGATTTTGCAGTATTATTTAAATCTGCTTTTCCGGTTACGAACAAGATACCTGATTTGAAAGTTACACGTACAGTTTGAAGCCCACTTACAGTATCAGTCACCTGTTCTACTTTTGCTCCGTCAACCCGTTGTGCTTGAGCCGCTACTTGGGACATTTGTTTATTGATGGCATCTTTTTTTTTGCCCACAATCACACCGGTTCCGGTTCCAACAACAGTCCCCACGGCAGCTCCAATAGCTGCGCCTTTCCCATGTCCGACAAGGCCACCAATTGTTGCTCCCAACAAAGCACCGCTACCTCCACCTATCAGCCCTCCTTTCGTTGTGTTATTCATATTTCCCATTGTACCGCAGGCACTGAATAAAATCAGAGGGCATAACAATCCAATAAATAATTTATTAATTCGCATAATCCATTTTTTACTGAATACCATTTTAAACATCTTTTTTACATTTGGCATAATCTCATTTTATCCTCGTATGAGGATTGTATGCTCAACGTATTTGTCACAAAGATATGGGCTATTCAGAAAAGCTACCAGAGAAAAAGTTCCGAATCCGAAAAAGTAGTTCCTCAAATGGCTATATGAGTCTCCGAAACATCCGTCAGGAGTTCAGCCACATTTTCAACAAAGTTATTTTTTCCTTGCTTATGAATATGGCTCCATTAAAAGCAGGGGAAATCCTGATGTTCAACTTATTGTTATTATACGGTTCAATCCTTCTGATAGATTCAGCGGATAAGATGAATTGCCGATTTACCCGAAAAAACAGTCTATTGTCCAATTGTTCTTCTAACTTTCCTAACGAAAGGTCGATCACATGTCTTTTACCGTCTTTTGTCACCGCAAAGGTAATTTTGTCCTCAGAATAAAAATAAGCTATATCTGCGACCTCAATGGCATAAAAATGTCTGCCACTTGTTATCAAAAAACGGGTACGGAAACATGGCGGAACCCTGTTTGCCAATTCTTCTATCAATCCCTTGATATCAAATATGTTATTCAACTCAGTTATGTTGTCGGGAGAGAGGCGTTCGAATTTGTCCAAGGCAGCACGCAGCCTTTCCTCACTGATCGGTTTCAACAAGTAGTCGATGCTGTTTACGCTGAACGCTCTGACAGCGTATTCATCATAGGCTGTTGTAAAGACAATCACGCTACTGGGATGCGCTTGCTCTAAAAACATGAAAGAATTGCCGTCCGTAAGCTGTATGTCTAAAAAAAGAAGATCAGGATGGGGATTGTCCGCAAACCATCTGACAGAATCTTCTATGGTTCCAGGCAGAAGGGTGATTTCCCATTCAGGACGAAGGGAAGAAAGCATATTACATAGCAATCTCGCAGCGGGATATTCATCTTCTATGATGGCTGCACGTATTTTTCTACTTCTACTCATAAATGTTGAATATAGGGACTTTTACAGTGAAATAATTATCTTTATTTTTAATCACAATCTCTTTCTGGAATAACAATTTGTTTCGTTGTGACAGGTTGTTCAACCCCATGCCTGAAGCCGGTACTCCTTGTTTAAGATACACCGGATTTGAAATCACCAGCCAGCATTGATTGTCTTCTTCCTTTTCAACATACAAAGAGATACTCATAGGCTTGGAAGGAGATATGACATTGTGTTTAATGACATTTTCAACCAATAATTGCAAGGTCAGTGGAGGTATCGAATATTCGTAAATATCCTTCGGTATCCTATTATCCAATTTTATACAATTCCCCAATCTTACCTGATGCAGAAATACTAATTTGTCAATGAAATCTATTTCTTCGTTCACAGCAACCAGGTACTTGTTTTGGCAGGACAGGATATATCTGTAAATATCAGACAAATTCCGGGTAAACTCCACTGCTTTTTTAGGAGCATATTCTATTTCTGACACCAATGTATTTAAACTATTAAATAAAAAATGGGGATTCAACTGACTTTGTAATGCCATATAGTGCGTTTTTGCCGCACTATCCTCCAGGTCCTTCGTGTATCTGTACATCTTAACCATACTTTTGTAGAACTGGCAGACCATCATCTGACCGATTATAAACAGTTCTACCAAGAATATGATAACCAGCAGGCAAATGCCCTCCGTCGCCACAAAGAAAGGTTGGGGAATATTTATCAGGAATTTTATCACGACCAATAAAAAATAATTTACGACCAAAAGAAAGAATGCAGACATGCCCAGGAACACTACCAACATTTTCTTGTCGCGTATGAAACTCGGATAAGTCCGGATAAGCCAATTCTCTATATATTTCAAAGTGAATCCGATGCCATTGAACACAATGACAGTTGAAGCAAAGAGTTTCACTGTCATTAGTTTTCCCTGATGGTGGATAGGTATATCAGCATAATGGACAAGGAAGAATAAAGAGAAGCATCCTAACGCAGAATACAAAAGCATATTCCACACAAATGAACTTGCATTTTTTATATTTGTTAATTCCATACTGACTCTCAATTATTTATTTTTCCGATTACCCTGTTATTTTTGGTCTGAAGCAGGTGACAGTCCGCATCATTTAGCATTATTTCTGCCATTAACAAGCCATAACGGTCTGTATATTCCTCTTCTACACGATGACGTGCTACGTCTGTCAGTAAAGACACAGAAGTTTTAAATTCTTCCGCAGCCTTTACCATTTCTGCTGGTGTCACCGAATTCCAATAATATATGTCGGCATTATAAGTGATATTATTGGTAAGCCTTTTTTGCTCATACTTAGCCATTTCCTTTTCTTTTTTTAGATTTTTCATATCCGACTTTTATCGCCTATCTCATATATGGAGACCGCACCAACGTGAGCGAGGCACCATATTCATGTTCTTGTCTTCCACCGTATGAACTATATCCATATCTGACATGGTAACTGTAAGTTCCATAAGATTTCCCGTATGACTAAAATACCATCGGCGAACAATTTGGACCGGAAATTGGTCTTTGCTGATTTCTCTTTCTCGCTTTGCATGGAATAAGGCATAGCAACCTTTATATCCTTATCGTAATCAATTACCTGATTACGATAAATCTGTAAATACGAGCAGCCTTGAGCATATACCATTTTGAGTCCCAAAATAAGTAATAAAACGACATTCCATTTACTACGGTATGGAAATTTAATATAGTTTATATCGAATAAACGATTAATGCTCTTTTAGGCTCATCTTTGTGGTTCCTAATATTCTGTGATTGTATTACGACATGATTCGCGCTGTAGCCAAATAGTAGCAACAGGTTTGACCCCAGTTGAATTTGAAGCTTTACAGATTATTTTTAAGTATCATTGGGATGAATATTATAGCCATTTTACCTTGAAAGGCAAAGTACGCCAGCGTATATCCTATAATGGATTCATCTCCTTTCTAAAATCTTGCGACGTACATTAAATACATTGCGTGAATTACCTGAGTGTAATTCCAAACGGATGAAATACATTCTTAAAAGATGTAAGGATGTTTTGTTGGACGGCCATTAGCGGTATGAAAAAATGTCGCATTGTCAAAGGACAATTTAGATGCCGTAAATTCGGATTCGAAAATATGGTGATTCTTATGGATTGTGGATTACATAACTTTAGAATCAGTTGCAAAATGAGTCGTATAGCAGTTTAATCAATATCGTCAAAATAAGTAATGACTTTAAACGGTCTTATAACATTGGATTTTGGGAACTTACGTTCATAAGCATGCGTGATACAGTCTATCTTAACTCCGCTTATAGTTCCCTTAAGTGTGTTTTTTCCAGAAAATCTGTACGAAAACCATATTTAGTCTCGAAAAAATCCTTTAGCAGAAGAACATCGAACGGGTAAGGAGTAAAAAGGTCAAGATCTATCGACTTCCGATGCCCAAGATACAAGGAAGGGCAGTTTCTCCCGCAAGACAGAAAGAATCCAACATACTCTCGGATTGCAATCTTCTCAAGAGTCCAAGAGTCGCTCCCTCAACAGTTTCCGTGTGTAGCATTTCAAGTCTTCCTTTTTCAAGCCAAAAGCGATACAGGCAAAGTTCATGTCCCGTGGTGAGAGGAAAGGGATTTCCTTGATGATTTCACGGAACCCTTCAATGCCCCCATAGAGATTGAACCCGGCGTAGTAGTCCTCCAGCCATCCCCTTTCTAGAATCCGCTGCACGACAATCTTCCGTGACTTCCACCAATCGAAGTCCGACAGGTCGTATTCCCATAACAATGACGGGGAAACGGAACATGCGCCATATTTCTTATAGTCGTCGAATATTGCCATTTCATCTAAAATGAATATGTTACAAAGATAGTCTTTTTACCCCGAAGAGACAAGTTTTTCTTTGGAGATATACCGGATTAATAAAAATCATCAAAAATACATCATTGATACAGACTGGTTTACTAACAAAATATGGGGCTGACGGCATCCGTCAGCCCTATGTTCACCCTCCGATTTTCCCAAACTTTGCAGACGAGGAAAGACAAAAACAGTATCGAACTAAAAACAACCGGAAAATGGAAGAAGGCAAGGATGAAATCATGGAGCTCAGGCGGATGATCGAAGGATGCTTCGAGCGTCAGAACAAGCTCATCTCCCGTCTGGAAATGGAGCTGGAAGCACTCAGTAACTTCAACGGCAAGCAGATGCTGGACAGCCGCGACATGCGTCTCCAGCTGAAAGTCTGCGACCGGACACTGATACGCTGGCGCATGTCGGGAAAGCTGCCGTCCTTCAAGATCAGCGGCAAGGTGTACTTCTGGGCATTCGACGTGTACAAGTTCCTCCGGGAGGAATACGGCACGGCCGCCCTGCCGGAAGCCTTCGAAGAACAGGAACCGATAACAATTAAAAATAGCAAGACAAATGGAAAATCAAAGTAAGTACATCATGATCGAGCGGAACAAGTTCGCCGCTCTTGTCAAGGCACACCGCAAATGCCTGCAGATGCTGAGTATCCTGACCTACGCGCATACCGTCAAGGAAGTGCAGCTGACCTTCACGCTGGAGGAGATCTGCGAGCTTCTCCAGATGACCCGTGAGGAAGTGGAGGCACAACGTCAGAGGGGGTATATCCGTTTCAGCGTGCAGAACGGCATAACCGTCTACGAGATCACGGACATCCTGCGGTTGAAGAACATGCTGGAGATGGGAAAGATATATCGCAAGATCGACGGAATGGTGATAACCGTTCCGGTGAAAAAAGAGACCGGGAATGCAACGGATTCATTAACCGATTAATAGGATTCAATATGAGACAGTTGGTACATGCCTCGCTTTTCAGCGGGTTTGGCGCGGCGGATCTCGCCGCCGAATGAATGGGATGGCGCAACGCCTTCCACTGTGAGATAGATGAGTTTTGTAACCGAATTTTAAATTACTGGTTCAGCCATGCAGAAAGTTATACGGATATTACAACTACGGATTTTCGGGGATGAAGGGGACGGATCGACATCCTCACAGGAGGTTTCCCATGCCAGCCCTTTTCCGTTGCCGGCCGGCGAAAGGGCGCGAAGGACAGCCGTTACCTCTGGCCTCACATGCTCCGTGCCATTCACGAGATCCGGCCCGGTTGGATTGTTGGTGAGAACGTTGGTGGCATCCTCCAGGTGGTACAGCCCGGCAAGGCGGCTCACGTGGGATGTCAGCCCTCTCTGTTCGGAGAGGATCAGCCTGTATACCGTAAGCGGGAGGAATACGTCGTCGAGACCATCTGCCGTGATCTTGAGCGTGAAGGATATACCGTCCAGCCGCTGCTTATTCCGGCTTGTGCCGTCGGTGCCCCGCACAGAAGGGACCGTGTCTGGTTTGTTGCCCACGCCGATAGCCTCGGACTTCAAGGTAAGGGGACCCGGAAGCCAACAGAAGGGCCTGCCGGAGATCATCCGCGAGATGCTGCTGCCCACCCCGACAGCAACGGAGATACACCACTGGCAACGGGTGGAACGTTGGAAACGTCAGGGGCGCACCTCCATGCACGAGACGGAAGACGGAGAGAAGAATCCCAACGGCCTGACGGACTTCCTTGACTTCCACGAGCTGCTTCCGACCTTGGAGCACATTGGGAGGAAGGGGAAGAACCCGCGGCAGGGAGACCTTCCCGATTTCTTTGCCCAAACTGGGAGGGGTTTCCAACTCAATCCCCTGTTTGTTGCCGAGATGATGGGGTTCCCTACGAGCTGGACGGTATTACCTTTTCTTCCTGGCGGCAGCAGTCCGTCAAGGGATACGGGAACGCCATCGTCCCCCAGGTAATCCATGAGATATTCAAAGCGATAGAATCAACCTATAAACAGTAAACGACATGCGCACGTTAGTCATAACAGAACATCCCGAGTTCGGCAAGGTCCGGACCGTGGAAGCCGGAGGCAGGGTCTGGTTTTGCGCCAGGGACGTGGCCTCGGCATTGGGGTACGCCAATCCCAAGGATGCCGTCAACCGGCATTGCAGGCTGAAGGGGGTACGCGTCCACGACCTCCTGACGGCAGGCGGCCGGCAGAAAGTGAAGTTCATCGACGAGGGGAACCTGTACCGCCTAATGGCCAGTAGCCGCCTGCCCTCGGCCGAGAGGTTCGAGAGCTGGATCTTCGACGAGCTGGTCCCACGCACGCTCAAGGAGGGCGGTTATTTGCTGGAAAAGGAAGGGGAAACGGACGCGGAACTGCTCTCGCGGGCCCTGCGGCTGGCTGAGGACAAGCTGAAGGAGCGTGACCGGTACATATCCGGGCTGGAGAAGGAAAACGCGCTGAACGCCCTTAAATTGAGCCTGCAGGCGCCGAAAGTACGTTATTTCGACGAGGTGCTCCACTCTTCAAGCACCTACACGGTCACGCAGATAGCCAAGGAGCTGGGCATGAGCGGCAGGGAGCTGAACCGGAGGCTGAAGGTCCTGGGCATCCAGTTCCGCCAGGGCGGAACCTGGCTGCTTACCGCACGTTATCAGAAGGAAGGATACACACGGACCCATACGCACAGCTGGCAGAACCGCAACGGGGAGACCGGCACGGCCATGCATACGGTGTGGACCGAGAAGGGACGTCTGTTCATCCACCGCCTCTTCAACCGCCTGCCTCTCTTTTAAACGTCCGCCGCTGACGGCAACAAAAACAGGAATGACAAACGGACGGGACACGGAAAGGAATACCCTGAATTACAGTGAACCATACCGCCTTTGAAAACAGTCCGGATTTGCCGGACTGTTTTTATATCCTGAATTCCATACCGGTCATTTTTTTACCCCAGATAAGGATGCCACAGGCAGGAAGAAAGACCGCCGGCCATTACATTTAACATTATTTATATGTGGTAAAAATCTCAATTTATCATATTTGCG